>AACY020290731.1_pt1 | contig 14578 bp, 15 predicted proteins | sample 267378 | NCBI WGS metagenome assembly AACY02 (sample SAMN02954345, study PRJNA13694) | marine metagenome | biome: aquatic; feature: ocean; material: water; isolation source: isolated as part of a large dataset composed predominantly from surface... | reverse complement strand
GGCCGTTGCTCGCAGTAAACTCTTCGCCGGTAATCGGATTTAGAATCAGTGCGTGTTCAACTTTTCCGCGAATAGTCCCAGTGATGCACAAAGCAAAAGAGGGGATTGCGTTAGAGAAGTGGACGACGCTGTCGATAGGGTGTACACGCCACTCACAAGGGTTTGGTCCCTCTTCCTGAGCAGGATAATCGCCAGAATACTCACCGAAGATGCTGTGGTGTGGGTTCGCTTTTTGAATGTTAAACGCGATGGTGCGTTCAACATTTTTGCATGTGTCACTTAAAAAAGTTGCGACACTCGACTGTTCGCTTTTGATGAGGTCGAGTCGTTCTAAAGCGTGTGTGATCTGTTCACTAGCCTGACGGGCAGCCCGTAGGGCGATGTTAACCATTGGTTGCATCAGTAAGTATCCGGAGTTGTTAAAAGAGCGAATTTCATTATACCTCAGACCGTTACAAAATCGCTACTATCGAGCAGATGTGATTCGCAGCATCATCTGTTAGAATCACGCCCGCTCAGGGAGAGACAGATGTTAGATAAAATCCGAATCGTGTTAGTAAATACCACCCATCCGGGGAATATTGGTGCCGCTGCGCGTGCTATGAAGAATATGGGGCTATCTGAACTCTGCTTGGTTGAACCCAAACTTTTCCCTCACCCTGAGGCTAATGCTCGCTCTTCAAGAGCGGATGATATTCTTGAGGCTGCTCTGGTTGTTGACTCGCTAGAGGAGGCGGTGGCGGATTGTCAGTTGGTGGTTGGTACCAGCGCTCGTGGTCGTCACATCCCTTGGCCCATTGTTAATCCTCGAGAGCTATCAGCTCAAATTTCAGAGCGTCTCTCTAATTCATCAGATGACTTTAAAGTGGCCATTCTTTTTGGTCGTGAAGATCGAGGCTTAACTAATGAAGAGCTTCACTCTTGTCATCTGCATGTCCATATTCCGACCAATCCAGATTTTAGCTCATTAAATGTGGGTGCTGCTGTACAGGTAATCGCTTATGAACTGCGGATGGCGCTGCAAGAGTCTGTGGTTGATGAGGCACCGCAATGGGGTGTGGACTGGGATATTGAGTTGGCAGGCCAAAAAGAGATTGAGCTAATGTTCAATCATCTTGAGCAGACACTAGTCGATATAAAATTTTTAGAGCCTGATAATCCAAGACAGTTGATGACTCGTTTAAGAAGGCTCCTGTTAAGAGCGGTGCCGGATAAGGTAGAGGTCAATATTTTACGAGGCATATTGACCAAGATTAATCGCTCAATCAGAAAAGATTAATAGTTGACTAAAATTGTAGGATTAATAGTTGACTGTTTTTGTAGGTTTTTAGATAATACCTCTAACACAATAGGGTGTAGGAAGGTCTTATGCGACTTACAACCAAAGGGCGTTATGCCGTAACTGCAATGCTTGATCTGGCTCTTAACAAAGAGAAAGGGCCTGTCAGCTTAGCGGATATCTCTGAAAGACAGGGTATCTCTCTATCCTACCTTGAGCAGCTGTTTGCCAAGTTGCGTAAATGCGCACTTGTAACCAGTGTCCGGGGTCCAGGTGGGGGTTACTTGCTGAATCAGGAGTGCGAACAGATTACTGTCGCCTCTATCATCGACGCGGTTAATGAATCGATTGATGCAACAGGCTGTAACAGTCAGGGTAACTGTCAGGCGGGTGAGACCTGTTTAACGCACCACTTGTGGAGCGATCTTAGTGATCAGATTCACAACTTTCTTAGTGATATTAGCCTTGCGGATCTTTTGAAACGTAGGGATGTAATGGCTGTTGCAGATCGTCAAAGCCAAAGTACGTTAGTCGATGGATTGATTCCCTCCGTTGCCAGCGCATAAAAGTCATAACTCAGTTTAACGTTTTTGGAGAGAGAGTATGAAACTGCCGATCTATCTAGATTATTCAGCGACAACACCGGTTGACCCTCGTGTTGCTGAAAAGATGATGGCGTGCCTTACCCCTGATGGTAACTTTGGTAACCCTGCGTCTCGTTCGCACCTGTTCGGTTGGAAAGCGGAAGAAGCTGCCGAAACGGCTCGTCGCCAGGTGGCAGAGTTGATTGGTGCAGACCCTCGTGAAATCGTATGGACTTCTGGTGCTACAGAGTCGGATAACTTGGCCATCAAAGGTGTAGCACACTTCTACCACAAGAAGGGTAAGCACATTATTACCTCTAAGATTGAGCACAAAGCGGTCCTAGATACGTGTCGCCAACTTGAGCGTGAAGGTTATGAGGTCACTTACCTTACTCCAGGTAGTGACGGCCTGATTACACCACAGATGGTGGCTGATGCTCTTCGTGATGACACTATTTTGGTCTCATTGATGCATGTAAATAACGAGATTGGCACGATTACTGACATTGCAGCGATCGGCGAGTTAACTCGTAAACACGGTGTCCTGTTTCATGTGGATGCTGCTCAAAGTGCTGGCAAATTGCCGATTGATATGGCCGAAATGAAGGTCGATCTGATGTCACTTTGCGGTCACAAAATGTACGGTCCGAAAGGTGTGGGTGCGCTTTATGTGCGTCGTAAGCCGCGCGTGCGTATTGAAGCTCAGATTCATGGTGGTGGCCATGAGCGTGGTATGCGCTCTGGTACTTTGGCTACTCACCAGCTTGTTGGTATGGGTGAAGCCTGTGCGATTGCTCAAGCATCGATGCAAGAAGAGCACAAACGTCTGACTGAACTTCGTGATCGTTTCTGGTCACAAATCAGCGATATGGAAGAGGTTCATATCAATGGCTCTGTAGAGCAGCGCTACCCAGGTAATTTGAACGTGAGTTTTGCCTTTGTTGAGGGTGAGTCACTTCTGATGTCTCTGAAAGATCTTGCGGTCTCTTCCGGTTCGGCCTGTACCTCAGCAAGCCTTGAGCCTTCTTACGTGCTACGTGCGTTAGGTCTCAATGATGAGATGGCACATAGCTCTATCCGTTTCTCTTTTGGTCGATTTACGACAGATGAAGAGGTGGATTACGCAGCGGCACAAGCTCGTGTGGCCGTTGAAAAACTTCGTGAATTATCGCCTTTGTGGGATATGTACAAGGACGGTGTGGATTTAACTAAGGTTGAGTGGGTACACCACTAATACTCAGTGAAAGGAGATCAACATGGCTTACAGCGATAAAGTAATTGATCACTACGAGAATCCTCGTAATGTTGGCAAAATGGAAAGTGACGATCCACATGTGGGTACCGGTATGGTTGGTGCACCTGCCTGTGGTGATGTAATGCGACTTCAGATCAAGGTCAGTGATGACGGTGTGATTGAAGATGCTAAGTTTAAAACCTATGGTTGTGGCTCTGCTATTGCTTCTAGCTCATTGGTAACTGAGTGGGTTAAAGGCATGACCCTAGATGAAGCCGCTGAGCTGAAAAATGCTAAAATTGCAGAAGAGCTAGCACTTCCACCCGTTAAGATTCACTGTTCAGTTTTGGCAGAAGATGCGATCAAAGCGGCAATTGAAGATTACCGCGGCAAGCAGAAGTAATCGCATTTAACCTGTATTAGACGGTTTAGGTAGAAGGTTTTTATGTCAATTTCGATGACGTCAGCAGCCGCTAATCATGTGGCTAAGTATTTAGAAAAACGCGGCAAGGGTATCGGTATTCGTTTAGGGGTTAAGACCTCAGGATGCTCAGGCATGGCGTATGTTCTAGAGTATGTTGACGAGCTTAACAGCGAAGACTCAGTCTACGAGTTTGAAGGTGTTAAAGTCGTTATTGATCCTAAAAGCCTTGTCTATCTTGACGGTACCGAACTCGACTTTGTTAAAGAGGGTCTCAACGAAGGCTTTCAGTTCAATAACCCGAACGTCGCCAGTGAGTGTGGTTGCGGCGAAAGTTTTCATGTTTGAACCGAATAAGGCTGTACATTGAATCTTTCTCAAAACTACTTTGAACTCTTCGGTCTTGAGGTTGGTTTTAATCTAGATCGAGCGGCTCTTGATACAGCGTATCGTGAGTTGCAAAAAGAGTATCACCCAGACCGTTTTGCTCATAAAGGTGATGCAGAACAGCGTCAGGCAGTGCAGAACAGCACCCATCTTAACAGTGCCTTTGAAGCACTTAAGTCACCACTGTTGCGTGCCCAGTACCTCCTCTCATTGCAAGGTGTGCTGACCGGTGAGGAGTCTAGAAAGCAGCTGCCAATGGATTTTTTAATGCAGCAGATGGAGCTTCGCGAATCCTTAGCTGATGCGCCAGAAACTGCTGATCCATTTGCGACATTGGAGTCCCTAGAGACACAAACAGTCGCATTGGAAAAAGATTGTTTTGATACTTTTCAGTCTGCCTATGCCGTTGGTGATTTAGATTCAGCTGAAGAGTCTGTTCGTAAGTTGCAATTTTTAAAGAAACTACTGTCTGAAATAGAGGCTATGGAAGATCGCCTCGATGAGGAGTTTTAGTCATGGCGCTTTTGCAAATTGCAGAGCCCGGAATGAGTTTGGATCCCCATCAACGTAAGTTGGCGGTAGGGATCGATTTAGGAACCACGAACTCACTAGTAGCCTCAGTGAGAAATGGTGTTGCAGAAACACTCTCTGATGAAGCGGGTCAGCATCTGCTCCCCTCGGTTGTGCACTACTCAAAAGCTGGCGTAACGGTTGGATCTGAAGCGCTCTCTAAAGTGAGTAGTGATCCGTTCAATACGATTCAATCGATTAAGCGTTTGATGGGTCGCTCCTCCAGTGAGGTGTTAACCTTAGGCGATCAGCTCCCCTATCATTTTGCAGAAGGTGAGGGTGGGATGCCCTACCTGAAGACGGCTTTTGGTGATTTAAGTCCGGTTCAAATTTCCGCCGACATTCTGAAATCACTGTCGGCGCGCGCTTCAGACTCTTTAGGCGGTGAGCTGGAAGGCGCTGTTATTACGGTGCCAGCCTACTTTGATGATGCTCAGCGCCAAGCGACTAAAGACGCAGCCACGCTTGCAGGTTTAAACGTTCTTCGCCTGCTTAACGAGCCTACAGCAGCAGCCGTTGCATATGGTTTAGATCAGCAAGATAAAGGTGTCGTGGCGGTTTACGATTTAGGTGGCGGTACCTTTGACATCTCTATTTTACGTCTGACCAAGGGTGTATTTGAGGTGCTGGCTACTGGTGGTGATTCTGCTTTGGGTGGTGATGATTTTGATCATGCATTAGCTGAATGGTTGCTTGATCAGGCGCCTAATTTAGAGCGTACTCCTGCCGTTATGCGCTCTCTTATGGTCCAGGCACGCAGTGCAAAAGAGTCACTCACAGACGCAGGCTCAGTCACCGTAACTCTGTCTAATAACCAGCAGGTATTGGTGACACGTCAGCAGTTTGAGCAGCTGACAGCGTCACTTGTTTCGAAAACGCTTCGCGCTTGCAAACGTACCTTGAAAGATGCGGGCATCAAACCAGATGAGATCAACGATGTTGTCATGGTTGGTGGTTCAACCCGTGTGCCAGCCGTTATTGCGGGTGTAGAGGCATTCTTTAATCGTCAGCCTCATACCGATATTGATCCTGATCGTGTTGTCGCAGTGGGTGCCGCTCTTCAGGCAGATATTTTAGCGGGTAATAAACCGGATGCAGAGCTGTTGCTGTTAGACGTACTGCCACTCTCTCTAGGGTTGGAGACTATGGGTGGCTTGGTTGAGAAGGTGATTCACCGCAACACCCCAATCCCCGTTGCTCGAGCGCAAGAGTTTACAACCTACCAAGATGGTCAAACCGCTATGTTGGTGCATGTCTTGCAAGGTGAGCGAGAGTTGGTTGATGACTGTCGTTCCTTAGCTCAGTTTACGTTGCGCGGCATTCCGCCTATGGCAGCTGGGGCCGCTAAGATCCGAGTCACCTTTCAAGTTGATGCTGATGGTCTGCTTAATGTGTCAGCAAAAGAGTTGTCCACGGGTATTGAAAGTGCGGTTCAAGTGAAACCCTCTTACGGTTTGAGTGACTCTGAAATTACTCAGATGCTGACCGATTCTTACCAGTACGCTGCGGATGATAAAGAGCGACGTGCGTTGCGTGAACAGCAGGTTGAAGCGGATCGTTTGATCGTATCGCTTGAAGCGGCGATCGCTGAGGATGGTGAGCAGTTACTGAGTGATCAGGAGCGCCAGGATCTACTTTCAGAGATTGAGGTGCTGCGCTCGCTTCGTGACGGAGCTAGTTCTAAGGCGATAGAGTCCGGTGTGGAGCATCTGGCGCACGTGAGTGATTTTTTCGCAGCGCGCAGAATGGATCAATCAATTCAAAAAGCGTTGCAGGGTCAGCGCGTTGATCAATTAGATTAGGTAAATGTAATGACTCAAGTGATCTTTCTACCCCATGAAGAGTTGTGTCCAGACGGCAAAGTAATCGATGTTGAGCCGGGTATTACGATTTGTGATGCCGCATTGGCGAACGATATTCATATTGAACACGCTTGTGAAAAATCCTGTGCTTGTACTACCTGTCATGTCGTTGTACGTGAGGGTTTTGATAGCCTTGAGGAGTCCGACGAGCTTGAAGATGACATGCTTGATAAGGCTTGGGGTCTGGAACCTGAGTCTAGGTTGAGTTGTCAGGCAGTAGTCGGTGATGAAGATCTAGTGGTCGAGATTCCAAAATATACTATTAATCAGGTCTCAGAAGGGCATTAATTCTAATGCGATCTGTATATTAAAGGTCCGAAAAGCGGGCCTTTTTTGTTATTGCGCTAGGGCTATTTATCTTTCGTCGCATAACGTATAATCCGCGCACTATTTTTCAACCCATAATTTAACTAAAGGATTACACAGTCATGGCTACTGAACGTACTCTATCTATCATCAAACCAGATGCTGTTGCTAAAAACGTTATCGGTGAGATCGTATCTCGCTTTGAGAAAGCAGGCCTAAAAGTTTCTGCTATGCAAATGAAACAGCTTTCACAGGCTGATGCTGAAGGTTTCTACGCAGAGCACAAAGAGCGTCCTTTCTTTGGCGATCTAGTATCATTCATGACTTCTGGTCCTGTAGTTGTTCAGGTTCTTGAAGGCGAAAATGCTATCGCTAAAAACCGTGAGCTAATGGGTGCGACTAACCCACAAGAAGCTGCTGAAGGTACTATCCGTCGTGACTTCGCTGAGTCTATCGATGCGAACGCAGTACACGGTTCTGACTCTGCTGCTTCTGCAGCACGCGAAATCGAATACTTCTTCGGCGCATAATAACGCCCAAGGTGCTCTCCGTTGATCGGAGGGCGCCTTTTTTTTGGTCCAAAGCTCATGGCAGAACAGAAAGTAAACCTTATCGGTCTTTCACCTAGCAAACTTGAAGATTTCTTTGAGGCGATGGGTGAGAAGCGTTTTCGTGCAACTCAAGTCCTAAAGTGGATTCACCAACAGGGTGCGAGTTCGTTTGATGAGATGACGAACATCAGCAAAGCGCTTCGTGAACGCTTGGCAGAGGTTGCTGAAATTCGTGAGCCTGAGGTGTTGCTGGATAAAACCTCCAAAGATGGTACTCGTAAGTGGGTCATTCAAATGGACGGTGGTTCAGCGATTGAGATGGTGTTGATCCCAGAAGGTGATCGCCGCACGCTCTGTGTCTCATCCCAGGTCGGTTGTTCTTTGGACTGCAGCTTCTGTTCTACTGGTAAGCAAGGTTTTAACAGAAATCTTAGCGCTGCCGAAATCATTGCTCAGCTTCGAGTCGCTATTCGCTCCTTTGGTCCATTTGACCCTAGTGGTGAGCGACGTGTTTCAAACGTGGTATTGATGGGTATGGGTGAACCGCTCATGAACTTTGATGCTGTGTTTGATGCTGTTCAATTGATGATGGAAGACAACGCATACGGCCTCTCTAAACGCCGTGTGACGTTAAGTACGGCCGGGGTTGTACCTAAAATTGATAAGCTTGCTGAGCTGGGTGCTGATGTGTCGCTAGCGATCTCGTTGCACGCTCCGAATAATGAGCTACGCGATCAGTTGGTGCCTATCAATAAGCGCTACCCCATTGAAGAGCTCATGGCATCAGTTAAGCGCTACTTCGATAAGTTGTCTGATCGTCGCGTTGCAACGATCGAATACACACTCATTGCCGGTGTGAATGATCAGCGTGAGCACGCGCGTCAACTGGTTAAGTTACTTCGCCAAGTGCCTTGTAAGTTGAACTTGATCCCATTTAACCCGTTTCCAAATTCTGGATACGATCGACCCTCTGAGCAGGCCATTCAGGCCTTTAAGTCAGAAATGTTGAAAGGGAATATTCTAACAACCGTTCGTCGTACTCGTGGTGATGATGTGGACGCCGCCTGTGGCCAGCTAGTGGGCCAGGTTGAAGATAAGACTCGTCGTAGTGCGAAGTACATCGAACTTCACAATCAAACGAACTAGATTTATTCAGACTATTCTACTATCGTTAATGAAACTAACTTTCAGTTTCTAAACGGTATTTTGTGTCTCTAATCAAAGCAGCTACTCTCTCTTGCACTATCCTTTTAGTGGGTTGTTCCGCTTTTTCTTCGAGTGAACAGCCCAAGGGTAGAATAGATCAATCAGCCCTTGCAGCCTACACCAAACTTGGTATGCAATATCTTCAGGCGGGTGATGCAGCCTCGGCAAAAGAGTCTCTTCAGAAAGCTGCATTGGCTGATCCAAGTTATGCGCCTGCTCTGAATGGTTTGGCGTTGGTGTTTCAGGCTGAGCGTGAGCCGATGTTAGCTGATCAATATTTTCAAAGGGCAACGCAGGCGGATCCCAACTCAGCAATGATCTTCAACAACTATGGCGCGTTTCTATTTTCGCAGCAGCGTTTTGAAGAGGCTTGTAAAGCGTTATCAAGATCCACCGAAGATCCTTTTTATACACAGCGAGCCCAGGCATTTGAGAATTTGGGTCGCTGCTACCGACTGATCAATCGTGATGCGGCAGCGGAGCACGTCTTTAATCGCTCCGTTACCCTGTCACCGCTTCGGGTAACGGCTCACATTGAACTGGCCGATCTCTTCTTAGATAAGGACCAGGTGTCACTGGCAGCTCAGCACTATGCAATTTTTCAACAACAGCTTGATGCCCAAGAGGTTCAGCACTTTGCCAAAAGTCTTTGGGTTGGTGTAAGGTTAGCCAGGCATAGTGGGAATCCCTCAAAAGCAGCAAGTTATGCGCTTCTTTTGAAGAACCTTTATCCGAATTCCGAAGAGTATAATAAATTTAAGGATACTGGCCTGTGACAGACCATGATCTACTAGGCGATAGCCTCTCAGGATTTGAAAGCCATAAGCTGATTGCTGCCCGTGAATCATTGGGTATCTCTGCAGGTGCCCTGCAGCGCGATCTAAAACTAACCAGTGCTGTTTTTTCTGCAATAGAAGCGGGTGAGTTAGATCAGTTGGGTCAGCCTGTTTTTGCGCGTGGTTATATTCGAAACTACTGTAATCGTGTTGGTTTGGATTCAGAGCCTTTTGTTGAGCAATACAATCTCGCTTTTGGTGAACGCCCCGTTAAGCGTCGTTCTTCAATAAAAAGTGCAGGGTCAGCGACCGCGGGTACCGTAATGAAGCTCAACCCTCGTCGCGCAAGCTCTCTACTCACACTTCTCTTTCGACTGGTTATTATTGCCGCTCTATTGGCAGGGTTGGCCTTTGGAGCGTCCAAAATTAATTGGCCCTCGTTAGGGTTGTCAGGTTTATTCGGTGGTTCTGAGCCAGAAGAGCAGCAGAGTAGTCAGTTGCTTCCGCCGCTAGCTGGTGAGTCTGAAGGGCTTGCTATCCCAATCAAAACAACCACTCAAGAGGCCGATCGAGCGACTGAGGCGGAGACCCCTAAAGCGATCGAGCTACCAAAGCCAGCAGAAACCCCTGATCTAGAGTCTAAAACGGCTGCCGTTCCTGTCAAAACAGAGCAGCCCAAACCGGTTGAAAAGCCTGAGCCTAATGAACCACTAACAGCTACGCCAGTTAAGTCAGCTGGCTCTGATGGCGTCACGATTAAATTCAGTGATGTCAGCTGGTTGAATATCAAAGACGCAACCGGTGAAGCCCTATTTAATGGGCTATCAAAGAAAGGACAGGATCTAACAATTAAAGGTAAAGCTCCTTTTTCGATAGTTATTGGGCGTGCTAATGCAGTCAGTTCTGTAACTTTTGACGGCTCAACAGTTGATTTAGAACCTCATACCAGAAAGAATGTAGCCCGTTTAACATTATCGCGATAATTAGATCGCACATTACGGGTTATAAAATTGGCAAAGCTGCAAGCCATTCGTGGTATGAATGATCTTCTGCCAGACCAATCACCGGTCTGGCAGTATTTAGAAACTCAAGTAAAAACGGTCCTGCAAGCCTATGGTTATGCTGAGATCCGTACTCCTATCGTAGAGCAGACAGAGCTATTTAAACGCTCCATTGGTGAAGTGACCGATATCGTAGAGAAGGAGATGTACACCTTCGAAGATCGAAACGGTGATAGTTTGACGCTTCGTCCAGAAGGAACTGCAAGCTGTGTTCGTGCAGCTGAGCAGCACGGTCTTCTCTACAATCAAGTTCAACGTCTTTGGTATACTGGCCCAATGTTCCGTCACGAGCGTCCTCAGAAGGGGCGTTATCGTCAGTTCCACCAGGTAGGAGCTGAAGCCTTCGGTATGGATGGTCCAGATATCGATGCTGAAGTGATCATTATGAGCGCTCAGCTTTGGAAGCGTCTAGGGATGCTCGATTCTGTTGAGCTTCAATTAAATACCTTGGGTTCGGCTGAAGCGCGTGCGCGTTTTAAAGAGGATCTGGTTAGCTATCTGTCGGCGAGGAAAGATCAGCTGGATGCCGATAGTCAGCGCCGTCTTGAATCAAACCCGCTGAGAATTTTGGACTCGAAAGATCAGAACACTCAGCAGTTGCTTAACGAAGCGCCGCACTTTCATGATTACATCGACGAAGAGTCAAAAGCACATTTTGAACAATTGAAGTCGCTACTTGACGCCGCTGGCATCCAATATCGTGTTAACTCTCGCTTAGTCCGCGGCCTGGATTACTACGGTAAGACTGTATTTGAGTGGGTCACTGATGCCTTGGGGGCTCAAGGGACTGTCTGTGCCGGTGGTCGATACGACGGATTGGTCAGCCAATTAGGCGGCAAGCCGACACCGGCTGTTGGTTTTGCCATGGGTGTGGAGCGTTTGGTGCTTCTGCTTGAAGAGTTGCAGCTCGTTCCAGAGAGTGTCCGTCAGCGCATCGATGTCTATGTCATCGGTATGGGTGATGATAATCTTGCGACAGCGATCAGTGTTGCTGAAATCCTTCGTCATGAAGCAGGCCTTCGAGTACAGTTGCACTGTGGTGGCGGCGGATTTAAGAGTCAGATGAAAAAGGCCGATAGGAGTGGTGCAGATTTTGCCATTCTTATTGGCGATGATGAGCGTGCTGCGTCAGAGGTGAGCCTGAAACCGCTTCGCGGTAATGGCGATCAAATTCGAGTTGCACAAGATTCACTGGTTAGTGAATTGAAAGGTAAATTTAGTCTATAGGTTTGGAGAGTATTGTGGCTGAGCTACGTACAGAAGAAGAGCAGGTTGAAGCGCTCAAAAGTTGGTGGAAGGAAAACGGCAAATCCCTGATCATGGGTGTTGTTATTGCTGTGGCTGCTGTGTTCGGCTGGCGTGGCTGGAATCAGTATCAAGATGACTTTGCCGCAAACGCATCCGCTATGTATGAGTCGATTCTTAATCCGGTTGCAACGGGTCTGCCATTGGATGACGCAGCGGTTACGTCACTGATACAAGTGGGTAAAGATTTACGTGCAGACTATGCATCCAGCGCTTACACGCCTATGGCTGCAATGGTTTTAGCTCGAGTATCTGTGAATTCAGGTGATCTGGAGACCGCGCTTGAACAGCTTGATTATGTGATTTCAAGTGAAGTCTCGCCTTTGAGTATGAAGTCTTTGGCGACAATCCGTAAAGCGAAAGTGCAATTGGGTTTGGGGCAGGCTGATGCTGCTAAAGCATCATTAGCACAGATAGATGGGTCAGATTTCCCATCACTCTATGCTGAAGCTCAAGGTGATGTGGCCGCTGCCTTGGGAGATGCTTCCGAAGCTAGAGCCTCTTATGAGGTTGCAATGGGATCAGCGGATCCCCAGCGCAAGCAGGTAATTAAACTGAAGTATGATGATTTAGCGACTGGAGATGCTTCGTAATGAATCTCATGAGACGTGCCTTCGTTGTTACTGTAGCAGCCAGTCTATTGTCCGGCTGCGGTGTTTTTTCTGGTGAAAAAGAGGCTGGCCCGCAAGAGTTGGTCGCGTTCGAACAAGAGAAAAGCTTCGACGTTGTGTGGAGTGCAGATGTTGGTGCGTCGTTTGGTGATGAATTTCACCAGTTTAAACCCGGTGTTACAAATGATTCGCTGCTGATCTCCGATAAGCAGGGCCAGATTTCGTCCTATGCCCTGGAGTCAGGAGCTCTGAACTGGAGTGTTGATTTAGATGCTGAGGTCAGTGCCGGTGTTGGTGCGGGTTATGATCTTGCGCTGGTTGTTTTGGATAGCGCTGAACTTGTAGCACTATCGACTAAAGATGGCTCAGAGCAGTGGCGAGCTCAGTTAAAGTCAGAGGTAACAGCGCAACCTCAGATAAGTGCTTCACTGGTTGTGGTTCAGCAGGTCAACGGTCAGTTGGCGGCTTTTGATCGCATTACCGGTGAGTCTCGTTGGGTTTATGATGCCCAAGAGCCCGCTTTGACACTGCGTGGCACAGGGACTCCGCTCATGCTCAGTGATGGTGTGGTCGCTGGTTTTGCAAACGGTAAGGTGGTTGCCCTGGCGGGTGAAACTGGAATTCCTGCTTGGGAGATTCGTGCAGCTGATGCGATGGGACGTTCTGAATTTGAGCGTCTCATGGATTTAGATGGTGGCTTTGCAATTGCTAATGATCTAATTCTCACGGGCGGTTATCAGGGGCGTGTGGTGGCTATTAACCCCCGCACTGCTTCAACGGTTTGGACACAATCCTTCTCTACCTATCAAGAGCTAGCCGTCGGTTTTGGGAATGTCTATGCCGTCGATGCAAAGGGCGCTGTTGAAGCGTTTGATGTCTCATCTTCAGCAAGTGTTTGGCGAAACTCTGATTTTTCTAATCGAGGTCTGTCTGCCCCAGTCGTGCTCGGCAACGAAGTGATTTTTGGTGATGCTTTAGGTTACCTGCATGCCCTGTCACAAATTGATGGCCGACCTGTCGCTCGCATCAGTTTAGGTGGCTCTCCCGTTACGGCCGATCCAGTCGTAGTAGGGGATAAAACATTTGTACTCAGTAACTCGGGTAAATTGAGCGCTTTAACGCTAAAATAGCGAAAGCCTTTTAATTTTATATAAGGCGGTGACCTGAATGCCGGGTTGCCGCCTTCTGTTTTTTGGATTCAGGTGAGCAATATGCTTCCGGTAATTGCCCTAATTGGGCGCCCTAATGTCGGTAAATCGACTCTTTTTAACCGCTTGACCAGATCGCGTGACGCACTGGTTGCCGATCTTCCCGGATTAACTCGTGATCGTAAATACGGTGAAGGTGATCTAGGCGAACGAGACTATATTGTCATTGATACCGGTGGTATCACTGGTGATGAGAGCGGTATTGATCGTGAAATGGCGCAGCAGTCTTTCCAGGCGGTCGATGAAGCCGATATCGTTCTGTTCCTTGTTGATGCACGTGCTGGTATCAATCCAGCGGATGAGATGATCGCAGATCATCTGCGTCGTCATGAGAAAAAGGTCTACCTGGTGGTCAATAAGACCGATGGGCTTGACCCTGATATCGCTCGTTCTGATTTCTATGCGTTGGGTATAGGTGATCCGCTCTCGATTGCGGCCGCTCACGGTCGCGGTGTGCGCCAATTAATTGATATGACGTTGGATGAAGCGGGAGTGCCATACCCTGAAGAGGGGGCAGAACCGGAAGAGGAGGATGATGGCAATATTCGTATTGCGATCGTAGGTCGTCCAAATGTGGGTAAATCGACGCTTGTTAACCGTATGTTAGGTGAAGAGCGTGTCGTGGTATACGACCATGCCGGTACGACTCGAGACAGTATCTATATCCCATATGAGCGTGATGGTCAGCCGTATACTCTAATCGACACAGCAGGTGTGCGCCGTCGTCGCCAGGTGACAGAGGCGGTAGAGAAGTTCTCTATCATCAAGACGCTACAGGCAATCAAAGATGCCAATGTCGTTGTGGCAATCATCGATGCGCGTGATGGTGTCACTGAGCAAGATCTTAACATGCTAGGTTTCGTAATCGATTCCGGCCGTGCTCTTGTCGTTGCACTGAATAAGTGGGATGGAATGGATTATGAGGCAAAAGAGAAGGTGAAAACTCAAGTCGAGCGTCGTATGGGATTTGCGACCTTTGCTCGTTTCCACTTTATCTCGGCGCTGCATGGAACTGGAGTGGGTGATCTATATCGCTCGGTCAATGAAGCCTACCGTTGCGCTATGAAAAAGTGGTCTACTAATGAACTGACTCGTCTACTTGAGGATGTTGTTGCAGATCATCAGCCGCCAGCTGTTAATAATCGTCGTATTAAACTACGCTTTGCTCACCAGGGTGGTTCTAACCCGCCGATCATTGTCGTGCACGGTAATCAGAC
>AACY020522870.1_pt1 | contig 14594 bp, 11 predicted proteins | sample 267378 | NCBI WGS metagenome assembly AACY02 (sample SAMN02954345, study PRJNA13694) | marine metagenome | biome: aquatic; feature: ocean; material: water; isolation source: isolated as part of a large dataset composed predominantly from surface... | reverse complement strand
ATGCACTTTACCTCCGGTTTTATTCTCAGCTTCATCTTTCAATTGGCCCACGTGGTGGAAGAGGTGGAAACTTTTAGTGTTCCGGAAAACGGAGACCAAATGGATGATGCCTGGATGGAGCATCAATTGCGCACCACTTCAGATTTTGCTCAAAGCAACCGCCTGCTTACCTGGTTCATTGGGGGCTTAAACTATCAGGTGGAGCACCACCTTTTCCCCCAAATCTGCCATGTGCACTATCCCGCTTTGAGTCGGATTGTACGGGAAACAGCCCGCGAATTTGGTCTGCCTTACAACCATCATCTGCGCTTGGGCGAAGCCATTCGGGCCCACCTCAACAGCCTACGCCATTACGCCCAGCAACCAGCTTAGATTTTAGCCATTTACCGCTTGTACGGCTTTAATTTGGCCGGGCAACATTTCACTGAGCATGCGTTCGATGCCGTCCTTCAAGGTCAGGGTGGAGGAGGGACAGCCCGAGCAAGCTCCCTGGAGCAAAACGCTCACTACCCCGTCTTTGTGGCTTAAAAACTTGATGTTGCCCCCGTCAGAAGCCACAGCGGGCTGCACGTATTCGTCCAGCAGCGAAACGATTTTCACATCTATCGCATCCCATTGGTCCCGGGGTTTTTCCAGTTTGGCCCAGGGTGCATTGGCTTTTTGCGGGGCCTTTTCCGGGCCGCTTTCGCGGGATGGCCCCATTGGTGCTTCGCCTTGGTATACTTCCCCTCCGGACGCCAGGAAATCGCGAATCAACTCCCGCAATTCCATCGTTACCTCCTCCCATTCAACCAAATCGTATTTGGTTATGGATAGGTAATTGGCGCTAATAAAAATCTCTTTTACAAAGGGAAAATGAAAAAGCCTTACCGCCAAGGGAGAGGGTTTGGCTTCGTCGATGTTTTTGAACTCCAGAGCGTCGTGGTCGACCAATCTCTTGTTGGCCACAAACTTCAATACCGCGGGATTGGGAGTCATCTCCGCATAAACACTAACGGGAAGATTTGCTTTTTCCATGGGAAAGGTACGCTTAGGTTCTGGCAAAGATAGGCGCTGCAAGGCAGGTGCCTATTTGGAGCACTGTCATATTTTCGCAGCGATAAATTTTATCGATATGGCACTAATCAAAGCGGTAAGAGGACACCAGCCGCGCATTGGTCCGGATTGTTTCCTGGCCGATAATGCGACCGTGGTGGGTCAGGTGGAAATGGGAGCCCAATGCAGCATCTGGTTCAATGCAGTATTGCGGGGCGATGTCCACTACATTAAACTGGGCGACCGGGTGAATGTCCAGGACAATGCCACTTTGCACTGTACCTATCAGAAGTATCCCCTCAATATTGGCAACGACGTTTCCATTGGCCACAATGCCATCGTGCACGGCTGTACCCTCCACGATCGGGTTTTGGTGGGAATGGGGGCTATAATAATGGACAACTGCACGGTGGAGAGCAATTCAATCATTGCGGCCGGAGCGGTCCTGTTGCAGGGTACGCATGTGCCGGCGGGAAGCATTTATGCCGGGGTTCCCGCCAAAAAGGTAAAAGAGGTTTCTCCCGAATTGATGAAGGGCGAAATCGAACGGATTGCCCACAACTACACTTTTTATTCGGGCTGGTTCCGCTCACCGGAGCAATAGCCGAGCCTCTTCGATGAGGTTGTCGCGGCCCAAAGCCAATTGATTACTATCCAGGTCCAAGGCCAGATCTGGGCCAATCCCTAACTCCAGCTCCCAACCCGAGGGAATCAAGCGGTCCCGGGTGGCCGAAAACCGGTAGTACCAGCCATTGGGCAGTTCATTGTCTACTGGCAATCCCCCGCCACCGCCGGTGGTATCGCCGATAATCTGCACCTTGTCGTAAAGGCTGAGTATGGCCGCAAAGGTATTGGCCGCTGAGTAGCATTGGCGGTTGGTCAGCAGCACCACAGGTCCCTCGTAACGGATATCGGGGTGGGGTGCCAAGCTGATCTGCACTGCTTTTTCGAATTGCCCGGGCGCTGGTCCCGTCTTGTAGCGGCGTTCAATAACTGTTTTTTGCTCGTCAACCAGGCAGGAAGCGAGCCGATAGGCCGTGCCCAGGCTTCCGCCCCCGTTGTTGCGGATATCGACAATCAAACCCTTGCCTGGGGCCAGGTAACGGAAAGCTTCCCGCAATTGACCCTCAGAAGGGGCGGCAGAAAAGCTCCCAAAGTAGAGGTAACCGACTGAATCAGGCAATAAAATGTACTGCAGTCCACCTCCCCGTCGGTGTTTGGCGGTTAGATAGTGTCTTTCTACCAAGTCGTAGCTAAAATTGGCCGGGTGATCGAGGTACCAGCGCCAATTGCGGCTTAAATTAAAAGGACTGCTGAGATTCACGTGCCCGTCGCGGAGGAGGAAGAGCATACTGTCCATAATGGCGAAGAGTTCTTCATCTTCGGTTTGGGCATTGATTCTGGGGGCAAAAGCTTGGTATACCGAATCCCAGTCCAGGCCTTTTAAGTCGAAATAGGCGTATTTGCGGTCCAGGGTTTCCCAAAGGGCATCAAAGTTGCCCTGGGGGGTGTTGGCTGCTTCATCGGGCCAGGCCAGCTTTTCGCAGCCCAGCAAACCGGTCATCAAGGCAAACAGGATTAAGGTTCTTCTCATTTCAGGCGTAAAAAAAGGACGACACTAATTTCGTGGCGGCCCTGGTACCAGGAGTTGATGGCTTGCAAGGAGGTATAATCCCAAGCGTACTGAAGCCGCATGGAATTGCCGTTTTTCAGCCACCAGATCAAGCTGTGTCGGCTGTGGAGATGGAAAAAACGGTCCCAGAACACATGTTCCTCTAAACCAAACTCCTCAGCTATGCTTTGGCTAACAAAGCCGGGGCGCAAGGCATAGCTGCCAAGCGGCAGTTCCAACTGGCTTTCCCAGGCCAAGCGGCCCTCGGGCAGAAAGGAAGGTGCCCACTCCCAGGCTTGCCAAGCCGCACTGAGGCCGTAGGAGAAGAATCCGGCGAAGCTCTCGCTGCTGTTGCGGTAGCCAGCCATCAGGTGGTAGTTCCAGGTTATTTGATTGCTCAGTCCCAAAAAGAAAGCTTGGCGACTGGACCGGCCCAGGCGATAGCGCAAACTGTAGTGCAATTGGGCGGGGATGTTTTGGTGCCGCCTAAACTGGCCAGAACCCTGATTGTAAAGTTGGCCAAAACCGCCACTCAGGCGCAAGTTGCTTTGCCAACGTGGACTTTGCGACCGCCAGCCCATACTGGCCCAGCCGCTGTAGCCATGATAAAGCCGGGGGCTGTAAAAGTGGTCGAGCTTCTGCTCGTAAATTCCGCCCCATCCAAAGAGTAAATCTTCCCCGGCAAAGGGGTTTTGGGCGCCTAGCCTAGGGGCGGCGCCAAAACTGAGTAGAAGCGTAAACAGGAGTGCTTTACTCGAGGCGAAGGGAAAGGGTGAGCGGGGCATTGAGGGTAAAGAGTTGATCGGCAAAGTCAGGTGGACCAAAGGTGCCTCTCACGTTGTTGCTGAAGGCATAAGGTTCCGCCGGAAAGCCCGTGAATTTGCGGTCGAGTTTTTGGTTCTGATTGCGATCGTAAAAACAGGAGATGGCGTAACGCCCCGCGGGGAGTTCGATCTGATGGGCCAGGGGCAAATCCCTAACGGGCAAGACCAATTCCTTTATCACGGCCTCCTTTTCGTCAAAAACCCGCAACATTACCTGGCCCTTCTGGGGTTCCAATCCTTCAAATTTCAGGCTAAGGGGGTGCAGTTCCTGCGCCATGGAAAAGCTCGTGAAAAAGCAAAGGAGACCGGTGAAACGGAGCAAGTTCATCGATCAACGAATGAGCACAATGCTGCCCTGACGCTGGACCCGGTTGACTTTTTCGGGTTTATTGATGGGGTGTAAAACCGCCTGTAGCTGATACATATAAACTCCTTGCCGGGCCGGCTGGCCATCCACATTGCCGTCCCAGGATTGCTCCTCACTTACCGACTCCGTTTCGAAAATAAGGCGTCCCCAACGGTCAAAAACGCTTAAATGGAAACTTTCCAGGCGGCAATCCTCTCCATGTTTGATGAGGAACTTTTCATTGAGATTGTCTCCATTGGGCGTGAAGGCTTTCGGCACGTAAAGGGGGCAACCATCATACTGGGCGCGGTTGACGCTGGGCGATGAGCCCTGAGCCAACAAACTAGCCGAACCAAGCATAGCACTCAGGAAGATGAGGAAGAAGAATGATTTTTTCACAACAAATTCAAAAGTAAGGTTTTGCCACCAAACCTTTTCAATGATTGCGCCACAAGGCGATGCCGTATAGCCCAGAGGCCGGCTAATTGAGTAAACGCTATTCGAAGTCCAGGGTTAGGCGGAAGCGAAGTATTCTGCTGTTGCCCGCATCGGCCACGTAAACGATTTCATTGAAATAAGCTACCCCCTGCGGTTGGTTAAATTGCGTAGCGCCGCGGCCGTTGCCACCAAAACTGGCTTTTTGGTAGCGCCTTATGCCCGAGGCGGGCGGAGGGAGGACTCCCTCGAAACCATTGAAGGAAAACTGAAAAAGGGAATCCTTTTCGGCGTCGACCACGAAAATGAACTGAGAACCGTCACCGGCTATCGTTACCCCCTGGGGGGCGGCAAACTTGTTGGGCGAGTTGATAAAACCGTCTGCCTCAGAAGTGTCGCCAGAGGCTAAAATACGGGGTCGGTACTCCGCCCCAAACTGCCCCTCGATGAACTCGATGTATTGCACTTTGAGGGCATTGTTGGGATCGAGGGAGGCATAAAAAAAGTCGCGGCCGCTGCGCGCGCCCAGCTGGGGGGGCTGGGTGAGGGTACTCACGCTTCTCGGGTTTTGGAAGTAGTCGTTGAAAAATCCGGAAGAGGTCTGCACCGATATGGGAGAGATAAACTGGTCCTCATTGTTGAAGTAAAGCATGGCGTCATTGGGTCCCAGAGGACCGGAAGAGATCTGCTCCAGGCTGGCATCGCCGAAAGGCCGCCTTACGTGCCGGCGGCTGACGTAGTACTGATTGTTCAGATCGGGATTGTTGTTGTTGCCAATAATGCTGATGTCGGTAAATTCAACGTAGTCAACGGTCCTTAAAGTGGGTTCACTTTGGGTGAAGTAAAAGGGATGCATAATGGTGTTTACCACTTCGGCATTGGACAAGTTGTAGCCCGAACTGCCCAGCATCCGCAGGCGGTATATGGCCGACATGGTCAGTAAGGTGTCCCGGGTACCGAGGGGTAGAAGGGTGTCTTTGGTGCCGATGACCAGCAGATCAAACTTCCGGTCCTGGGCTATGGCCTTGGCTCCCGGTACCGAACGACGACCCAAAATGCGCCCCGATTCATCCAAGGCCACAACTTCCTCCCGGCCAGCATCAACTACATAAATCAATTCGTCGAAACCGGCGATGATGTCTACCGGTTCCTCGAAATCATCAAGGATCGGTAAAATGGGAACGTAGGCAATGTCGCGAACAACGTTGTTGGGGGGGATGTCGATGAAGTCCAGGTCGGTCTTCTTTCCCAGGTAGTCCTCGCAGGAATACATTCCCGCGAAAGCGGCCCCAACAAGCATGATGGCATAGAGGCGCTTCATTTAACGAGAGTTTTTAAGGATGGTTAAACGCAAGCCCAAATGGTGGAGCATGCCCATGAAATTGGTGGGATGGGCCGCATAGTCCACATATAAGGGCCAGCCGCCCAATCGGGTACGTACCCCAAAGCCAAAAGTGGGAATGTGCTGATGGCGAACATTGAGCTGATAGCCGGCGCGGGCAAAAAATACTTCCAGGTACTCGTACTCCAGGCCCACCCGGTAATTTTCGGCATTGTCGTTGGGGTGATTGAGCTGCAAACTGGCGCTTAGACTCTGTTGCTCTGTTTTATAGGGGGTAATGCTCAGGCCCAGTTTAAAAATGGTAGGAACGGTATTGGCGTCTAACCCGATGCCGGTATTGCGGTTAAAGGTTACGGGAATGTCGTCATCGCTGGACAAGGAGGAGTTGCCCCCGAAATTTTGCACCATTACCGCAAACTGAAGATCTTTAAAATCGGTCTTGTACAAGAAGGCCAAATCCACCGTGGCGGTGCTGTTGTGGTAGCCGGCAATGCCCTCATAGATATACTTAACGCTTACTCCAGCGCTAAATACAGACGACAACTGGCGGGCATAAGAAGCGCCCACCGCCAGGTTGGTAACGGAAACGGTGCGTCCGGTGCCCTGGGGCATAAACTCGGTTCGCTCTTCCATTTCACCGCTGTTTAAGCCGTTGAGGCTAAAGCTCAGGGTGCTGATCTTGTCGTTGAGGGGGATATTGGCTGCGGCGAAGGACTGATTCACTCCCCCTCCCAGGAAGAGGTGACTCAGGGCGTAACTGGGATCTTTGATATCGGTGAGGGCCGCGGGATTGGTTAGGCTCGCGTAAGCGTCGCCGTCAAAAGCAACGCTGGCTCCCGCGAGTGCGGCCGAGCGGGGGTTCAAATCGTTCTTTAAGAAGCTGAGCGCAGAGAGTCCGGCTCTTTCCCCACCAAAGTTGGGCAGCAACTGAGCAAGGAGATTGCCGGTGAGGAGGCTGAAAACGAGGACGTACGCTTTTTTCATAATTAGAACCTAAATTCCAGTCCGTAGAGGATTTGCCGCGGCGCTAGGTAGCGGGCCGGATTGCGGGGGTCAACACCCCTTTCCTGTGGTCCGTTGAAACGCGGGTCGCGCCAATCAATGGGAACATTGTCGCCGAAAACATAAGCTCGGCCGGTTACCGGGTTGATGATCTGGGAGTTGCGGGCATCTAGAAGGTTGCGAATTTCAAGGGAGAGGGAAATGCCTTTGCCATTGCGCATGCCCAGAGGAAGGATATAGCTGAGTTTCAGGTCTACGTTCTGCCAGGGTTCGGCAGTTGCACTGAGAAACTGGTCAATAATGGGCTCGTAAATGGGCCTTCCCTGTTCGTTAACATCGGTTTGGATTTGGGGGGTATAGCGGAAACCGGAGGTGAACTGATAAGAAAGGAAGGCTCTGAAGCCAGTAAGGTCCAGGCCGAGGATGGGAAGGGTGCTGTCCGGCTCGAAAACCAGACCTACGTTGATGTTCCAGGGGCGGTCAAAGGCCAGAAATTGTTCCTGAGTTAAGGCCACTTCTCCGTTTTGTTCGATCTGTAGTGCCGATTCGCGGGCGGAATTGGACTTACCCCGGGCCACTTGATAGGCGACGTTGTAAAAGCTCCGGAAATAACGACCGATGCGGTAATTGACGCCCAACTCAATGCCGTAGATCTTGGCGTAATCCTGATTGATGTAAAAGTTTTTGGTGGTAGGGCGCCCGGTTTGGTCTTCAACAATTACCCGGCGGGAGACGATATAATCGAAGCGGTTGTTGTTGTAGGCGGTGAGGGTAAGCCCCAGATCTTTGGTGAGTTTCGACTTGAGGCCAATCTCATAGCTTACGTTCACTTCGGGATCAATGTCGGGATTGCCCAGGCTGGACAGAAAAGAGCGGTCCTGAAAAGTGGGATCCAATCCAGCATAAACAAAGCGGGGGTGGGGCAGACGCATGCTGTGGCCATAGTTGAAATAGAGCACATTGTTTTCCGTTACCGGGAAGCTCACGTTGATTTTCGGCAACAAACGGGCTTTCCAGCGCAAACCGAGAAGCTCCACGGTTTTGTCTTCGTAGTCGCGCCTTACCTGGTCGATAACGGGGGCGTTGGGATCGGCTACGGCATCGTCGGCAAATTTGCCTGGAGCCCAATAGTTCAAGCGTAGGCCAAGGGTGGCCACAATGCCCTTATAAGAGATTTTATCCTGAACAAAGAAACCGCCTTCAATGGGGCGCACGGCCCAAATGTCATTGCTGGAGCCGATGCTGAGGGAGGGGGTACTTAGGCTGTCGTTGATTTGGATCGGGGCGCCAACCCAGGGGCGGCTAACGTCTACCCATTGGTATTCGGTAAAGGTGTTTTGCAGGCCAAAGCTGAGTTCGTTGCTCTGGTTGGGGATGTAGGTGGCCTTGGCGTTAAAGGTGTATTCCTGGGCGTAGTGATCGTGCCAAACGGGGGTAATGCCTCCGTTGTTTACCAAGCCATCGCCCGCATTTACGTAGTAGATGCCCGAAGGATCATTGGGATTAAAGATATCCACGGGGTAGGTAATGATGTTGTCTTCGTCCAGGATGCGGTCAACCGTTTCGGTGCGGAATGGCCGGCCATTGGCGTCGGCCCGGAGATTGGTAAAGAGTCGTCCCAGCGAGAAACTCAAACCCCAGTTCTTATTGATGAGGTGATTGAGGTTGAGGGCGGTAAGATTGGAGTGGTGGGTATAAGTGGTGGCGTTGTCGAGGTTGTTGCTGCGCGTATATTGAAAACCGGGGGTAAGAATAGCATCGAAACCCACAATTTGCAGGGTGCGGGTGTTCTGGTTGATGTTTAAGGAGTGTTGGTTGGTAAGGGTAATCTTGGTGCTGTTGCCCAATTTGTAGGCCAACTTTAGGGTATGGGTGTAGGAATTGGTTTGGCGGGGCGCCCAGAAATCGGGATTGTTGGAAAACAAGGAACTTTCCAGCTGACTGGCCTGCGCCCCGAAATACTCGTCGGTAAAGAAGGCGCTGCCGCTGGTGAACAGGGTCAGCTTGTTTTTCGTGCCCGGAATGGGGGTCGCCAGGGTAAGCTCTACCCGATCGGTATTAAATGAGGTGGGGATGTCTTTGTTGCCCCAATTGTCGCGTTGGTAGCTTCCGCTGATTTCAAATTTCTCTCCGCCTTCCCGGATTTGGGTATTGACCACCCCGGAGCTTCCTCCTCCAAATTCGGCGCCCACTCCGCCGGTGATAAGGTCGATGCTGGCAATGGCGGAACTGGCTACGTCTACACCAAAACCGGTCCCGGCCAAGGGATCCTGGGCAGAGATGCCATCAACAATATATTCCGTTTCGTAAACACGGGCCCCCCGGATTTGCAAACCATCCTGGGTTTTAACCACGCCCGCTTGCATTTGCAGGACCTCTTGTACGTCTCTTACGTTCATTTGCGCGATTTCCTCCCGGCTGATGCGCACTTCCGAAGCGGCTTTTTCCAGGTCCACCTGCCCCTTTTTGCCCACAATGGTTACCTCTTGCAGAGACTCGGTTTGCTCCTTGAGGCTTACATTCAAGGTTTTGCTTTCGCCCGGACTAAAGGTGATGCCGGTATATATTTTGGTTTCAAAACCGACGAATTGCACTTTGATGCTGTAATCGCCCGGTTTGATGCCATTGATCACGTAGTTGCCGTTGATGTCGGCGGAAGCCCCTTTATAGGTGCCTACCAGGGTAATATTGGCGCCGTTTAGTGCCTCACCTCCGTTGGCCTCTGTGATGCGTCCGGTAAGGGAAGCACTTTCCTTCTGGGCCAGGGCCAAAACAGGCAGGCCAAGAAGCATGAGCAAACAGACAAAATGCTTAAAACTCATTGTTGAAGATTTCGCTGATCAATTGAGTCACCGATCCGTTGGGACGGTCGAAATTGTGCAATTCCAGGGCAAAAAATACCTGAGTAAGGCGGTTGTTGGGCCGTCGCACCGCCGCTACCACGTCACTGGGGCCATTCCATCCCCGCAAAGGGGTAAGCTGAGCCCGATAAAAGTCTTCTGCATCGGTGGTGGCTACCATGGGTACCACGCCAGATTGGATGCTTTGGGGCTGCAGGTTGGGAAAGTTGCCGCTTTGCAAGGGCACCAGGGCCGAATCGATTACGATACGAGCCTGACTACCCGGAGCAGTAGATTCCGAAAGTCGGCTGATGGGATACACGGAAACAGCATTGGAAATATTCTCGCCCGTTGAGAAAATGGTGGTGAGCATATACTGCCCCCCCTGATCGCTAAAGCGCTGGATTACCGGAGCCAGAGAACTGAGCAAAGATTCTTCTACACCGGTAATGGTGTTGGTAAAACTGGTGTTGGGCAAATTCAAAAAGGCCTGATCGTACTGCGCAAAAATCAGTTGCACCGTAGGATCAAAGTACTTAGGAAGGTTTTCACCTTGCTTAAAGCCCACGTTGAATAGGTCGTAGCGCAAGCCGGCACCGTCCAGGAATGTTCTGTATTGATTGGTAACGTCCTGGGGATGCCCCGACAGCCAGAGGATACGGGTTCCCGAGGATTTACTGCGGAAATAGAAGAGGTCTGCAGTATCGATGGGACTAACGGCCTGGGCAATGTCAATGGCCCGAATGTAAATGCGATTGGTGTCGTTCACCCGTAGTCCCGCTACGGTTTGCCCGGATGGAGCAGTGCTTTGTCCGTAGTAGATTTGTGCTTCTGCCTCTCCACTCTGAACGGAGGTATCGGGCAGCAGCGTAAAGATGTTTTGTCCCCGATTGATGCTCACCCAGGGCCCTTCGTTGACCCGGATTTGTACATCTTCCAGGGTATTGTCGCCGTCGGGGTCGGAAGCTTGCCAGAAGAAGGTGGCGGCGATAAAGGCAGTATCACCAGGTCCCCGATCGTTAAGCAGGGTGGCCTCCGGTGGGGTATTGATTAAGGGAACCTGCAAATAAGCCGGGCTCGGGTCTACATTGCCGTCATTGTCAATGGCCCGAACGTAAAAATCGATGTCGGCCGTATCCTGCCCGGGAGGGATGTCGAAGAGAAAAACCGAATCCTGCGCTTCGGTAAAAAACCAGTTGTTCGCGTCCAGGGATATTTCGTAGCCTACCACGTAACCGTCGGCATCGGTGCCAAACCAAGACAATCGTACCGAGGAGTTTAAGCGGTTCTCTCCGCTGAGGTTGATGGCGTCAACGCTCATGCGGGTATCGGGTATCCCGTCGCTGCGGATGTCTCCTTTGCGGCAGGCGGCAGCGAAAAGAACGGCCAATAAAAGAGAAAATACGAGGGCGCGCATGGTCCGGGGCAGTTGGTAAAAAGGCGCCCCGCAGATGCGGGGCGCCAAGGGAAATTATTTGCGAATAGCCACCTTTTCGGTGCCGAGCAGTTGACCCTGAGGGCTCCGCACTTGCAGTACGTAAACGCCCTGAGGCAGTTCGTTGATGGTTAAACGGTTTATACCTTCCTTCAAGTCCAGGGCGGCTACCTGGCGACCATTGAGGTCAAAAAGCAGGGCTTGGCTTTGATCCTGTCCGTTCCAACGCAGGTTGAGCACTTCCTGAGCGGGGTTAGGGAATACCACCAACTCCCGCTTATCGGCTTCTACCAAACCGATGTTTGTAGGCACATTGCAATTGTTGGTATCCAGGCTCACGCTCAAATTCACAATATCAAAGTTGTTGCGGGGCAGGATTTTGAAAGAACCGAAGCTGAACCAAAGGATTCCTTCCATGGCGTCCATGGTCATGCCTGTGGCGGCGGCGATGGGGGGAACCATCATCATTCCGTCGTTGGTGTTGTAGGAAGTATCGGAAACCAGAGAAACATAGAGGCTGGAGTTGGCCCGGGTACCGTCCTGACGACCGGCCAAAACCCGTTTTTCGGTGCTGCTGCCGGCTACAGCAACGGCGTATTCGCCAAAGCCCAAGTCGGCATTGGAAACTTCCAACTGACCGCCGGTGGGGTCCTGATAGGAGATGAGCATGCCTTCGTAGGCCTCGAGATCCAAATTGGGGTCAGAGGGATTAACCGGAGTAGGGGTGATGGTTTGGCTCAGGGGCAGGGCATTGTAAGAGCTAACGTTCAAATAAGTCACTCCAAAAGTTTCCTGCACGGTGCCGGTAACTTCCAGCCACTGGTCGCGATACACATTGCTGAGGTCCTGGTTGGGGATTAAGGCAATACCGGCGTAAGTGTCATCGTCGGGGTCTTGCAGGTACACGTATTCCAGGTCGCAGTCGCGGCGAGCCGCGGTAACAACGCCGGAAACAGTAACGGTTTGGCCTACGAAGGCGCTTTCTCCGGTGCCGTCGCCGCTAAACTGCAGGTCGAAGATTTTCAAGCCGTTGTCGCGTACCGTGTAGTGTTTGAAATTCGGGTTGCTAGCACCGGCAGGGCTTACCGGGGAGAAAACGGCACTGCCGTCGTTATCTACCGCCCGCACGTAATAGCGCACCAGGCTGCCGTTGGCTTGAGCGGGAATGGTGTATTCGTAGGTGCCATTGCCCAGGTCGGTCATATTAAAGGCGGGAAAGCTGCCGCTGGGGAGGGCGGGGTCAGCGCTCCAATAGATTTCTACCGTATCCAGGGTTCCGTCCGCATCGCTGATGTTGGCGGAAACAGTAACCGGATCAGAGCTGGTGGGGGTAAGGGGCAGGTTGATCAGGTTGGTAATGCTGGGGGCCGAAGCGCCTACCACGTAGTGCGTGCTGTCAAAGGGGTTGATTTCGTAGCCCCGGCCGCTGCCACCGGTACAGCCATTGGCACTGTGGCGTACAATACCTTCAATGGAGGCGTAGAGGGTGCCTACTGCGGGGGGCACGAAGCTACCTGTGCCGGTAGTAGAAGGCGAGTTGGGATTGGTGGTTTGGAAAGAAGGGGTTTTTTGGGCCAGGAAGCGATCGCTCACGTTGATGATATTGCCGTTTGCATCCTGCACATCAAAGCTTACCCGGTTGCCGCTGAAGGGATTGACCTGCACTACCGTAACGTTTTGCAAACGTACATAGGTGTTTTGCCAATACTCACCGGTTTGCACATTGTTTACCCGGTTATTGTCGTTGAGATCGCCCACCGAAACCACGGCCGGAGTAATTGTTGAGGGACCAGTGCCCAAAATGACAACGGAGTTGGCGGCAATGGTGTTGAATTGGGTGTTGCCGTCAAATTGTCCAACCACCCCGGTAACTTCCACCTTGTCGCCTGCTAGGAGGGTGGTAAAGCCCGGTATAGGAAGCAAGTTGCCGTTGGCATCTTCATAGATACCCATCACTTCGATGCTGTTGAGGCTGTCAGACACGCCATTGGAGGCGGTATCGATCATGTGGACGAAGGGACGGTTGCCACCCTGTACCGAGCCAGAAGCGACCTCGGAAAGGCCTCCATCGTGTACCACGTAGGCCCTAAAGCGAACCGTATCGCCCAGATAAATGGTGGTATCGTTGCAATTCGCCAGATCAATGGGGGTGTTGATTTGCTTGATGGTCACCAGGGGGTAGTTTTGGCCAAAAAGGCTCAGGCCTGCTACCAGGACCGTAAAAAGGGTAAGAAGATTTCTCATGTCAATCTGTATTTACTTGATTATTATAAATTTTCCGGTGCTGCGCTTGCCGCTGTCCAAATCGTCAACCGAGAACATGTAAAGACCCCGGCTAATGATTTGGCTGTCGAGGGACAACAAGTCCCAGGCATGCTCACCTCCCGAAAAGCGATTGTTTTCATCCTCTTCCGCCCCAAAAGTTTGGAACCAGCGGATGTCACTGCCTCGATAGTCTTCGTCGTGGCGGATCTCGTCAATAAAATCACCGGCGGCAGTGTAAATGCGGATCACGCAACGCCGCGGCAGATTGGCAAAAATGATTTTCCGGCTTTCTTCCTGGAAATTGGATCGCCCTTCCCAAGCCGCCCCGTAGTAGTAGGGATTGGGGTAAGCAAAGGGCTCATCGCTTTCAATGTCTGGGTTGGCCGGCGTGCCCGCGAAGGCCCGGTAATTGTTGGCCAGGAAACTCGATTCCAGGCTTTCCAAATTGCTTTCCGGATTGCCTTCATCAAAGGCCGTTACCGCCACGGCGTACTGCCAACCGTTGGGGATATTGTCGATTACGTAGCGATACACGTAGGCGGTGGTGTCGTTTTCAAAAAATACCGGCTCGTCGAGCCGCACGGCATCAAAACCTGTTTCATTAAAGATGCCGTTGCCCATTTTGTCGTATTCCGCCACCAGGTTAAAGTCACGGGCGAGGTCTGGAACTCCGGTTACGTCAAAACCCAACTGCGATAGATATATGCGGTACCCTTCAAAATCGCGGCGATTGCTAATCGGGTCAACGGAAAAGCGGGAATTGTCGGCCCAGTAGATCTCAATCTGATTTTCGTTAGGCAATACGGTAGTGCGCGGAATATCGGGGGGTGAGGGCAGGATGAAGCGGGTCAATTCCCCGTCTTGGTTATTGTCTTCCCCGGGATCCAGAATGCCGTTGAAATTCTGGTCTTCGCCATTAAAGGCTTGTTGCGCCCAAACCGCGTTTTCGATTAAGTTTTGGCGTTGCACCAAATTGTTATCGGTATTGGGATTGCCGTCTTCGTTTTTCTTGGCCAAGACAAAAGCGTAGGCTAGCTCCACCACATCACCCGGAAAAAGGGTGTCAAAGGGCCCGGCCGATACCAAATCGGAACGGTTGCCCGCTTGCTCAAGGAGTTGCTGAAAGGTTTGCCCACTGCAGCCCGGGGCATTGGGATCGTCCCAACAAGGCTGGCGGTTGAGTCCATCGCTCATTTTCTGATAGCGTTGGTCCTCGGTATTGGGAAAAGCAAAGTCGGCGTTAAAGTCATTGAAAACCCAGGCGTTGTAGTTCACCTGGAAGGAGGTGGTATCCCAGGTCCCGTTGAGGGGGTTCAGGGTGCTGTCCAAATCGGGGTGACGAAAGCCCTTTTTTTCGGTGGCCCCTAAAAACATCTGGCCGATGTAACTTTCTGTAAAGCCGGGGTCGCCGGTAGCGTCAAAACAGTAGGCCAAATTCAGCGAGTCCATAAAGCCATG
>AACY020555675.1_pt1 | contig 14636 bp, 20 predicted proteins | sample 267378 | NCBI WGS metagenome assembly AACY02 (sample SAMN02954345, study PRJNA13694) | marine metagenome | biome: aquatic; feature: ocean; material: water; isolation source: isolated as part of a large dataset composed predominantly from surface... | reverse complement strand
TTGTGTTCTACGGCGCTGTGGAACGGCATCACCTGCCGGACGAATGCCCTGGACACTTGCAGCGCGACGGCAACTCCACCGGTTCACTCTTTTTGTCGATCAGCCACGAGGGTGACGGACGAGCCCCGGAGGGCCAGGCCACCGTGATCGCCAGCGTCTTCACCTCGCCGGAGGGCTGGCATGACATGGATGAGAAGGCTTACCAGCAACGCAAACGGGAGCTTCGGGATTCCATTCGACAAGACGTGAACGCCGCTTTGAAACTGCCGGATGACGCCTGGCTGCATCAGGAGCTGGCAACTCCGAGAGGATTCGCCCACTGGACCGGTCGTCCGGATGGCGTGGTGGGTGGTCTTGGTCAGAGCCCAGATCGCTTCGGCCCCTTTGGACTGGCCAGCCGCACGCCGATTCCCCAGCTGTGGCTGTGCGGTGATTCCATTCATCCCGGAGAGGGCACCGCCGGCGTCAGCCTGTCCGCACTGATGGCATGCAGGCAATTGATGGCTGCGCGAGGTCTGACCCTCAGGCTTGCGGGCTAACTGGATCAGAAGGGGGCTCCAGAAACCCTGGACGCAAGGCGCGAGTCTTTTCCAACTCCTGCTCCAATTGAGCCCAATGGCCGTTGAGGATTGCCTCTTCAAGCTGTTCGAGGCTCCATCGATAGGCGGCAAGAGACTTCAGCAATGCAGAGGTATTGCGGCAAGCCATTGCCGTTCCCAGCGCTGGATTGCCGCCACCAACCCGCGTTGTATCCGCGAAACCACTGGACGCCAATTGACGCGCAAGATCGCGCACGCGTGGGTCTCGCTCCTCCCCGAGCACGCGCAGCAGTGCTGCGCTCACCATCACGGGCAGATGGGAGATCAGGGCAACGGCCTGGTCATGAATGAACGGATCCGCACTGATCCAGTGCGCACCGAGCGAGCAAGCCAAAGCTCTCACCTGCGTCAGAGCTTCGGGATCTGTCTCAGCCTCTGGAGTTCCAACCCAGGCGCGTCCTCTGAACAGACCACGGCAACCGGAGTCCACCCCTGACTCCGCAGTCCCTGCCATGGGGTGAGACGCCACGAAGCGGGGATGGCGATCTCTCCAGACATCGAGGACGGCTCCCTTCACCGACCCCACATCCGTGACGACGGCCTTAGACGGCAGGGCTTGAAGCAGCGCATCTTGCGGCTGCAGCAAGGCCTCGAGCGGCAATGCCAGCACGACAAGATCACATCCCGCGAGGCAGGCAGGGTCGCAGCTGACAGTATCGACAAGCCCGCGCTGAAGGGCACGCTCCGCTGTGCTGTCGCGATGCACGAGGCCCTGAACGCTCACCCCAAGAGCACGCAGATCCAGCCCGATCGAGCCACCGATCAGGCCAAGACCCACAACACCGACCCTGCTGACACCAGCGAGTTCTGCGATCCGCTCCTGATCCATCACTGCTGTCCACATCCAGCCCATGTTGCTCGACTTGTGCAGGGATCGGAACAGCTCAGCCTGAACCGATAAGGGGCCCGGCGGTTCTTAGGCTTTTTGAATGCTGGAAGTCCAGGCCCATCAGCAGCTCAAGCACCTGCTTCGAGGAGAAGCGGGCCAATGGGAGCACCAACTGACCCTGAGTCGCCTGGTAGGCCGAAGTCTGCGACGCCAGGATCGAACCAGAATCCAGCTGTCTGCGGGCAGCAGCGACCGTTGGTGGCTAGCCCTGCTGGTGCCGCTCAGCCTCCGCAGCCATCACACCGTGCTGGTTCTCGACCGGACTCAACACCAGCGGTTGCTGCATGTTGAACGGCCGCGCCTGCTGGAGAGCGGATTAAAGCTGGGATGCTGGACAGGCTTTGATCCCCCGCCTGGAAACCAGATCTGGCTGTTGACACCCCAACAGCTTCTGGATGTCCATCGCCGCGGACAGCTCCGTCCTGACGATCATCTTGTTGTTCCCGAGGCGGAGTGGCTTCAAGACCGTCTGCGACGGGCCATGACCGTGAACATCGAATCCTGTCACTGGGAGGAACTGCGAGCAGCATTTCCCTCCGCAGGAGAGGGTTTGCTGGATCTGCATGAACGCCTGAGCCGCCAGCTTGTCGCCCTTGGTGGCGGAACGAACCGCGACCTCGCCATGCCCGAGAGCGCTCTGACCCGGGTTCGCGATCTTCTGCAGCTGCTGGGTTCAACACCAGAACCCTGGTGCCAGCTGATGTCCATGGACAGGTCATCTTGGGCCAGCTGGGCTCGCGTGGATTCGAACACCCTGCAGTGGAGCTGGCAGTTGCAACCGCTTGAACCACTGATCACGCTGGAATCGCTCTTCCTAAAGCATCCCTGGACATTGATCCACGCAGATGGAGGCTGTCGACGTCATGGCGAAGAGCCGAGCATCGACAGCGATGAGCTGCGAATCGATCTACGCGATGCACCGCGTGGAGAGCCATTGCCGATCTATCTGCCGAGGCGTCAGCCACTGCCAAACACTGAAATTTTCGCCGGCCATCTTCTGGAGCAGAGCCGACGCCTGATCCTTGGCCGAACGGGATTAACCGCAGTCTTGGTGGATGCGCCATGTATGCGTCAGCGTCTCTGCAGCGAGCTTGCAGCGGAATTCGGCAGCAGGGTCACGTTGGAAAGCACCTCACCGGAGTCAAACGGAGTGATCTGCTGCAGCTGGAACTGGTGGTTGAGTCATCAGCATCTGCTTCCGGACCCGGAACAGCTGATTGCAGCCATGCTGCCGATCGCCAGCCTGGAGGACCCTCTGACCGCAGCCCGTGTGGAGTTGCTGAAGCGCCAGAGGCGTGATTGGTTTCGCACGCTTCTGCTCCCGGAAGCACTGGCCATTTTGATCCCTGCAATTGCCTCGCTCAGACGCAGCGGTGGTCGGCTGGCCATCCTCGACGGACGGGTCCGAGGACGCAGCTGGGGAGAGCAGGTGCTGCGTGCGCTGGAACCCTGGGACTCGTTGCAGAGACTTCGGCCAGACTGAGATTCACTTCTAGGCTGACCAACAGCTTGTGAGGCCTGAGATGGGAGAAGCACGACGCCGTGCCAGTCAGGGACTGCCACCTCGCCAGAGCAAGCCCGATCCCAAGGACGCTGAGCGATTTATCGCCTGGTTGCCGCTGACTCGAGCGCAGGCCACGCAATTCGTGTCCATCACCACACGAGGCGCCTGGATCGGCATCGCAGCCCTGGTGCTGTTCTGGGTTGTGGTGCGCTTCATCGGGCCTGCCGCCGGATTCTGGACACTTGCCGACAGCCCATAAAACCGTGAAAGCTCACCTCAGCCCTGAATTCGGAAGAAAACCTTTAGGCTCATATGCACCTGGGTGGTGTTCTGCGTGTTCCTCCGACTTGCCGAGCAGTACCGCTCGGTCGTCCAAGATCTGGTCATGAGCCTTCAGGCTCTGGCGACAAATCTCAGCAAACAGGGCATCACAGCAACCTGCTACGTCTGCGATGACGGCCAGCACGGAAGTGGAGCCTCATTTATGGCCGAGCTTGGCGAGCAACATATGGTGCGCTTTCTGGTCTCTGACTTCGGCATCAGCTGGGTCGAATCCCGCAACGGCCGCGAACTGGTGAAATTCGAAGGCGCTGAAGCCGTTCAGGAACTTCAGCGCATCACAGGGAACCTGCAAAGAAGCCGCAGCGAATGCAGCTCCTCACAGCTCAAGCAGGGCTAATCAGGCTGCGTCCTTCGACGGCGCAGCAACCTCAGCAGACTTGGCGAGAGGCTTGGCAGCAGCCGAGCGTGCCGCAGCAGCAAGAGGACGCATGGAGTTGGACGTGACTTCCGAACCCTCCGTCAGCTTCTGACGCACCAAAACCTCAATGGCATCCTTGGCCTCCGAATTTTGCTCCAGCCAACCAATGGTGTTGTCACGACCCTGACCGATGTTGTCGCCCTCATAGCTGTACCAGGCACCCTTGCGAGTCACGACACCCGTCTCCTCCGCCAGATCAAGCAGACAACCCAGCGTGCTGATCCCACGACCAAAGAGGATGTCGAATTCCGCGATGCGGAAGGGAGGAGCCACTTTGTTTTTGGCCACCTTCACCTTGGCGCGGATGCCATATTCCTCAGTACCGCGCTTGAGCGTCTGAATACGGCGGATATCAAGACGCACCGAGGCGTAAAACTTGAGAGCGTTACCACCGGTGGTGGTTTCTGGGTTGCCGTAGGTGACACCAATCTTGAGACGCAGTTGGTTGAGGAAAATCACCGTGCAACCGGACTTGCCGATATTGCCTGTGATCTTGCGCATCGCCTGGCTCATCAGACGGGCCTGACTGCCCACGGCAAGGTCGCCCATCTCACCTTCGATCTCAGCACGGGGCGTCAGAGCGGCGACAGAGTCAACCACCACGATGTCGACAGCCGCAGAGCGGACCAACTGGTCCACGATTTCCAGCGCCATCTCGCCGGTGTCCGGCTGAGAAACCAGCAGGTTTTCCACATCCACTCCCAGCGATGCGGCATAAACCGGGTCGAGTGCATGCTCGGCATCAACAAAGGCCGCGACGCCTCCATTGCGCTGAACCTCGGCGATGGCATGCAAGGTCAACGTGGTCTTACCGGAACTTTCGGGCCCGTAGACCTCAACGACTCGTCCCTTGGGATACCCACCACCGAGGGCGAGATCAAGGGTGAGAGCTCCAGTGGAAATGGTTTCCACCCTCATCCTGGATGCGTCCCCGAGACGCATGATCGAACCCTTGCCGAAGTTGCGCTCGATCTGACCGAGCACGAGATTGAGCGCTTTATCGCGCTCACCGGGGCGGACATCTCCGCCGGAGGACTGGGAGGCTTTCACGTCGGCTGGCATGGCTGAAACAGTTAAGGAGCAGAAGAACGCCGCAGGCAGCTGATCGGGACGGCGGATGAACCGACGCCTCGGTGGGATCAGAGACCGGACAGATCATCCAGTGCCCCGATCCAGGCCATCCGTCTCACGTAGTACAGATGTACGTTATCGAATCAGGGCCAGTCCGCCAAGGGGGCTGCGAACTGCTCTGGCCTCAATAGGCGAATTCCACTGGAGAGGTCCGTCACATCCGTGGGTCTCAGGTATCCCCAGCTGACCAGCCAGCAGGGCAGGATTTCGAGGCCTGGGGTGGTTCGAACGGTTTCCAAGGTGGGGCGACGGTCCTCGACAAAACCCTCCAGTGTCCAGTCGCAGGCAAGGCGGCGCAGCACCTCAGGCTTGGATCCCGACTCATGCCCATCCAGCCGTTCTGGCTTGAGCCCCATCGAGGCGAGCAGCTCAGCGGTGAAATCCCGTGCCTTGGTGGTGAGCACCGCCCAGGCCATGTTCTCTTCCGAAAAAGCAGTCAAACGCTCAGGCACTCCCGGATAGGGCTGATGCAGAGCCAGCCATGAGTCCCGATCGGTCCGCACGGCATCGGCCCGCACAATCTCCAGGGTCTGCTGCAGCAAGGCAGGAGTCCAGCCGAAACGCTCCAGGGCAGCTGTGCATTGCGCCGTGTAGTCGTGCACAAATGCCTGGACCCCGAGCTGATCGAGAGGACCGCGTTGCTCGGAAATCAATGCCGCGCTCAGCACCATCTCCCAACCGTGATGAATCCAGGGCCTGAGCTGCCGGAACTGTGGCGGTGTGGACTCAGGAAGATCGACAGCGGGATTGAGCTGCAGGCAGGCACGACGAGCACTCCACCAGTACTCGTTCATCCCATCCACAATCACGCCGTCAAAATCGAAGACCAGCAGACTGGGTGACCGCACTGAGGATCAAGAAAAACTGGGCCGCTAGGATTCGAACCTAGGAATGGCGAGACCAAAACCCGCTGCCTTACCGCTTGGCGACGGCCCATTGATTCCAGTGATGAAACTCCCTACGGAGGTCAACTCTGGGGTTCAAATAGTTACTCACAACGGAGTGACCTTCGTCAATCCATCCGAGCATCCAGGTGCGAGATCATGGCGGGAAGACCCTGAGCCGGCGCTGATCACTGGATCCATAGACATCGCTCTGAAGGCTGTAACGCGCCACAAGATCTGCCTGCATCTGAAGAACGTTCTCGTTGCGAGGTAGAAGTTCAACCGGACGCCCCTGCGGCATCACAATCTGCTCGACTGCAAGACGGCATTCCTCGAGAGCCGCCAAGGCATCGCCTCGATCCGGATGAACGAATGACCTCTCAGACTCCTGGTCTTGTCTGGGCAGAGGCTGGCGGTTGAGCAGTCGCTCAAGAGCTCGCTCCACCTGGGCCAAAGAATCCGACTTGATCACAAGAATCGGTACCCCGGCCTCCCTTGCCTGTCGGCGAAGCTCGGGCTGCCGTCCTAACCCTCGACGCACGCTCAGCAGCACATCCGCACACGCCAGATCGTCAACAGCACTGACAGGCCAACCATGGCAGCGGACAGCTTCTTCGAGTCGCTGCTGACTGAGTCCACAACAGAGCACCTGCAGCTTCAGCTCACGCGGTGCCTCATCAACGGCGGACTTTTCGGGAGCATCGTCCCTGGGAACGGAACGCCTGGGATCGGGCAAAGGAACAACGGCCAGGGCAGGCCGCCGCTGAGGAGGCTGCGGCGTTGAAGGCTCTGGGTCGACAAGCCTGACGCCGCCGTCCGCCATCAGTTCGCGCTGCTGAGGCCTGGGGCTTTGTCCACGCAGCAACAGATCCACCGTGCGCCCGACATCGTCGTGAACTGCCCAGCGATGGCGGCTGTGCATCTCCACAGCGAGCGGGAAGGTGGGTTCAGCAGCACGCTCCAGAACCGTTTTCTGCGTTCGGCGCCGGCGTGCCTCATCGTCGCCAAGGGTGACGGACTCAATCCCCCCCACCAGATCGCACAGTGTCGGATTCTTGATCAGATTGGCGAGTGCATTGCCGTGGGCGGTGGCCACAAGCATCACTCCCCTCTCGGCGATCGTGCGTGCCGCCTGAGCTTCCAGCTCAGTGCCGATCTCATCGATCACGATGACTTCGGGCATGTGATTTTCAACCGCCTCGATCATCACCTGGTGCTGAAGTTCGGGCCTGGCCACCTGCATGCGCCTGGCACGACCAATTGCAGGATGTGGAATGTCTCCATCACCAGCGATTTCATTGCTGGTGTCGATCACAACGACCCGCTTGTGCAGATCATCGGCCAACACACGGGCAATTTCCCTAAGAGCTGTGGTCTTGCCCACACCGGGGCGTCCCATCAGCAGCAGTGACTCACCGCTGTCGAGCAGATCACGAACGATCGCGACTGTTCCGAAAACGGCGCGTCCAACGCGACAGGTGAGGCCGACCACATCACCGCTGCGATTACGGACGGCGCTGATGCGATGGAGTGTTCGCTCGATGCCGGCACGATTATCAGCACCGAACTGGCCGATCCTGCTCACCATCTCTTCGAGATCGTTGCGCTCCAGGCAGCGGCCACCAAGTTCAACCGAGCGACCTGGATAGCGCGCTTCCGGAATCCGACCGAGATCGAGCACGACCTCAAGCAGCTGATCACGACGTTCAGCGGATGCAAGAGCTTCCTGAACTGCGGTGGGCAACAACGCGAGCAGCCGCTGCAGATCATCGGTGATGCGCTCGGTACTCATGGCCCAGGCTCCCAGTGCTCATCAGGACCTAAACGCCTTCTAGCAGGATTGAGTCCCCAATCGGGACCGTCAGGGGCGTGAAAGCCAGGGGATGACAAGATCACGGGCCAGCGCCAGGGCCTGCTCCCAGCCGAAGGGCCAGTCACGCAGGGTGGTCCGGCGGCATTCCGCCTCCTGCAGAAGAGGTTGCACGATCGAACGGGCCATGCCACCAAAGGCGACGCCTGCAGGACCACTGGAACGCGGCAGCCCCAGGCCGTCCAGCAAACCAATCGTCGCGCCATTGGTGCCTCCCGCCAGCTGCAACGGCCCCGGAGGTGCGCTGGTCCGCACCTGCTGCCAGAGCCGCAGTGCCGCACGGGCCGTGCCTGCACCGACATCGCCGCTCATCGGACGTCCATCCAGCTGCCAGAGAGGTCGAAAACCATGCTTGCGCAGGGCCTCATGGCGACCCCACAGCTCCGTGACCAGATCTTCGGAGCGAAGACCATGCCCCTCAAGACCGCAGCTGACCGCCAGCCTGCGCAGAGGAATCGAGGCAGCTGCAACCTGCTCAAGCGTGCGATCAAAGTCCTGCTCACGCCCAGGTGCGGTATGAACCTCAATCGCATCGGGTTGGAGCTCGGCCAGCAGAAGGGCGAGGTTGTCGAGCCCCACTCGGTGATCGGAGGTTTCAATCAGGCCAAGGGGGCAGGCCGGCAAACAGCGCCCACAGCCGTAGCAACGGTTGGGGTCGACACCAGGACCGGCATGAATGGCATCAGCCGGGCAGACCCTCTCGCAGGGGCGCGCGCAATCAGGTGGGCAACGGGACGGGTCAAAGACAGCCTTACGAAAATGGGCATCACGTCCATCGCTGACGCTGACCATCAACCAGGGGGAGTGACCAGTGCGTTCCCGAGCCCAGCTGAGACCGGTGCGAGCAGCATTGACGACAGCGGCGTCGGCTGCCACGTCGACACACTGAACGCCGGCCACGGCATACAGGGCACAAAGGTCTGCAACCGCAGCCAAATCCTGATTACTGGCCCCACAGATCAATTTGACCCAACGCCCCTCCCCGAGGGCTTCATCACCGGCGGTCTGTGAACCGGTGACCGGCAGAAGACAGGTGGTCAGGCTCCCAGCAGCCGTGCCATCGGCTGCCAGCGCAGGCTGCGCGCACCACCCATTTCCACCACAATCTTCAAGCGCGGCTCACGCCGGCAAAGGTCGCAGAGGGACAGCAATTCCGATCGAGACAGCACCTGCCCCTCGATCAGCCAGAGAACGACCGGCTTGTTTCCAAGCAGAATCTCTCCAAGCTGAGGCATGACTTCCTGCACCTCTCCAACCGCCGCACCACGTCCAACGCTTTGATGTCCAAGGTGTGGAGGGCGCACGCCGTGTTTCTGCAACAGAAACACCTCCGGATCTCCGAAACCGCGTGCTGAGGTGATCTGTGTGCGGTACCCAGCGGCACGCAGTCGCCTCAGCAGGCGCGTCTCTGCGCCGCCCTCAAGGGGAGCATGGACTGCCATGACACCTGCGGATTCCAGTTCACGGCGGAAACCCCGACCTGAAAGCAGCAGCGGCATGGAATTAGTCCAGATGGAATGAGTCTGGCAGCTGATCAGGGATGAATGGAAGCCGGAAGGCAGTGGTGTAGGGTTTTTGTTTGCTCTGCCGATCTGTGCCCGTCCGCTAGCCGGGCCTCCAGTTCCAAGAGCAGGTCCGGCGTGTGCGCCGGATCTTCAGGCCAGTGCAATTCAGCGATTTCATTCGTTGCATTGCCGGGAAACTACCGACCTTCACCGGTTGATTAAGTCCCAGCCAGCTGATTCGCTCGCTAGCCCCAATCCGAATTGCCCCAGCGGTTTCCGTTGAAGCTTTCGGCCATGACTGCGTCATCTCAATCAGCGCCCTTCAGGCCACAGCTCCAGCAGCGTCAAGTTGCAACAGCTGAGGTTGTCCACGCTGGCGTCATTACCTCCCATGTCCATCGGCATCCTTGGGAAGAAACTGGGTATGTCCCAGTTCTTCGACGAGCAAGGCAAAGCCGTCCCGGTCACTTTGATCGAGGCGGGGCCTTGCCGAATTACCCAACTCAAGACCACTGAAACTGACGGCTATGAAGCCGTGCAGATCGGTTTTGGCGAAACACGCGAAAAGCTGATCAACAAGCCCGCCAAGGGTCACCTCGCCAAATCCGGCGAGGGGATCCTCCGCCACCTGCGTGAATATCGCGTCGACGACCTGAAGGGTCTCGAGCTGGGTGGCGCAATCACCGTGGGTGATTTCGAGGCAGGCCAGAAGGTTGACGTCAGCGGCGACACCATGGGTCGTGGCTTCGCCGGTTATCAAAAGCGTCATGGCTTCAGCCGAGGTCCGATGACCCACGGCTCGAAGAACCATCGTGAGCCCGGTTCAACCGGCGCCGGCACCACACCTGGTCGGATCTACCCCGGCAAGCGAATGGCTGGTCGCTACGGCGGCAAGAAAATCACCACGAGGGCCCTCACGATCCTCAAGGTGGACAGCGACCGCAACCTGCTCGTGGTCAAGGGCTCTGTTCCTGGCAAGCCTGGATCTCTTCTGAACATCCGGCCCGCCAATCGTGTGGGTGCCAAGCCCACCAAAGGAGGTAAGTGATGGCCAATTGTGTTGTTCGTGACTGGCAGGGCAAGGAAACCGGCAAGGCTTCCATTGACCTGAAGGTGGCCAAGGAAACCACTGCCGTTGACCTGATGCACCGTGCGGTGCTGCGCCAGCAGGCCCACAGCCGTCAGGGAACTGCAAGCACCCTCACCCGTGCCGAAGTACGAGGTGGCGGACGCAAGCCTTACAAGCAGAAAGGAACCGGTCGTGCCCGTCAGGGATCGATCCGTACGCCTCTGCGTCCCGGCGGCGGCATCGTGTTTGGTCCCAAGCCGCGCACCTACAACCTTGCGATGAATCGCAAGGAGCGTCGTCTGGCCCTGCGCACCGCGCTGATGGCCCGCATCGACGACGTGATTGTGGTGAAGGACTTCGGAGCAGCCCTCGAAGCGCCAAAAACCCGTGAAGTCGTTGACGCACTCGGGCGCCTCGGAGTTGCTGCCGACGCGAAGGTTTTGATTGTGCTCACCGCCCCTAGCGAAGTTGTGAAACGGTCCGTTCGCAACCTCGAGAAGGTCAAGCTGATCACTGCTGACCAGCTCAACGTCTTCGATCTGCTCCACGCCAATGCATTGGTGTTGGGCGAAGAGGCACTCGCAACCATCCAGGAGGTCTACGGAGATGACTGAGCGCTTCACAGGACGCCTGGCGGATGTGATCCGCAGGCCCCTCATCACAGAAAAAGCCACCCGAGCACTGGAACTGAACCAGTACACCTTCGAGGTGGACCACCGAGCTGCCAAGCCCGACATCAAAGCCGCTGTTGAGCAGCTATTCGATGTCAAGGTCACCGGCGTTAGCACCATGAATCCTCCCCGCCGCAGTCGTCGGGTCGGCAAATTTGCCGGCAAGCGCTCTCAGGTGAAGAAGGCTGTGGTGCGCCTCGCTGAGGGCAACTCCATCCAACTCTTCCCTGAGTCCTGAGGGGTCTGAAACGTCATGGCAATCCGTACCTTCCGCCCCTACACACCCGGTACCCGCACCCGGGTCGTCACCGACTTCAGTGAAGTCACCGGCCGCAAGCCGGAGCGTTCGCTTGTGGTGTCCAAGCACCGCCGCAAGGGACGCAACAACCGCGGCGTGATCACCTGTCGCCATCGTGGCGGTGGCCACAAGCGGCAATACCGCATCGTCGATTTCCGACGCAACAAGCACGGCGTCCCCGCCAAGGTGGCCGCCATTCACTACGACCCGCACCGCAATGCGCGGCTGGCCCTTCTCTTCTACACCGATGGTGAGAAGAGATACATCCTGGCTCCAGCAGGAGTCACCATCGGTCAGACGGTGGTCTCAGGGCCTGAATCTCCTATCGAGATCGGCAACGCCATGCCGCTCTCTGACATTCCCCTCGGTTCCAGCGTTCACTGTGTCGAGCTTTACGCCGGTCGCGGTGGACAAATGGTCCGAACTGCCGGAGCCAGCGCTCAGGTGATGGCCAAGGAGGGCGATTACGTCGCCCTGAAACTGCCATCCACTGAGGTTCGCCTGGTGCGCCGTGAGTGCTACGCCACCATCGGCGAAGTCGGCAACTCGGAGATCCGCAACACCAGCCTTGGCAAGGCTGGGCGCCGGCGCTGGCTCGGACGCCGACCTCAGGTGCGAGGCAGTGTGATGAATCCCTGCGACCACCCCCATGGTGGTGGTGAAGGCCGAGCTCCGATCGGGCGTTCCGGTCCTGTAACCCCTTGGGGCAAGCCTGCGCTGGGACTCAAGACCCGCAAGCGCAACAAGCCGAGTAACAAGTTCGTCCTCCGCAAACGTCGCAAGACGTCCAAGCGGAGCCGTGGCGGACGCGACTCATGATGCTGCTCACCATTCTGTTGTTCGCTTAATCCGCCATGGGACGTTCACTTAAAAAAGGCCCCTTCATTGCCGACAGCCTGCTTCGCAAGGTTGAAAAGCAAAACGCCGCCGATGACAAATCGGTGATCAAAACGTGGTCAAGGGCTTCCACGATCCTGCCGATGATGATCGGCCACACAATCGCGGTTCACAACGGCCGCACCCACGTGCCGGTCTTCGTGACTGAACAGATGGTGGGCCACAAGCTTGGCGAATTCGCCCCCACCCGCACCTTTAAAGGCCACATCAAAGACAAGAAAGGAGGCCGCTGAGACCATGACAACGTCATCCCCAACGGCAACTACCGCCCAAGCCCACGGTCGCTTCATCCGCGGCTCCGTGTCCAAGGTCCGGCGGGTTCTCGATCAGATCCGCGGTCGCAGTTATCGCGATGCGCTGATCATGCTCGAGTTCATGCCTTACCGCTCCACGGGTCCCATCACCAAGGTTCTGCGTTCTGCAGTGGCCAATGCCGAGCACAACCTCGGACTTGACCCTTCAACCCTGGTGATCTCCCAGGCCAGCGCAGACATGGGTCCATCCATGAAGCGCTACCGCCCCCGTGCCCAAGGTCGCGCTTTCGCGATCAAAAAGCAGACCTGCCACATCAGCATTGCTGTGGCACCCCAGACCGACTCCTGACCCCCGAGCACCCCGACTGATGGGACACAAAATCCATCCAACCGGCTTACGCCTGGGGATTACCCAGGAGCACCGGTCACGCTGGTACGCACCCAGCAAGAGTTATCCGAGCCTCCTTCAGGAGGACGATCGGATTCGCAAGTTCATCCACAAGAAATACGGCTCCGCCGGTATCAGTGATGTGCTGATCGCCCGCAAGGCCGATCAGCTCGAAGTTGAGCTGAAAACCGCACGCCCCGGCGTGTTGGTTGGACGCCAGGGCAGTGGCATCGAAGAGCTGCGCTCCGGCATCCAGAAAACCGTCGGTGATCTGAACCGTCAGGTTCGGATCAATGTGGTCGAGGTCGAGCGTGTCGACGCCGACGCTTTCCTACTTGCCGAATACATCGCTCAGCAACTTGAGAAACGTGTGGCATTCCGTCGCACGATCCGCATGGCCGTGCAGCGAGCACAGCGAGCGGGTGTTCTGGGCCTGAAAATCCAGGTTTCAGGACGCCTGAATGGTGCTGAGATCGCTCGTACCGAGTGGACGCGTGAAGGTCGGGTGCCTCTGCACACCCTTCGCGCTGACATCGACTACGCCACCAAGGTCGCCAGCACCACCTATGGGGTGCTCGGCATCAAGGTCTGGGTGTTTAAAGGCGAAGTGCTGGGCGACGAAGCCCAGCAACAGCTGCCAGTGGGGGCAACCCCGCGGCGTCGGGCCGGTCGCAGGCCCCAACAGTTCGAAGACCGCTCCAACGAGGGTTGAACAGGAGGCCTGAACCATGCTGAGTCCAAAACGCGTCAAATTCCGTAAACAGCAACGCGGCCGCATGCGCGGTGTCGCCACTCGTGGCAACACCATCGCCTTCGGTCAGTTCGCTCTGCAGGCACAGGAATGCGGCTGGATCACCTCGCGCCAGATCGAGGCCAGCCGTCGTGCCATGACCCGCTACGTCAAGCGTGGCGGAAAAATCTGGATCAGGATTTTCCCTGACAAACCGGTCACCATGCGCGCTGCCGAAACCCGAATGGGTTCAGGTAAGGGCAACCCGGAATTCTGGGTGGCGGTGATCAAGCCGGGCAGGATCCTGTTCGAGATGGGTGGTGAAGAAATCACCCCCGAAATCGCCAAGGAAGCCATGCGCCTCGCGCAATACAAGCTTCCTGTGAAGACCAAGTTCATCACTCTCGATGAACAGGAGCAGACATCCGGTGCGCAAGCTCCGGCCGCTGCTGCCGCCACCGTGGAGTCCTGACCATGGCCCGTCCCAATGCCTCCGAACTGCGTCAGCTCTCCGACGCAGACCTCACAGAGCAAATCGTCAGTCTCCGCCGCGAGCTGTTCGATCTGCGCTTCCAGCAAGCCACAAGGCAGCTGGCCAACACCCACCGCTTCAAGCAGAGCCGCACCAAGCTGGCCCAACTGCTGACGGTGCAGAAGGAGCGCCTTAGCTCCACCGCCTCCTGATCCTTCGCTTCATACCTATGGCACTCAAGGAAAGGGTCGGCACCGTCGTCAGCGACAAGATGGACAAAACGGTGGTGGTTGCGGTGGAAAACCGCTTTCCCCACCCCATCTACCAGAAGACGGTCAGCCGTACCACCCGTTACAAAGCTCACGACGAGAACAACACTGTTCGCGTTGGTGACCGTGTTCGCATCACCGAGACCCGTCCTCTCAGCCGTCACAAGCGCTGGGCCATCGCTGAGGTGCTCAGCCACAGCCCGAAGGCTGAGGAGGTCAACAAATGATTCAGCAGGAATCTTTTCTCACCGTTGCTGACAACAGCGGAGCCAAGCGCATCCAGTGCATCCGCGTGCTGGGAAGCAATCGTCGCTACGCCCATGTAGGCGACGTGATCGTGGCCACCGTGAAGGACGCCATGCCCAACATGGGCGTGAAGAAGTCCGATGTGATCAAGGCTGTGGTGGTCCGCACCAAAGCCACGCTGCGTCGTGACACCGGCAACT
>AACY020563070.1_pt1 | contig 14640 bp, 14 predicted proteins | sample 267378 | NCBI WGS metagenome assembly AACY02 (sample SAMN02954345, study PRJNA13694) | marine metagenome | biome: aquatic; feature: ocean; material: water; isolation source: isolated as part of a large dataset composed predominantly from surface... | reverse complement strand
AAGAGGGCATTAGTTGGTGGTTCTGCCTACGATCAGACTGAAAAGCCATTACCTAAAGAGACTTTGAATGTAGCCCATAAATCGGATGCAATTTTATTAGGAGCTGTTGGAGGCCCTAAATGGGATGAGTTAGATTATCAATTTAGACCTGAAAGAGCCTTGTTAGGATTAAGATCTGAATTGGATCTGTTCGCTAACTTTAGACCTGCGATCCTTTCAGAGTATCTAACTTCTTCATCAAGCCTGAAATCAGAAAAGGTTGAGAATCTTGATTTATTGATAATAAGAGAATTAACGGGCGGTATTTACTTCGGAGAACCTAGGGGAAGAAAAGAAGATAAACTTGAAGCTTATAATACCATGATTTATAACAATGAAGAGATAGAGAGAATTGGAAGGGTAGCTTTCGAAGCAGCCCAGAAAAGAAACAAAAATCTATGTTCAGTTGATAAGGCAAATGTATTAGAGGTAAGTGTTTTATGGAGAGAAGTAATTACAGACCTTTCTCGAGACTATCCAGATGTAAATCTTACACATATGTTAGTTGATAATGCAGCTATGCAATTGGTAAGAGAGCCTAAACAGTTTGATGTCATAGTAACAGGTAATCTATTTGGAGATATTCTATCGGACATAGCTGCTATGATGACAGGATCAATAGGAATGTTGCCTTCTGCTTCCATAAATTCTGACAATAAGGGCATGTATGAACCTGTTCATGGTTCAGCACCCGATATTGCAGGGCAGGGTTTGGCTAATCCACTTGCTACAATTTCTTCAGTTGCCATGATGCTTAGATATAGTTTTGGGTTAGAGCAAGCAGCTAGAAATATAGAGATGGCAATAGATAAAGTTCTTAAGGAAGGTTACAGGACACATGATCTTGAAGGTCCAGAAGATATGAAATTAAATACAGATCAAATAAGTCAAAAGATATTAGACAATTTAAAAAGTTGAGATGAATAAAGCAAGAAAAATAGCAATAGTTGGAGCTACAGGAATGGTGGGTCAGAGTTTTTTAAAACTTCTGGAAAACGATTATTTTCTAGGCTCTGAAGTATCTTTATTGGCGAGTAGCAATTCAGCAGGAAAAGATATAAATTTTAGGGGCGTTGATCATAAAGTGCAGGATTTATCGCAGTATGATTTTTTTGATACAGATTTTGCTCTTTTTTCTGCAGGATCTACTGTTGCCTCTACTTATGCCCCTATTGCTGTTAATCAAGGTTGTTTAGTTATAGATAACTCCTCTTGTTTCAGGTATGAAGAAGATATTCCTCTGGTTGTTCCAGAAGTAAATAGTCATATTTTGAATGATTTTAATACTCCTGGAATTATTGCCAACCCCAATTGTTCAACTATCCAAATGCTTGTTGCTTTAAAACCTCTCCACGATGAGTTTGTAATTGAAAGAATAGATGTAACTACCTTCCAGGCAGTTTCAGGCACAGGAAAATTAGCAACTGAAGAGTTGATTAATCAGATAGATGCCTATAAAGGCAGTATGAAGCTGAATAGCTTTATTTACGCTAAGCCTATTGCTAATAATGTATTACCTCACTGTGATGAATTTGAAGAGAATAGGTATACAAAAGAAGAAAATAAATTAGTAAAAGAAACAAAAAAAATTCTTGATCCAGATATAAAAGTTGCAGCTACTTGCGTAAGAGTTCCTGTACTAAACGGTCATTCAGAATCAGTGCATATACAAACTAAAAAGCCTATTGCAGAGGACCTTGCACTAAAGCTTTTAAAAGAATCGCCTGGTTTATCCATAAGATACGGAGAATCAGAAGATGATTACCCAACTGCATTTACAGATGGTGCTGGAAATGGCTTGGTCCATGTTGGCAGAATAAGAAAAGATCTTTGGGAAGAAAATAGACTTAATTTATGGGTTGTAGCAGATAATTTATTGAAAGGCGCAGCTCTAAATAGTATTCAAATTGCAACATTATTGTTTGATTAAATAATGGAGGACCTTTTACTAAATATAGAGACAGAATTTTTTTTTCTTACGGGTACTTACTTTGAGAACTTCGTAGGATTATTTATTGGTCTTTTTTTATTCAGTTTAATCATCCATTTTTTAAGATTTGAAAATAAGAAACAGAGTCCAAATATAGAATCTTCAAATCTTTCAGAAGTAGGGGATGAAAATCTAGCCAAAATGAATTTATCCAGAAGCCTAATAGAGATGGGTCAAGAATCAGAAGCTAAAAAATTATTAGAAGAAGTGGTTAAATCAGGAGACCTTTCTGAAGTAAACATCAAAATAGCCAATTCTCTCTTAGATCAAATTTCTGATGGAAAGTCGTAAGTATATCGTTGCTCTAGGACTGGAGTACGAAGGAACAAATTACTTAGGTTTTCAAAAACAAAAAAGCAGTAAGCTAACTATTCAAGGGCTGCTTGAAGCAGGTCTAAAAAAGGTTGCTAACCAACCGATAAAGACTTTTTGTAGTGGTAGAACAGATAGTGGAGTGCATGCATTAATGCAGGTAATTCATTTCGAAACCAACTCTTTCAGAAGAGAAGATGAATGGGTTAGGGGAGTCAACTCCTATTTACCGCACGATATAAGACTACTTTGGTCTAAAGAAGTAGAAGAAAGTTTTCATGCTAGATTTTCTGCTACGGATAGGTCTTATAGATTTATCATAAGAAATAGTGATACACCCTCAGCGTTGTGGTCAAAGAGATCACTTTATGTACCCAAGAAGTTAGACCATATTGCCATGAGGAAGGCTTGTAAATACCTACTGGGAGAGCATGACTTCACTTCTTTTAGAGGCTCTGGTTGCCAATCAAAAACTGCAATCAGGAATATGAAAAAAATTGAGATAATAAAAAACAAAGATTTAATCTTGATTGATTTAAATGCCAATGCATTTTTACTACACATGGTAAGAGTAATAGTTGGCACTTTGATAATGGTAGGAAAAAAAGAGATAAAACCATTAGACTTAAAGAAAATACTTGAATCTAAAGACAGAAAGTTGGCCGGAAAAACAGTTGAATCATCCGGTCTATACTATGTTGGTCCTAGGTATCCTAAAAACTTCAATATTCCAAAACCGAAGATTTCTTAACCTAAGTAAATTTTTAGACAATAGGTATAAGTTATAATCTTCAATTGATATGACTCACTTTATAAAAATTTGCGGTATTACCTCAAAAGAAGATGCTTTGATGGTTGAAGAAGAAGGGGCAGATGCATTAGGTTTTATAATGCATAAACAGAGCCATAGGTATATAGAGATAGAGAAAGTTTTGGATATTATTGGTGGCTTGAAGGGTGAACTGGATATATTTTTGGTATTTGTGAACAAAAAGGCAGAGTTTGTTGAAAATTGCTTAAATGAAATACCTCATGCAATACCACAATTTCATGGTGATGAAGATCCCCAATTTTGTGAAAAATTTAATAAAGATTTTGTCAAGGCCGTTAGGGTTAATTCAAATACAGATTTTGAAAATATAAATTACAGTTATGGGAAGGCCAAAATGCTGCTTTTGGATTCACATGAAGAAGGTTCCTATGGAGGAACAGGAAAACCTTTCGATTGGGATTTAATTAGTAATCAATTAAAAATTCCTTTCTTGTTAGCTGGAGGAATAGATACAATAAACGTTGAAAAGGCCCTTGCTTCGGTATCTTGTCGTGGAATAGACGTAAGTTCTGGAGTAGAGAGCATACCAGGTAAGAAAGATCCAAATAAGGTTAGGGATTTGATAAAAAAAGTAAGGAGATTTAATGTCTGAAGAATATTTACCAGATAACAAAGGACGTTTTGGAGTATATGGGGGTAGGTATGTAGCTGAAACCTTAGTGCCTGCATTAGATGAGCTATCTGAGCAGTATCAACTTATCAAAAATGATAAAGATTTTTTAGAGGAATTTAGAAATGATTTATCCCATTACGTAGGTCGACCATCACCACTTTATTTTGCAAAACGGTGGACTCAATTATTAGGTGGGGCAAAGGTTTATCTAAAAAGAGAAGATCTAAATCATACGGGAGCCCATAAGATAAACAATACGGTTGGACAGATTCTTTTAGCAAAGCACATGGGCAAGAAAAGAATCATTGCTGAAACTGGAGCAGGTCAGCACGGAGTTGCAAGCGCAACAGTAGCTGCACGCCATGGTTTGGAATGTATTGTTTATATGGGAGAAGAGGACATAAAAAGACAGTCATTAAATGTATTCAGGATGAAGTTATTGGGTGCTGAGGTTGTAGGAGTTACTTCTGGAACGAGAACGTTGAAAGATGCAATGAATGAAGCCATGAGAGACTGGGTTACGAATGTAGATGATACTTATTACATCATTGGAAGTGTTGCTGGGCCTCATCCCTATCCTCAGATTGTAAGAGATTTTAATGCTGTTGTCGGTGAGGAAGTGATTGAACAAAGTAAAAATGAGATTGGTAAAAACCCTGATGTTCTAATTGCATGTGTTGGGGGAGGGTCTAATGCTTTAGGTCTTTTTTACCCTTTTATTCAATCTAAGGAAGTAAGATTAATAGGGGTTGAAGCCGGAGGATTGGGTTTGAGCACAGGGAAACACGCAGCACCTTTAAATGACGGAAAGGAAGGTGTATTGCATGGAATGAGAACTTATTTGATGCAGGATGATGCAGGTCAGATATTAGAGACGCATTCTGTATCAGCTGGTTTAGATTACCCAGGGGTTGGCCCTGAACATTCTTGGTTAAAGGATACTGGAAGAGCAGAATACGTTGTTGCAGATGACGAAGAAGCTTTAGATGCATTTAAGGAACTGACAAAAATAGAAGGAATTATGCCTGCTCTAGAAACTGCTCACGGATTAGCATATGTAAAAAAATTAGCCCCAACAATGAAACCTGATCAAATAATAGTAGTCAATGTTTCTGGTAGAGGAGATAAAGATATAAATACTGTGGCCTCTATAGAAGGGATAGAACTTTAGTGAATAGAATCAAAAAAAAATTTGATGAACTAGCATCAAATAATTCTAAAGCATTAATAACTTACATAGTTGCAGGAGACCCTGATTTAGATTCTACCCTAAGAATCATGAATTGCATGGTAAAAGAGGGTGCAGACATCATAGAGATAGGTATTCCATTTTCTGATCCTATGGCCGAAGGCATCTCTATACAGAAAGGTCATGAGAGGGCATTACAAAATAAGACGAGTATTAAAGATATTTTGAGTTTAGTTTCAAAATTTAGGCAATTAGATAAATTAACTCCTATAGTTTTTATGGGATATATGAACCCATTTGAATCTATGGGAGTTCAAGATTTTTGTAAAGAAGCTGCCAGTAAGGGTGTTGACGGCATATTGATAGTAGATATGCCTCCTGAAGAAAGTACAGAATTTTCAGAAGAGGCAAAAAACTATGGAATTGATGTTATAAGATTAATAGCACCCACTACTGACATATCTAGAGCAAGAGAAATCTGCGATTTGTCTTCTGGTTATATTTATTATATTTCTGTTAAGGGGATAACGGGATCAAATAATTTAGACTCACAAGATGTGAAGAAAAAAGTTGAAATATTAAGTAAGGAGACTGATCTACCCATTGCTATAGGATTTGGAATAAAAGATTCTTATTCAGCTTTATCTGTAAAAGATTTTGCTGATGGTATAGTTGCTGGAAGCGTATTCGTGGATATAGTGGGCGAAGGGGGGGACACTATCAAGAAAATAGCTACTAAAACAAAAGAGTTATCTTTAGCAATTAAATAGCCATGGCTAGTTGGTTTGAGAAATTATTGCCCTCTTTTATTAGAAAGGGTACAACTAAAAAATCTACTATCCCAGAAGGGCTATGGCAAAGTTGCCCTGCATGCAACAATATACTTTACGTTCCAGAGCTAGAAGCCAATTTATATGTGTGTACCAAATGTGACCATCACATTAGATTGGGTGCTAGGAAAAGACTGGAACTTTTCTTAGATAATTTAGGCACTAAAGAGATATCAGAAAATAAATCTCCAAAAGACTGGTTAAAGTTTAAAGACACTAAGACGTATAAAGAAAGGATAAATTCAGCAGAAAAGACAAGCAACGAAAGCGAAGCTCTCATAGTAATGGAAGGCACTATCAATAAACTGCCTCTAGTTGCGGCAGCTTTTGAATTTAGATTTATGGGAGGATCAATGGGTTCAGTTGTAGGTCAAAAGTTTGTAGAAGCAGTTAATCATGCTTTAACTCATCAACTTCCATTTGTTTGTTTTTCTACAAGTGGCGGAGCAAGGATGCAAGAATCTCTAGTCTCCTTATATCAGATGGCAAAAACCAGTGCCGCAATAGAAAAGATGCATCAAGCACATTTGCCTTATATTTCAGTAATGATTGATCCTATCTATGGAGGTGTATCAGCAAGTCTAGCAACACTAGGCGATATTAATATTGCAGAACCAAAAGCCTTAGTAGGTTTTACAGGTCCGAGAGTAATTGAACAAACTTTAAATGTACAACTGCCTGAAGGTTTTCAAAGAAGCGAGTTTCTACTAGAGCATGGAGCTATAGATATGATAGTACATAGAAAAGATCTTAAAGACACTATTCATAGATTGATAACAAGCCTAATATCAAATACGCAATCATAAAATTATATGAACCATACTCTGGATGATTGGCTTGACTATATAGACTTAAATCGCCCTAAAGAAGATGAATTTGGGTTAAACAGATTGAGGCCAATAACTGATATTATTTTTCAGTCGACAATAGCAGAAAAGATTGTTGTTATTGGAGGAACTAATGGTAAAGGAACCACTGCAGAAGTTTTAAATAACTTGTTGCTGGAATCAAATTTTAAAATTGGTCTTTATACATCTCCTCATTTATTTAGATTTAATGAAAGAATTCGTGTAAATGGTGTCCCAGCTTCTGATGCTGAGATTATTGATGCTTTTGAAGAGGTAGAAAATTTAAAAAATAATACTCGACTGACGTATTTTGATTATGCCACATTGGCAGCCTTTATTATCTTTGCTAAAAATAACTTAGATGTAGCAATCCTAGAAATAGGATTGGGAGGAAGATATGACCCAGTGAATTTAGTTGAACCAGATATTTCAATCTTAACAAATGTTGAACTTGACCACCAAAAGTGGCTCGGTAATACAAGAGAACAAATTGGTGAAGAAAAATCTGCTATTTTTAGAGATGGTAAAATAATAATTATGGGTTCAAATAATATGCCTTCGAGCGTTATGAAGAAGGTTGAAGATTTGGATGCTAAAACCCTTCAGTTAGAAGAAGGTTTTTTTATAGATGAACTAGCAACTAATAATCTGAATAAAGAATCGGTTGCCTGTTCTATAGCTGCTTATAAAGAAATAACAAATCGTGAAATAGATTTCAATTCAGTTCTGAAAAATACAAGTTTACTTGGTAGATGTGATGTAAATAATAAATTTATTCTGGATGTTTCCCATAACTTAGCTTCAGTGAAGAATCTCGTTACTTTTCTTAATACAGAGTTTAAAGACAAATCAATCAAAGCCGTTGTTGGTTTGATGAAAGACAAAGATATACATGACATCATAAGGGAAGTTAAAGGAATTGTTTCTGAATGGTATGCTTGTTCACCTAATATGGAAAGGGCCATCTCTGCTAACGATTTGAAAGAACTAATTTTTGCTGAAACAAAGAATAAAGTAGAAGCTTTTGAAACAGTTGACCTAGCAGTCAATGAAGCATTAAGAGAAGATAATACTGATTTTGTGCTTATTTTCGGATCTTTCTTTACGGTTAGTGAAGCGTATGAATCTTTATCAAAATTGAAACAAATTGAATTATGAACAAGCTGAACTACTTGTCAGCCCTCTTAATAATGCTTTTTATAGTATCTTCTATATTTATTAAACCCCAATCTTTTAGTTCATATTTTGATTTAGATATAGATGCAACAATTCCTGAAGAGTCTATTCGTGAGAATACTGAGAAAAAGAATACGATTCCTTTTGATATAGACATCTTTAATGCGGCAATAGAGAAACAAGAAAAAGGATCTATTTCTAACATGGATTTACTATCAAGTTGGACTGTTGAAGTTGAAGAATATAAAGACAAAGAGACTCTCATGGCTGATTTTATAGTTTTAAAAGAGAGAGGACTGAAAGCATATATTCAATACAAGGAAGACCAAGAAAACAGGTTTATCCTTTACATTGGACCAACTATAGATATAGAAGATTCTCAAGAAAACTTGGCAAAAATTTCTGACTTGACTCAATTCTCACCTAAGATAATTCCGTATGATTGAAGATTTAGTTTTAATCGATTGGCTATCTCTATTGCTCTTGACCGCTTTTGGAATCACAGGTTTTTTTAATGGATTTATTAAAGAATTCTTTTCTGCTGCTGCATGGATTGTTTCTTTACTAATGGCGTGGTTCTTTGGCCCATCTCTTTTTCCAATAATAGGTTCTTACATAGGTGTACCAGAAATTACTAAAGCAGTATCTTTCGTTATTTTTTTCTTATCTTCTTTCTTGGCTCTCAAATTTTTAGGATCAATTTTATCTAAACTTACTGCTGTTATTGGCCTTAAAGGTGTAGACAAGATTTTAGGGTTTTGTTTTGGAACTCTTAAAGTTAGTGCAGTTCTAATAAGTTTATATGCATACAATCTCGCATTCCTTGATGACAAACAATGGTGGTTGGATTCTTTTACTCGTGAATACACTATTCAGTTTATTAAAATAGCGGAGCCCCTTCTTAAGGATTGGGAACTAGGAACCCAAACTTTTTTAAATAAAGATAATTTAAATTTAAATCTTTGATATAAAATATCTTTATGTGCGGAGTCGTAGGCATAGTTAGTAAATCGGAAGTTTCTCCGATTATCTATGATGCTCTAACTATTCTGCAGCACAGAGGTCAAGACGCAGCAGGAATAGCTACTTCTACTAATAACAGATTTTTTATAAGGAAACAGCTTGGCCTTGTTCGTGATGTCATAAGAAATCAACACATTGTTAATTTAAGAGGTCAAATGGGGATAGGGCATGTAAGGTACCCTACTGCTGGAAGTGAAGATAGAGAGTTAGCTCAACCAATGTATGTTAACTCTCCTTTTGGCATAAGTATTGCTCATAATGGAAATTTGACTAATCACGAAGAATTAAAAGAAACTTTAAAAACTAAAGATTTACGACACTTAAATACAGATTCTGATAGCGAAGTTCTATTAAATGTATTTGCGCATGAGCTTCAGAAACAGGGCTCAATCAATCCTACTTCAAAAGAAATTTTTGCAGCAGTTAGAGGATTACATAAAAGAGTCAGAGGAGCTTATTCCGTTGTCGTAATGATAAATGGAATTGGTATTGTTGGGTTTAGAGATCCCTTCGGCATAAGACCACTAATACTTGGTAAGAAAGAAAGTGATCTTTTCGGTGATGATTATATGGTTGCATCTGAGAGTACCGTATTAGAATCTTTAGGGTTTGATGTAATGAATGACATAGAAGCTGGATCTGCTGTCTTTATAAATTCAGAAGGTGAAATGGAAATAGAATCTTGCATGAATAATCCTATACCAACCCCCTGTATTTTCGAATATGTTTATCTCGCAAGGCCTGATGCAACGATTGATAACATTTCGGTACATAAATCCAGAATGCGAATGGGTGAATATCTTGCTAACAAAATATTAAAAGACAATCCAAATCATGACATAGATGTTGTCATACCTATACCCGATAGCAGCACTACTTCTGCTTTGCAGCTTGCTTCAACTTTAGGCATAAAATATAGAGAGGGTTTTGTAAAGAATCGCTATATAGGCAGGACATTTATTATGCCTTTTCAAGAAAAAAGAGAAAAATCTGTTAGACAAAAACTTAATGCAATTAATTTAGAGTTCAAGGACAAGGTCGTTCTTTTAGTGGATGACTCAATTGTAAGAGGAACTACAAGTAGACAAATAATTGAGATGGCGAGATCTTCAGGTGCAAGGAAAGTTTATTTTGCTTCCGCAGCACCGCCTATTAGATTTCAGAACGTATACGGCATAGATATGGCCGCTACTACTGAGTTAGTTGCACATAATCGAACTGAGAAAGAGATAGAAAGTTTTATAGATGCCGATTGGTTAATTTATCAAAACTTAGATGATCTAATAAAGGCTGCTCAGCAAGGTAATAAACATATAAAGCAATTTGAATGTTCCATATTTAATGGCAAATATGTAACTGACGATATAGATGAGAAGTATCTCAAAAATTTAGAAGATCTCAGAAGTGATAAATCTAAATCACTCAGACAAAGTAATTTAAATTAATTTACTTTAACTTCCTCTATAGTGATAGAAGGTAGAATCGCGTTCTTTGCAGCTTCCTTATAGGATGCAATCTCATGAAAATTTAAATATCTATAGACATCTGCGCCCATCGTATTTATTTCCGACATAAATTCATTATATTCTTCTATTGAAGGAATATAACCTAGCGTAGCTGAAATTGCCGCCAGTTCTGCGGAAGCAAGAAACACATTTGCGCCATCTCCTAACCTATTAGGGAAGTTCCTAGTTGAGGTAGAAACAACTGTAGACTCAGCCTCTACGCGGGCTTGATTGCCCATGCATAGTGAACAACCAGGCATTTCAAGTCTCACACCTGCATTTTCAAAGATATCGTAATACCCCTCCTCGGTTAATTGGTGTTTGTCCATTTTAGTTGGAGGAGATATCCACAACCTAGAAGGAAGTTCTGTTACTTTATCTAATAATTTTCCTGCAGCCCTAAAGTGACCTATATTTGTCATACAAGACCCAATAAATACCTCATCTATATTGGTTTTGGCAACTTCAGATAAAGGCTTGATATCATCTGGATCGTTGGGGCAGGCTAGTAAAGGTTCGGTTATCTCATCGAGATCTATTTCGATTACTGCTGCATATTCAGCATCTTTATCAGCCTCCATTAGCACTGGGTTATCTAACCAAGCTTCCATAGCTTGAGCCCTTCTCTCTAAAGTCCTTTCATCTTCATAGCCTTCAGAAATAAGCCATCTAAGAAGGATAATATTAGATTCGAGATATTCTCTAATAGGCTCCTCATTTAGCTTGATAGTACAGCCAGAAGCAGATCTTTCTGCAGAGGCATCTGATAATTCAAATGCTTGTTCAACTTTTAAATTAGGTAATCCTTCTATTTCTAAGCATTTTCCAGAAAATACGTTTATTTTTCCTTCTTTGGGTAGGGTTAGTTGACCAGTTTGAAGAGCTGCGTAAGGAATGGCATTCACTAAGTCCCTAAGTGTAATTCCTGGTTGCAATTCTCCTTTAAACCTAACTAAAACTGATTCAGGCATATCTAACGGCATAACACCTAAAGCTGCACCAAAAGCTACCAATCCTGAACCAGCAGGAAAGCTTATTCCTATAGGGAATCTAGTGTGTGAATCTCCACCAGTACCAACCATATCAGGAAGAAGCATACGGTTTAACCATGAATGTATTATTCCATCTCCTGGTTTTAAAGCCACACCACCTCTAGTCTGTATAAATTCAGGTAAGGTATGTTGAGTTTCAATATCTTTTGGCAGTGGATATGCTGCTGTATGACAAAACGATTGCATCACCAGGTCAGAGTTGAAACCTAGACAGGCCAATTCCTTAAGTTCATCTCGTGTCATTGGGCCAGTTGTGTCCTGACTACCAACAGTAGACATTCTTGGTTCGCAATAGATTCCAGGTCTAATTCCTTCTACACCACAAGCTCTACCAACCATTTTTTGAGCAAGAGTGAAGCCTTTATTGTTTTTCTTAGCTTCTTCCGGTCTAACAAAAGCATTAGAAGAATCTAAATTGAGTATTTCTCTTGTTTCATCAGTTAAGCTTCTGCCAATAATAAGAGGTATTCTTCCCCCAGCCCTCACACCGTCCAATAGGGTATTTGATTTATATTCATACTCACAAAGTACTTCGCCAGAATCGGCTGAAACTACCTTCTTCTCGTAAGGGTAAATTTCTATGACATCTCCCAAATTCATTTTGCTTACATCACATTCAAACGCTAACGCACCTGAATCCTCTAAGGTATTAAAAAAGATTGGAGCAATTTTTCCTCCTATGCATATTCCTGCCTGTCTTTTATTTGGAATGTAAGGTATGTCTTCTCCTATATGCCATAAAAGAGAATTAGTTGCAGATTTTCGAGATGATCCTGTTCCTACTACATCTCCTACGAAAACTACTGGCAAGCCTGACTCTTCTAACTTATTAATGGTATCTATAGGATCTTTAAAAGTTTTCTTTAGCATTGCTAGGGCATGAAGAGGTATATCCGGTCTTGAAGGTGCATCTTGAGCTGGTGATAAATCATCAGTATTAATTTCTCCATCAACTTTAAATACTATGGCTTTTATTACTTCAGGTAATTTCGGCTTGCTCGTAAACCATTCTGCATTTGACCAAGAATCTACCACCCTTTTAGCGTGCTCATTCTTTTTTGATAACTCTATGACGTCATGTTTTGCATTAAACATTAATAGGGTATTGCTAAGTCCATCTGCTGCTATAGCACCAACTTCTTCATCTTCGAGTAATTCAATTAATGACTCTACATTGTAACCACCTAGCATTGTTCCTAATAATTCGGTAGCGAGTTTTTTATCTATAAGAGGTGAATTTGCTTTTTCTTTTGCAATGTCCGTTAGAAAAGCAGCTTTTACATAAGCTGCTGGATCAACTCCAGCTGGGACTCTATTTGTAAGTAAATTCAAAACAAAGTCTTCTTCTCCTGAAGGAGGTCCTTTTATCAATTCCACAAGCGAAGCTACTTGTTCAGCATTTAATGGTAGAGGAGGAATACCTTGTTCAGCCCTCTCTTTAACATGCGCTTTGTACTCTTTTAGCATTGCAAATAAGGTTTATTCTTAATGTGGGTGCTGCATTTTAGCATAAAACTTCAATTTAAAGTTGCGTTGAGATGACTTAGATATATCATATTAATCCATGAATAAATCTGTTAAAACTCCTTGCATTGGTGTTTGCTCAACAGGTTTAGGTGACGATGTTTGCAGGGGATGCAAGCGTTTTCAGCATGAAGTTTTACAATGGAATTCTTATTCAGATTCTGAAAAAATCTCTGTTCTTAATCGCTTAGAAATACTCAAGACTCAAATCATGGAATCCAAAGTTTTTGTTTTTGACGAAGTTCTTTTAAAGGATCAACTAGAAACTTTAAAGATTATTTTTAATCCAGAAACAAATTCTTACTGTTGGGTATTTGATTTATTTAGATTTGCCAGCCAATCTATCGCTGATCCATCTGCATTCGGTTTTGAAATTATTACGAAAGAAACAAATAACATTTTGATTTTAAAAAAGATTATCGAAGAAGAGTTATTTGAACTTTCTGAAGCCCATTATCAAAGGTACTTCAATCTAGAAGATAACTTAAATGCTTAATAAATGGGCAAATATTCTGCATTCCCCAACACCAAAAAAATGGTTAGAAAAAGCCCTTCGTTTTCAAGAGATATTACTTATAGATCATGCACATTGCGAAAAGAAGGCTGCAACAACAGCCATATCTTTGATACACAGATACCCCGATAAAAATTTAGCAAAAAAACTTTCTCCTTTAGCTAGGGAGGAGCTTTTACATTTTGAACAGGTCTTAAAGGTCCTTCAAAAGGAAGGGTATAAATATAGAAATATCAGACCAGGAGCATATGCAAAAACTTTATATGAAGCGTCTTCTAATCAAGAGCCTCAAAGATTAAAAGATACATTAATTATATGTGCCTTAATTGAAGCTCGTTCATGTGAACGCTTTCATGCACTTATTCCGTTATTGCCCCCTTCTCTAAATAAATTTTATTCAAAGCTCCATGAAGCTGAGGCTAGACATTGCGATCTTTATCTAGATATTTATTCTGAGATATTTAATGAAGATTACACTGAAAGATTAGATTATTTAGCAACAATTGAATCTTCTTATATTAATAAGGAAGAAAAAACTTTTAGGTTTCATAGCGGTTGTTAAGTCTATTTAACAATCGGCATTTCTTCCCAGTTAGTTAGATACCTTGGAGACTGCAAGAATCTTTTCATAGACCATGTTTTTTTAATGCCCTGAGCAGCAAAAGTTATTTTTCCAATGCCAGAAGAATTTATTTTATCTACCGTTAGCATTAATTCTTTGCTTCCTAATCTGGGACTCACGGTCCTGAATAAATCACCTTGGTAAACACCTTCATCATAAAAGTCGCTAAGCATTACACCAGCTTTAATAAAATTGATATTTTCTTGAAAGATTCTCTCCGATAGCATTTTTGTTGCTCCTAAAACATCTCTAGTATCATTTGTCGGTGAGTGTAGTTTATAACTCATAGACCCATGATATTGCTTATCTTGTTCTCTGAAGTTATTGGTTCTCATGAATACAGAGACCATTTTACAATATTGATCTTCTTTTCTTAATTTCTCGCATGCACGAGACGTATAGTCACTTATAGCCTCATTCATTGAATTTAGATCGGTTATTTTTCTGCTGAAAGTTCTACTCACGACGATCTGTTTTTTTGTAGCCGGTTGTTCTTTTAGACCTATACAAGGATAGCCTTTTAATTCCATAACAGTCCTTTCCAATACGCTACTAAATTTCCTTTTTATTA
>AACY020298002.1_pt1 | contig 14643 bp, 10 predicted proteins | sample 267378 | NCBI WGS metagenome assembly AACY02 (sample SAMN02954345, study PRJNA13694) | marine metagenome | biome: aquatic; feature: ocean; material: water; isolation source: isolated as part of a large dataset composed predominantly from surface... | reverse complement strand
ATACACCTACACCATTCGTTATCGATTCAGCCATAAACTGGAGAGCAAATCCCGGATTCGCCGGGGATACGTTACCATTTTTCAGTAAAATTCTCCGATCCGGCCTCCTTGCCTTATTTTTAGCTGCCGTATAAAGCGGGTAACTTGAGCAAGGGGGAACATTTTATTAAGGAGACTCTTTTAGGGTCAGAGTCTGACTTTGGTCTCAAGCAACGCCTTTTCCATTTGGTGATGTGCTTGGGCACGTTTTTTATTGGCTTGGTTTTCTTTTTTGGCCTGTTTTTTCTCCGCAACCCTATCTATCTGAGCATTGCCTCCGGTGCTTTTGTTGTCCATTTTTTGGCTTATGCCATTAGCCGCTTCAAAGGTCCCCTGCGTGTGGCGGCCTTGCTCTATGGCATTGGCGGTTATGGCTTATTGTTATATGCCTTTGTGCATTCCGGAGGTTTTTCCGGGGCCATTAATTATGCTTTTCTGGTCCTGTTCTTAACGCTTGCCGTGGTTACCTCCCCTCGCTTTCGCTGGATTCTCTTCTCCCTGTTACTCCTTACCATCTTGGCAATGACGGCCACTGCCTACGGATGGTCGGAGGCCATCGATGAAACCATGTTCGCCGGCTATTACGATTACCGACCCCTATATATGATATTGATCTATCTCTCGGTGATCATCCTTCTCTCTGGTGCCTCCATATTTCTCATGAACAACTACGATGCCAAGGCCGCGGCTCTGAAAAAAGAGATCGCACAAAAAGAAAAGAGGGCCGCTCAACTGGACCAGAAAAACCGCAGCCTGCAAGAAACCAATGAACAAAAAAACCGCTTGTTTTCCATTATTGGCCACGACTTGCGCCACCCTATGGCCAGCATCGAGAGTTTTTTGCGGGAGATCAAGCAAGAAGATCTGGATCAGGAGAGCCGAAGGTATTTGATTGAAGAACTGCTCAAATTGACCGAAAACAGTCGGCACCTCCTGGACAACTTGTTGCGGTGGGCGCATCGGGATAACAGCCGCCCCCAGTTAGGCGCCACTGGTGCCCGGGAAATCGCCAACACGGTAATTCAAACCATGGCACCGGTTGCCCGGGAAAAAGACATTAGCATCGAAAACTTGATTGAACAAGAGGCCTGCGTTTGGGCCGACCCCACCATGCTGGAAATGATTCTGCGCAATTTGCTCACTAATGCCATCAAGTTTAGTCATGCTGGTGCCGCAATAAAAATGCGCAGTTACCAATTGCTCGAATATTTGCGGCTGGAGGTAGAAGACCACGGCCTCGGCATGAGCCCAGAACAAACGGCAGCCCTCTTCAGCGAGCAACCGCCGGTACGCAACGGAACCAAGCATGAAAAAGGCTTGGGACTGGGCATGCGGCTATGCAAAGACTTCACCGAAAAAATGGGAAGCGAGTTAGAAGTCAAGAGCCAAGAGGGTAAGGGCACTACGGTAAGTGTGCTCCTGCCCTTGCAGGAGGCAGTAGGCAACAAGGAAAAATTGCTTTGGAAGTCGCAATAATTTTTTTCGGGTGCTTGCTCCCCTTCAAAAAGCCCCTATATTTGCGCTCCCAATCAAAAATGGGGAGGAGGCCGGGAAATCTAGAGAATAGAGGGCGTACTCATCCAGTTTATTGGTCTGGTAGTTCAGTTGGTTAGAATACATGCCTGTCACGCATGGGGTCGCGGGTTCGAGTCCCGTCCAGACCGCAAAAGCCGCTCACCAAAAGTGAGGGGCTTTTTTTTTTGGGGCACCGGGAAAGCCACACGGCTCTTTGCAAGGGGGCCAAAGAAAAAGAACCGGCCCGTCCAAGGCGGGCAGCGGCTTTTGCGCCCCCCCTTGGGTCCGACGAGGCGCCAGCCGAGTCAATCCCGTCCAGACCGCAAAAGCCGCTCACCAAAAGTGAGGGGCTTTTTTTTGGGGCACCGGGAAAGCCACACGGCTCTTTGCAAGGGGGCCAAAGAAAAAGAACCGGCCCGTCCAAGGCGGGCAACGGCTTTTGCCGCTCCCCCCTTTTGGGTCCGACGAGGCGCCAGCCGAGTCAATCCCGTCCAGACCGCAAAAGCCGCTCACCAAAAGTGAGGGGCTTTTTTTTTGGGGCACCGGGAAAGCTACACGGCTCTTTGCAAGGGGGCCAAAGAAAAAGAACCGGCCCGTCCAAGGCGGGCAACGGCTTTTGCCGCTCCCCCCTTTTGGGTCCGACGAGGCGCCAGCCGAGTCAATCCCGTCCAGACCGCAAAAGCCGCACACCAAAAGTGAGGGGCTTCTTTTTTGGCACCGCAAAAGCCGCAAGGTTTTTTGCAAAGGGGCCAAAGAAAGGAGCCAGGCTCATATTGCGATAAGACTGAAGGGAGGGAAATTATTTCAGCACCAAATGGATGGGCAGCACAAATTTCATCCGCACCGGTTGCCCCCTTTGGCCGGCCGGTTGCATTGGTGGCAATTTGGAAACCACCCGCACTGCCTCGCGATCCAAAATTGGGTCTAAGCCCCTTACCACCTCCACATTGCTCACCCGACCGTCTTTCTCAATTATGAACTGCACAAATACCCGACCGCTAAGCCGGAGGTTACGCGCATCGTCGCTGTAATTGAAATTTTCCAACACGAACTCCAAAGTTTGTTGCTCAAAACAACGCTTCAGCTCGGGGGTGGTGTGATAGCGCTCGCAGCCGGGGAAGATCGGTGGATTCTCCACCACAGCGAAGGCCAGTGGTTCGTCGGACTCTTCAAATTCCACCGCCACGGGCTTTATCTCCCCTCCTCCTCCACTATCGCTCACTACGTACTGTTTATCGGTAACCGCTTCGGTTTCGTCGGTTTCGGTTTCCATAAACTCAAAGTCATCGTCTATTTCCAAGGCATCGTCTACCAGGTTGATCTCTTCCGGTGCCTTGATGGGCTTGCTCACTTTCTGAGGCAACTGCCGCTGCTCTGTAATGGGGATTACGTCTTCGTCGACCTGGTATTCATAAACCTTGGCATCCCCGTCCATTTGGGGAGGATCCTGCCAAAATTTGAGATTGAACAACCAAATGATCAGCCCCAAGCTGAGCGCCAGGCCCAGCAAGAAAAAAATGCTGCGGTAGCGCTCAAGATAAAAAATGGGTTTCTTCTTCCTCGCCACGACCTACTGATTTATCAGGAATATACAAAAAGGCCGGGGCGGAGGAAATGACCTGCGTCACTCATCGGCGTAAGCCCGCAATATGGCCATCAAGCGGTGGTAAAGGGCCGTGTTTTGGTAAATACCGCCAAAGCTCTCGGCTTTTGGACCGTAGGCCAATACCGGTACCATAGTAGCCGAATGGCCTCCCGAGTTAAAGGCGTAGCGCAGCGAGTCGTAGTCCCTTTGTTTTCCCCGAAAGGGAACTTCCACTTCTTCACTTACCAGAGCAAAGCCCCCGCACTCGTGATCGGCGGTGACCACTACGATGGTATTCCCATCAGCGGCCGCAAAGTCCAAGACTTTCCCCATAGCGGCATCAAAATCCAACATTTCGGAAAGAACATAGTCTCCGTCATTGGCATGCCCGCCCCAATCGATTTGCGAACCTTCAATCATCAGGAAAAAAGGCGCCCCTTTGGCGGAAAGATAACTGAAAGCCATTTCGGTGGCCCGTGGCAAAAAATCGCCCCGGCCGTCCAGCATCCTGGGCATACCGTCTTTGGCCAGGAGATAAGCGTAGCGCTTATCCAGGTCCCACTGCCGGGGAAACTGAAGTTGCTGGGTATCCAGGAGGAAGTTGGCGTCCGCGAAAGCGGGATACAAATTGCGCTTATCCAAACGGCTGAAAAAGAACTCCTGACCGCCTCCCGCTACAAAATCCACCGGGCTGCTGAGTAGTTGCTCGGCAATGATAAATTCCTTGCGCCGACTATCAACATGAGCGTAATAGGAGGCGGGAGTGGCGTGGGTGATGGATGAAGTAGCCACCAAGCCGCTGTTCCAGCCACGCTTTTCCAGGTATTCCAGGATGGTTTCCAGGGCCAGGCTGTCGGGACCTACGCCAATGGCTCCATTGTAGGTTTTTACCCCGCAGGAAAATGCAGTAGCTCCGGCGGCCGAATCGGTAATTTTATGCGAGGAAGAGGAAGTTTGGCTCAAACCCACCACGGGAAAGCGCAAATAATGGGGCCGCCCCTCTCCGGAAAAGAGGGCGCTTGACATTTGGCTGAGGCCCATGCCGTCGCCGATCATAAAGATTATGTTGGGAGCTTCCTGGCCGAGCAGAAGGCTGGGGAGCAGGAAAAAAGAAGCGATCCACTTTCGCATGAAGGAGAAATTTTACACGAAAATAGCTTGGTTCGCTGGCAATTTTGCAAGCTGAGGGTTAAATCTCCTTAGCGCATGCGTTTGCGCTTGATCAAATAGGCCTGCAAAACCGATTGGTAGCCCTGGGCAATGTTCGCCTCCACCAATTCAATGCGGTACTGGAGGCAGCGCCGGCGCAGTTCCTGGGCAAATTCCCCGCTTTGCTCGCGGTACTTATTGACGACTTCCCGGGGGTTTAATTTGATGCTCTGGCCAGTTTCCAGATCCACAAAACGATAAGGTCTATTCTCAAAGGTGAAATCCAGCTCGGTGCGCGTATCAAGGGTCCAAAAGAGCAAAATCTCGTGGCGCTGATACTTCAAGTGCTTCAGGGCGTCAAAGAAAGCCTGAGGTTCATCCTGAGCCTCAAAAAGGTCGGAAAAGAGCAAAAGCAAAGAGCGCCGGGGCAGAGACTGAGCGGTGAGGTGCAGTTTCTCCACCAGGCCAATTTGGGCTTGGCTTCCACGTTGGTATTGCGCCAAAACTTCAAAAAGGGCCCGGTTGATGGCCCGGTGATGGCGGTAATTGGAGCGCAACTCCGTCTGCCCGTTCTGCTGCCCGAAGGTGGCCAAGCCTACGGCATCCCGTTGCTTGCGCAAAAGGTTCATAAGGGCCAAAATGCTCACTGCCGAAAAGAGCACCTTGTTGGGGTTTTCGGGGCTTACCGCTTCCGCGGGATAGAACATGCTTCCCGAGGTGTCGAGTATAAAAAGGGCGCGCAAATTGGTTTCCTCTTCGAAGCGCTTGGTATACAATCGATCGGTGCGGCCGTAAAGCTTCCAGTCGATGTGGCGAATGCTCTCGCCGGGGTTGTAGATGCGGTGTTCAGAAAACTCTACCGAAAAGCCGTGGAAGGGGCTTTTGTGCAGGCCGGTTATAAAACCTTCTACCGTTTGCCTGGCAAAAAACTCCAGAGCCTCGAAGTGCCGGTGATCCTGAAGATCCAGTTGAAAGCTATTGTTTTCGGGCATAGGGCCAAAATAAAAAAGAAAAGCCCCCGGCAAACGGAGGCTGGTTAAGGGCTCAGGCCCTTGCTTTAGGCCAATTGGGCATCAAGCTTTTTGGCCAAATGGGGCTTTGGTGCCGCACCTACTTGCTTGTCTACCACCTCACCATTTTTGAAGACCAGTAAGGTGGGGATGTTGCGAATGCCGAATTGGGCGGGAACCTCGGGGTTCTCATCCACGTTCATTTTGCCCACTACCACTCGGCCGTCGTAGTCCTGGGCCAGTTCCTCCACGATGGGACCCACCATGCGGCAGGGTCCGCACCACTCGGCCCAAAAGTCAACCAGTACCGGCTTATCAGACTTGAGGACGCTTTCTTCGAAATTGCTATCGGTAAATTCCTGTGCCATTGCTTTTGCTTTTATCCGCACAAATGTAGCCTTTTACTGGCCAAAGCCGGCCCGCGTCGATCAGTTCAGGGACTGGAGGCGAAAGCGGGCAAAGTCAAGGCGCGCAAGGGCATCCAGACTCTCTTTGGTAACCGCCAATCCCTTTCCTTTTCGGCGCAGGAGTTGCACCCCAATGCGGGGATTAGAGGGGTCAAATATCCGTACTTCCAGTTGTTTATCGCCTGGATGTTCTTCTATAAGGGCATTGAGCCGCTCGATATTTTCGTCGTTTAAATCCGCCAGCGACAACTTCAGTTGCAGTTGGTTGGTCATTTGTTCCAAAACATCCTGCAAAAGGCTCAATTTGCGGATCTTCACCTCTTCGCGCATGGGGCCTTCTTCTTGCCACCGGGGACGGTAACGATTCATATAGCCCTTGATAAACACCATCATATTGGCCTCCAATAAGGGCTTGAACTGTAAATATTCTTCTCCAAAGAGGCGAAATTCGTACTTATCCGTATAGTCTTCCAGGCTAAAGATTCCAAAGGGCTTGCCGTTGCGGGAAACCAGGTGCCGGGCCTCGACAATAATTCCTCCCACCGTAAACTCTTTGAGCTTTTCCGGTTGCTTTAAGGCTTTTAGGGGATGGCTGCAGAGGTATTTCATCTCATAGCTGAAGTCGTCCAGAGGATGACTGCTGATGTACATTCCGTTGACCTCTTTTTCCTTGTTGAGCAGAAGCATCCGGGGCCACGGATCCACCACAGGCAGGGCGGGTTCCGGCAATGCCGCGTCTTGCCCATCGCCAAATAGCGAGGCTTGCGCCGATTCCTTCTGGGCTTTTACGTTTTGGGCATAACGCAGGGCTTTCTCCAAAAAGCTTCGGTCATCGCCGTTTTGGTAAAAATAGAGGGCCCGGTGCTCATTGGGAAAGCCATCGAAAGCACCACCCAAGGCCAAATTCTCCAGGGTTTTTCGATTCACGCTGCGCAAATCAACCCGGGTAAGCAAATCGAAAATGCTGTGGAAGGGGCCATTGGCCCTCCGCTCGGCAACAATCGCCTCTACGGCCTGACTGCCCACGCCTTTCATACCGCTCATACCGAAACGGATCTCTCCTTTTTCGTTAACCGTGAACTTGCCTTCTGATTCGTTTACGTCGGGACCCAGCACGGGAATGCCCATCCTCCGGCACTCTTCCATGTACTTGGTCAGTTCGGTGATGTCGCTCATCTTGTGGGTGAGCATCGAGGCCATGTATTCCTGCGGGTAATGGGCCTTCAAATAGCCGGTGTGAAAGGCCACCACCGAGTAACAGGTAGAATGCGATTTGTTGAAGGCGTAGCGGGCAAAGGCCTTCCAGTCTTCCCAAATCTTTTCCAGCTTATCTTCCGGATGGCCCCGCTGCACGCCCTGCTCCATAAATTTGGGGCGCATTTTGGCCAGAACGTCTTCCTTTTTCTTGCCCATGGCCTTGCGCAGCACATCGGCTTCACCTTTGGTAAAGCCTGCCAATTTTTGGGAAAGCAGCATCACCTGCTCCTGGTAAACGGTGATCCCGTAAGTCTCCGCCAGGTATTCCTCCATCTCCGGCAGGTCAAAAGTAATTTCCTCCTGGCCGTGTTTTCGGGCAATAAAATTGGGAATATACTCCATCGGCCCCGGTCGATACAGGGCGTTCATGGCAATCAGATCGGCAAATTTGTCGGGTTTTAGGGCCCGCAAGTGCTTCTGCATTCCGGCGCTCTCAAACTGAAAGGTGGCGAGGGTTTCTCCCCGGGCGAAGAGGGCGAGGGTTTTTTCGTCATCCAAGGGGATTTCGTCCGGATTTATGCGGATGCCCTGGCGCTCTTCAATCAGTTCAATGGCGTCTTTGATGATGCTGAGATTGCGCAAGCCCAGAAAGTCCATCTTCAGCATCCCGGCCGCCTCTACCACCGAATTGTCGAATTGGGTCACCAGTAGATCTGCCTCCTTGGCCGTGGCCACGGGCACAAACTTGGTGATGTCGTCGGGGGTGATGATTACCCCACAGGCGTGGATGCCGGTATTGCGCACCGAGCCTTCCAGGACTCTGGCCTGACGCACCACCTCCCCTTCCGGAGCTTTTGACTCCGCCAAGTCACGCAGTTGTTTGCCCAGCTGGTAAGCATCGCCCCGGAGCTTTTCCGCCATCTCCTTTTCCGACCAGGCAAGCAACTTGCCTAGCTTGGTATCGGGCACCAATTTGGCTACCCGGTCGGCATCACTCAAGGGCAACTGCATTACCCGGGCCGCATCGCGAATGGCCGATTTGCCCGCCATGGTGCCGTAGGTGATGATTTGAGCCACCTGATTTTGTCCGTATTTGTTGACCACCCAATCGATGATCTTCCCTCTACCCTCGTCGTCAAAGTCAATGTCGATATCCGGCAAGGAAACCCGATCGGGATTGAGGAATCGCTCAAACAGCAAATTGTACTTAATGGGATCCACATTGGTGATGCCGATACAATAAGCCACCGCTGAACCGGCGGCCGATCCCCGTCCCGGGCCCACGCTTACCCCCATCTTGCGGGCCTGGGAGGTAAAGTCCTGCACGATGAGAAAATAGCCGGGGTAGCCGGTATTGGCAATGGTTTCCAGCTCAAAATCCAGGCGCTCTCTCAGGGCTTCATCAATTTCGCCGTAGCGTTCTTTTGCGCCCTGGTAAGTCAAATGGCGCAGATAGGCGTTTTCGCCGCGCTTACCCCCGTCTTCTACATCGCGGGGGTCAATAAATTCTGCCGGAATGTCGAATTTGGGCAGCAACACCTCCCGGGCCAGGGGATAGGATTCCACCTTATCCGCTATTTCCTGGGTGGTTTCCAAAGCCTCTGGCAGGTCGCGGAAAAGCTCCTGCATCTGTTGCGGCGACTTAAAGTAGTACTCATTATTGGGAAAACCATAGCGATAGCCCCGCCCCCGGCCAATCGGGGTGCTTTGGTACTCGTTTTCCTTCACGCACAACAAAATGTCGTGGGCGTGGGCATTCTCCTCTTCCAAATAATAGACGTCGTTGCTGGCAAAAAAGCGCACCCCGTACTTCCGCGCAAAGCGCAGCAGGGTTTCGTTTACCACCTTTTCTTCTTCCAGCCCGTGCCGGTTCAGTTCCACGTAAAAGTCTTCCCCAAAGTGTTGGTGGTACCACTGAAAAGCCTCTTCCGCTTGTTTTTCCCCTACGTTGAGGATCAATCGGGGGATCTCCCCGTACAAATTGCCGGTAGTTACCATCAGGTCTTCCTTGTACTGCAGCAAGAGCGCCTTGTCGATGCGGGGTACGTAGTAAAAACCCTCCGTAAAGGCCAAAGAACTCAGTTTGGCCAAGTGGTGGTAGCCCCTTTTGTTTTTCGCCAGGCAAACTATCTGGTAGCCATTGTCTTTTACCGTGCGGTCTCGATGATCGCGGCAGAGGTAAAACTCACATCCAACGATCGGTTTCAATCCGGCCGCCCGCACCGATTCTACAAAAGAAAAGGCGCCGTACAAATTGGCGTGGTCGGTGAGGGCCAGGGCTTCTATGCCAAATTCCCGGGCTTTGGCAATCAAGCCGGGCAGGTCACAGGTGGCCTGTAAAATGGAGTACTGGCTGTGCACGTGCAGGTGGGTAAAGCGCAGGTCTTCCAGCTCTTGGCGGCGGTCTTCTTTTCCCGGTCCGCTTTCGCGGGAAGGTTCTTCCAGTTGCCGGGCCAATTCCTTGAAGCTTTCCACTTTCAGGCCTACCGGGGCAAGCTCCTGCTGGTTTACTTCCAGAAAGGCCTCCCGGTCCTGCGGGGTCCATTGCAAACGCGCATTGGGGAAAATCCCCCGGCGCACCGCCTCCAGAAAACAGCGGGCCGTGGCCTCTACGTCGGCAGCGGCGTTATGGGCCTCGGCAAAGCGCTCACCAAAAAGCTTTTCGTGCAGCTCCTCCAAACGGGGCATCTTAAAGCCTCCCCCTTTGCCGCCGGGCAATTGGCAGTATTCCCGGGTATCTTCTCCGGTATCCAACACCGGAAAGGCCGGCAAGGGATTATCCTCACCCTGACGCAAAAATTCGCAACCCAGCACCTTGTTGTCAAAAGCCAGGTTGTGGCCTACCAGGAATTGGGCTTGGTCCAGGGCCTGGCGAAAAGCCTTTAGCGCCTCGCGGAGCGGCTTGCCGTAGTGTTGGGCCACAGCGGTAGTGATGCCGTGAATTTGCGCCGCATTGAAGGGAATGTCAAAGCCCTCCGGCTGTATGACATAGTTTTGGGCTTCCAGCAGCACACCCTGGGCATCGTGCAATTGCCAGGCAATTTGCACCACCCGGGGCCAGTTGTCGAAGTCGGTTAAGGGTGCGTCGTCGCGCCGCGGGAGGCCCGTGGTTTCGGTATCGTAAACGAGAAACAAAGTAGATGAATTGAAAGTTTTGCAGTGGGAAGTTAGCCAATGTGCCCTGCTTGGGGAAGGAGTGTTGAAAAGTTTGGCCGCTTTTTCAAGACAGCGACTTTGGGCCCCGGGCCTCTGGCCGCAAAGCAGGGAGGTGCATTGGTTTTGCTCTCCGCTATTTAAGGGGTGAGGGGGTGTTTGTTGCGAGGGGCCAAATTTTGGGGCAAAGACGATTGTTTTTGAAGATCGGATTGCCGCGTAGCTTCGATATCTAATTCATCGTTGGCATTGGCTCGTCTACCCCTAAAAATCAGTAACTTATGTACCAGTTTGGATTTCATAAACAAGGAAAGCTGATTGTTATCCCATTATACAGCCAAAAACCAGGTTATGAGAAGATTTCTAATCCTATTGACTTTGCTTTTTTGTGCCACCACACTTAAGGCCAGCCACTTCACCACCGGTTTTATCACCTACCTTTACATTGGCGACTCTACCAGCACCCCTGGGGAGTAATTGGTGGAAAGGATATATCTACCGATCCAACGTGGATATGATTTGGGGAAACGCTTCCCTGGATGTACAAATAAGCGGCTGTTCCACCAATACCACCTTAACCCAGCCATTGGTACCTCCGCCTACCGCACGCCAACATCCTGTTGATACCAATCTTTGGACGATTGCCCCAACCCCAGTGAAGGCTGGATGCAAATTGAGCTGGTATCTCAACCCAAGCCCTTTGGCGTAGAAATTATAAACAGCCAAGGACGGAGGGTGCTATTTCACAAAAATTATGCGGGAGAAAAACTGGATTTAAGCGCTTTGTGCAGTGGACTTTACTTGATTAGCGCCTATGGAACCAGTGGTTTGTTGGGCATCCAGAAGCTTTTGCTCAATCCCTGATAGCCGTTTTAGAAATTGGCGGCTTTGGGAAAATACTGAAGCCTGGAAAGTGGGGATTTAATAGTTTGTGTATTTTCCACTCTGATTAAATCAACCGTCCGCATGCCCAATTTCCCCAAGAACGGCCGCAGCCGTGTATTGCTCTATGAAATAAGCCCGGTGGTAGACCATGGCCGCTATCCCGTCAAAAGATTGGTCGCAGAACCCTTGGTAGTTAAAGCCTGCCTGGTGGCCGACGGCCACGACATTGTTCGCGGAGCCCTGGCCTGGCGCAAAGCCGGCCAGCGCCAATGGCAATACCAAAGCCTCATTGCCCTTGGCAACGATCGCTATCAGGCCCAATTTGTTCCCACCGAAAATGCGGCCTATCAATACAAAGTGCAGGGCTGGATCGATTACCCCCTTACATGGCTGCACGGCCTGGAAAAGAAGCATCAGGACGGGCAAGACATCAGCGTGCAATTGCGCGACGGCCTGCCGCATCTTGAAGCCTTATCTGCTGTCGAAGGGCGCAACCGCATCCTCGAACTGATCAATAGCGAACAGTGGTCGGAAGCGGCGGAAGCCTGTTTGGAAGGCTCTCTGGCAGAGGCCTTTGCCCAACATCCCCAAAAGAGCTTTCTGAGCGAATCGCCCGTATACCCCCTTTGGGTCGATCATCCCCGAGCGGGCTTTAGTGCTTGGTATGAGCTCTTTCCGCGCTCTGCAGCCCAATCCGGGCACGGCACCTTTGCCGATGTGGAAAAACTCCTGCCCCGCATCGCCAAACTGGGTTTCGACGTACTCTACCTGCCCCCCATCCACCCCATTGGCGAAATCAACCGCAAAGGAAAGAACAACCGTACCGAAGCCGAAGCAGACGATGTAGGTTCACCTTGGGGCATCGGCTCCCGCCACGGGGGGCACCAAAGCATCCACCCCCAGTTGGGCAGCCTGGCCGACTACCAAAAACTCATCCGCCTGGCCCGGGAAGAATACGGCCTGGAAATCGCCCTGGACCTGGCCTATCAGTGCGCCCCCGATCACCCCTATGTGCAGGAACATCCCGAGTGGTTTAAATGGCGCGCCGATGGAACGGTACAATACGCCGAAAATCCGCCGAAAAAATACCAGGACATCCTGCCCATTTACTTTGAAAGCGAAGACTGGCAAAAGCTCTGGAAAGAACTGCAGGCGGTGATGGAATTTTGGATCGAAACCGGAGTGCGCATTTTCCGGGTAGACAACCCCCACACCAAGTCCCTGGCCTTTTGGGAGTGGGCCATTGCCCAAACCCGCGAAAAGTACCCCGAGGTGCTCTTCCTTTCCGAAGCCTTTACCCGACCGGCCCTGATGCACCAATTGGCCAAGGTGGGCTTCAACCAGGGCTACACCTATTTTACCTGGCGCAATTTTCGCCACGAGTTGACAGCCTACATGGATGAGCTCACCCAGGGGCCCGGTGCCGATTACTTCCGACCCAATTTTTGGCCCAACACCCCTGACATCCTTCCCTATCACCTGCAAAGCGGCCACGAAGCCATCTTCCTCATCCGTCTCTTTTTGGCGGCAACCCTCTCATCCAATTACGGAGTGTATGGTCCGGTATACGAATTGATGGTCCACGAAGCGGTGCCGGGCAAGGAGGAATACCGGAACTCGGAAAAGTACCAAATCAGCCACTGGGACTGGCAGGTGGAAAACAAAATCACCTGGCTGATGCAGCAGCTCAACCAGGTCCGCCGGGCGGAAGCGGCCCTGCAGCAAACCCGTCAATACCGCACCCTGGCTTTGGAAAACGAAAACCTCTACGCCTACTTCAAGTGGCGGGGCCAGAGCCGGGTTTTACTGGTCTGCAGCCTGGACCCCTATCAGGCGCAGGAAGGCTGGGTGCAATTGCCGCTGGATCTTATCTCCCTTCCTCAACAGGGTCTGGAACTCCACGACCTGCTTACCGGCAACCGCTACCGTTGGACCGAAGAGTGGAACTACGTGCGCCTGGAGCCGGGCCTGCCCTTTCACCTCTTTAGCCTGCGCGAGGCGTGAGCCGCCCGGTCCTCCATACCGACACCCCCTGGGAAGAACTCCACTCCGCCGATCCCCTTTTCGCGGCCCTTTGTCAGCAGATCCTGCCCACCTATCTGCATCTTTGCCGCTGGTTTGGCGGCAAAAGCGGGGATATCCTTTCCGTGGGCATCGACGAGCGCATCTATCTGCAACAGGGCTTTCGGCACTTTCACTGCCTGGTGCTGGAAGTGTTCTTTCGGGAGAGCTTTGCCCATCATTACTTCTTGCCTTTGGCCATTAGCCAGGATTTACCCGCAGACATACCCGAGTCGGGAAAAATTGTGGAAGTAGAGCTCCCTTCCGGATCTTATTGGCTGATTGATGCCATTTACGACAGCGGCTTTCACGAGTGCCTTTTTCAAAAGCTTATTTCGGGAAAGCCCACGGAGTCGGAACAAGGCCGGGCCCAGTTTCAGGCCTTTGGCGATTTGCCAAACCCCAAGCCCTTTGTTTCACGGCTGCTCAAAGCCGAGCAAAGCAACAGTACCGTCGTTATCCACGACCGGTTTTTCCTCAAAATCTTTCGCCGCCTTTTTCGCGACAAGAACCCCGATTTTGAGATCAACGAATTTCTATCCAGTCAGGAATACTTTCGCAATAGCCCCCAATTGGCCGGCCTTATGGCCTGGCATACCCGGGCCGGTTACGAAATCTCGCTGGGGCTGATGCAGCACAAGGTGGAAAACCAGGGCGATGCCTGGACCTGGATGCTGGGGGAATTGAAAAATTACTTCCAAAAATTTCCCTGCCTCGATCTGGAATTGGATAGCCTGAAAGTACTGGATCCCATGCCCGTACAGGACCTTCCCTACCCCCTGCTCAAACAAACCGGCTCTGGATTTTTCCAGCACATTGAGCAATTGGCCCTCCGTACCGCCCAAATGCATATTGCCCTGGCCCGGGAACGCCGGAACCGCGATTTTGTGCCCATAACTTACAACAGCGATTTCACGGTATGGCTTAAGAACCCGTCTGATCTACCAGTTTGAGGCCCGATACAACCTGCTCCACAAGAAGTGGGAATCCCTTCCCGCGGAAGCGCAAAAAATGGCCCAGGAGGTAATGGCCAAAAAGGACCGCATCATCAACTTTATCCTCAGTTTCGACGAAGAGAACCTCCTGAGCTTCCGCATTCGCATCCACGGCGACTATCACCTGGGGCAAATCCTCATCCAGGGAGATGACTTTTACATCCTCGACTTCGAAGGGGAACCGGAAAGCACCATCCGCGACCGAAAAGTGAAGCAATCGCCCCTAAAGGATGTGGCTGGTCTGCTGCGTTCTTTTCACTACGCCCTTTTTGCGGTACTCTTTGAGGAGAACCCCCAACCTTCGCCCCAGCGGCTCCAGCAAAGCCAGATTCTCTACCGGGCGATGAGCAATGTATTTTTGCACACCTATTTTGAACTGGCCTTTTCCGAAAACCTGGATATCGGCTACCGCAAGGAGATTGACTATCTGCTCCACTACTTTTTACTCGAAAAAGCCATCTACGAGCTGGGCTATGAGCTGAATGGACGCCCGGCCTGGGCCAGCATTCCCTTGCGGGGAGTGGCGGAAATCCTAAACGAAATTGAAGCTTATGACAGATAAGGTCCTGGCTTTTTCCCTTTTCGGGGAAGAGGATATTGCCCGCTTTCGGGAGGGCAATCACCACCACATTCACCGGCTACTGGGA
>AACY020561887.1_pt1 | contig 14688 bp, 12 predicted proteins | sample 267378 | NCBI WGS metagenome assembly AACY02 (sample SAMN02954345, study PRJNA13694) | marine metagenome | biome: aquatic; feature: ocean; material: water; isolation source: isolated as part of a large dataset composed predominantly from surface... | reverse complement strand
GTTATATCAACAAGTCTTTTAGCATGGGGCGCAACTTTACCAACCAAAAACATTCTTGATGTATCACCATGCCAACCATCATGAAGAACTGTTACATCAATATTTACGATATCACCATCTTTTAATTTCCTTTGTGCATCAGGAATGCCATGACAGATAACGTTATTGATCGAAGTACAAAGAGTTTTTTCATAACCGTTATACCCAATATTGGCTGGGATGGATTTTAGCTCCTCTGTGATGAATTTAAATGCAATATCATCCAATTCTTTAGTTGTGACTCCAGGCACTACATTTTCTTCTAACATTTTTAGAACTGCAGCAGCTTTTTTGCCTGCAATTTTCATATTTTCGATGTCTTTTTTGTCTTTTATTGAAATTGACATGGGTGATATTCTAAATTATCTACAAATTATCTTATAACTTCTTTATAGTATTCTGAAGCCAAAATGAAGTTTGATGTAAAACTACTACTTGAGAATGGAATTTCATTCGAGGGTATTGGTTTTGGATACCAAAAAATAGGTGTTGGAGAAGTTGTTTTTAACACTGCCATCACAGGCTACCAAGAAATACTTACCGACCCATCTTATGATGGCCAAATAATTACTTTCACTTATCCTCATATCGGTAATACAGGAATTAATTTTGAAGACAATGAGTCTAAGCAAGTTTCTGCAAGAGGAATGATTGTTAAAAACTTTTGTGATTTTCCAAGTAATTGGAGATCAAAACAAAGCCTCGAAGAATTTTTAATAGAACAAAAAGTTATTTGTATATCAGATATAGATACAAGGCAGCTGACAAAAATTTTACGTGATGAGGGCTGTAAGGTTGGAGCGATTTATCCAACTCAGAGTTTTACAGATGACGAAGCACAATTTGAAATACAAAATTTTGGAAGTATTGAGGATAAAGATTTTACTGAGAATGTCTCAGTAAAAGAACCTTATAACTTTGGCCAACCCAAAAATAAAAAGACTTATAAGATCATCGCTATAGATTTTGGAATTAAAGAAAATATTTTAAGGATCTTACAAAGAATGGGTGGAGATGTTGAAGTGGTGCCACCAAGTATTAGCGTAGAAGAGATACAAAAAAAGAATCCAGATGGAATTTTCCTTTCTAATGGTCCTGGAGATCCTCAAGTCTTAGTTGAACCTATAAAGGAAGTTAAAAAAATGATGCGCCTTGATATTCCTATATTTGGTATTTGTTTAGGTCATCAGATTATGTCTTTAGCATATGATTTAGAAATAGAAAAAATGCCTTTTGGGCACCATGGAGCAAATCATCCCGTTCATGACTTAAAAAATAATATAGTCTTTATTACGTCACAGAATCATAACTTTGCTGTTGCCGAGCCAAAAAATAGAGATGATATCAATATTACTCATAGGTCTTTATTTGATAACTCTATTCAGGGCATAGAGCATAAAGAGAAACCATTTTATTCAATTCAATGCCACCCTGAGGCTAGTCCTGGACCGAAAGAATTTGAAATTTTATTTAAAAGATTTTTTGAGGATATGAATGCCTAAACGAGAAGATATTAAATCAATACTTATTGTTGGCTCTGGCCCTATAGTAATAGGGCAGGCGTGTGAATTTGATTATTCTGGTACCCAAGCTTGTAAGGCTCTAAGAGATAATGGTTATAGAGTAATTCTAGTTAACTCTAACCCAGCAACAATCATGACCGACCCTGAAATAGCTGATGCAACCTATATTGAGCCTGTGAATTGGCAAACACTAGAGAAAATTATTGAAAAAGAAAAACCAGATGCAATTTTACCAACAATGGGGGGCCAAACAGGACTTAATGTTTCCTTAGATCTTGCCACAAGAGGAATACTTGAAAAACATTCAGTTGAGATGATAGGCGCGAATAAAGAAGCAATCGATAACGCAGAAGATAGAGAAAAATTTGATAAATGCATGAAGGAGTTAAAGCTTGAAACTCCTAGATCTGGTTTTGCTCACTCTATGGAAGATGCTTGGGAAATATATAAAGAAATTGGACTACCTTGTGTTATTCGTCCTTCATTCACATTAGGAGGAACAGGAGGGGGAATAGCCTATAACTTAAAAGAATTTGAAGAAATATGTATGAATGGTTTAAAGCTTTCTCCTACTAAAGAATTACTCATAGATGAATCTTTAGTTGGGTGGAAAGAGTTTGAAATGGAAGTTGTTAGAGATAGAAATGATAATTGCATTATTGTTTGTTCAATAGAAAACGTTGACCCAATGGGAGTTCATACAGGTGATTCAATTACAGTTGCTCCTGCACAGACACTTACAGATAAAGAATATCAAGAAATGAGAGATGCATCATTCAAAATTTTAAGAAGAATAGGTGTTGAAACAGGAGGTTCAAATGTTCAATTTGCTCAAAATCCTGAAGACGGAAGATTGGTGGTAATTGAAATGAATCCAAGAGTCAGCAGATCATCAGCCTTAGCTTCTAAGGCAACAGGGTTTCCTATTGCAAAAGTAGCAGCACTACTTGCTGTAGGCTATACATTAGATGAATTAAAAAATGATATTACAGATGGAAAGACTCCAGCTTCTTTTGAGCCCACAATTGATTATGTCGTTACAAAAATACCAAGATTCAATTTTGAAAAGTTTCCTGAAACGGACCCTAGATTAACAACACAGATGAAATCTGTAGGAGAAGTAATGGCAATTGGTAGAAATTTTCAAGAGTCATTTCAAAAAGCAGTAAGATCGATGGAAAATGGACTTTTTGGACTTTCATCTGTACTTAAGGATACTGAAGGGAATGGTGCTCTTAAACTAGAACTATCTACCCCGGGAGAAAAGAGGCTTTGGTATGTTGCAGAAGCATTTAGGCGTGGTTGGTCTTTTGATGAAGTTTTTGATTCTTGCAAAATTGATAAATGGTTTCTGCATCAAATAAGAGAGCTTGTTGAGTATGAAAATGCACTTCTAGAATTAGATTTAGCAGACTTAGATAAAGCAAAAATCTTATCTTTCAAAAAGAAAGGTTTTTCTGATGCAAGAATGGCTAGTCTACTCAATGTGCCAGAAGAAAAAGTTAGAAAACATAGATACAATTTAAAAGTTCATCCAGTTTTTAAAAGAGTTGACTCTTGTGCAGCTGAATTTGATAGCAGTACCAATTATCTCTATTCAACCTATGAACAAGAAAATGAATCTGTTGTTTCTAGTAATAAGAAAATAGTTGTTCTTGGCAGCGGCCCAAACAGAATAGGCCAAGGAATTGAATTTGACTATTGTTGTGTTCAAGCAGCTTTAGCTTTTAGAGAGGAGGGAGTAGAAACTATAATGATCAATTCCAACCCTGAAACAGTATCCACTGATTTTGATGTCTCAGATAAACTTTATTTTGAACCAATAGTCATAGAAGATGTTCTCGAAATTATAAGGCATGAGAATCCTGAAGGTGTCGTAGTTCAGTTTGGAGGGCAAACTCCATTAAAGCTAACCGATGAATTTGAAAAAAACGGTATAAAAGTACTAGGAACTCCAACATCTTCTATAGATACCGCAGAAAACAGAGAAAAATTTAAATCCTTTCTTTCAGAATTTAACTTTCTTCAACCTGAAAATCGTATCGCTCAGACAGCTGAAGAAGCAAAACGCGCGGTTGATGAATTAGGTTATCCAGTTATCGTAAGACCCTCTTATGTTCTCGGTGGTAGAGCTATGGAATTAATCTACACCGACAAGGACCTTAAAAATTATTTGACTACTATGATTGATGTATCAGCTGATAATCCACTTCTAATAGAAAAGTTTTTAGATGATGCAGTTGAATTAGATATTGATGTTGTTTGTGATGGACAAGATGCATTAATTGGTGGAGTTTTGCAGCATATTGAAGAAGCAGGAATACATTCCGGTGATAGCTCTTGTTCATTCCCACCTTATAGCGTGGGAGATACACAATTACATGCTCTAAAAAAGGAAATTAAAGCTGTAGCAAAAAAATTAGACGTTGTTGGTCTTATGAATGCTCAAGTAGCAGTTAAAAATGGAAAGTTTTATATGATCGAGGTAAATCCAAGAGCATCAAGAACAATCCCCTTCCTTTCTAAATGCATAGGAACATCATTAGCTAAGATAGCATCCAAGATTATTTTAGGAAAAACTTTAAAAGAGCTTGAACTTGGAGCAGAAATAATGCCGACAAATTATGCTGTAAAGGCCCCAGTATTCCCTTTCAATAAATTTCGAAAAGTAGACCCAATTTTAGGACCAGAAATGAAATCAACGGGAGAGGTAATGGGCCAAGGCGATAGTTTTGGTGAGGCATTCGGTAAAGCAGTAAGAGGAGCTGGAGAAAAAATACCAAAAGGAGGTAATGTATTTGTTAGTGTAAAAGACACAGATAAAAAGCATTTACCCGATCTATGTAAAAAATTAATAGATTTAGGTTTTGAGATAATCGCAACTAAAGGAACTGCAAAAGCGTTAGAGGGTACAGATGTTAAAGTTAAGACGATTAATAAAGTTCTTGAAGGTAGGCCTCATATCGTAGATGCTATTCTAAATAAAGAAATTAATATGATAATTAATACAACAGAAGGCCGACAAGCAACTAAAGATTCAGCTTCAATTCGACGCTCAGCCCTAGAACATAATATATTTTGTACGACGACAATATCTGGAGGTTTTGCAATAGTTGAATCTTTAGAGAAGGGCGCAGAAAACTGGACATTTAAGTCGTTACAGAGTTCTTAGCATGGATAAAAAACCAATTACTCCTGAAGGACAACAAAAACTTAGATCAGAATTAGATAATCTTAAGAATATTAAGCGCCAAGAAATTATAGATGCCATCTCAGAAGCAAGGGCACATGGGGACTTAAAAGAGAATGCAGAATATCATGCTGCTAGAGAAGAACAAGGCCTTAATGAGGCAAGAATAAGGGAATTAGAAGAGGTTCTTGGAACATCACAAGCAATTGAATATAAATCTATAGATAATCAAGGCAGGGTAATTTTTGGCTCAACAGTCGAAATAAAAGATCTTGAAACAGAAGAAAATCATAAATATCAAATAGTTGGAGAAGCAGAAGCAGACATAGAGATGAATACAATATCTCTTACTACCCCAATAGCTCAATCTTTGATGAAAAAAGAACTTGGTGATGTAGCAGAAGTCCAAACACCTAGCGGTTTGAAAGAGTTTGAAATTATTAAGATTGAAATAATTTGAAAAATGCTCCTGATGCATGGGCTAAACGTGCAAAATCTGAAGGTTATAGAACTAGAGCAAGCTATAAGCTCTTAGAAATTGATAAGAAACATAAGTTAATATCTAAATCTAATTTAATTTTTGAACTTGGCTCTTCTCCTGGTGGTTGGTCCCAAGTTATTTCTAAAAAAAAGAATAATGATTGCAGATGTATTTCAATTGATATTTTAAATATGGAAGAAGTGAAAGGCATTGATTTCTATAATTTTGATTTATATTCAGATCATTTCAATGAAAAGGTGCTGAAATATAATCAATCTGTAGATTTAATTTTAAGTGACATGTCAGTTAATTTATCAGGGATTAAAGTGGTTGATGAAGAAGGTAATAAGGATTTGAACTTATTTTGTTTAGAATTATCAAAAAAACTACTAAAACCAAATGGAGCATTACTTATCAAATCATTTAACAACTCTAACCTTCTTTATTTAAAAAAGGAGTTTAAGAAGCTATTTAGTAGTGTACATATTGAAAAACCACTTGCTTCAAAAACTTCTTCAGCAGAGGTTTATTTGTTAGGATTAGTCCTTAAATAAGGTAGATATGAAAAATTTAGGAAAAAACATATTTTTTTGGATAATAGCTGGAGCATTGATTTTTACACTCCTTGATGGCTATTCGTATGGCTCTGCGAATGAGGAACTGAATTATTCAGAGTTCAAACAGGAAGTTCAATCAAAAAAAGTTAAAACAATGACATATAAAGGCGACCAAATGACAGTTGAAGCTGAAAGATATAATGGAACAAAATTTACTGTCGTATTACCAGCTTATGTTAGTGATCAAGATTTAAATGAAATGTTAAGGGAAACTGATGTTTCAATTGCTTACGAACGAGTTGAAAAACCAAGTTTTTGGTCTCAGCTGTTAATATCAGTATTTCCTTTGCTTCTCCTTCTCGGAATTTTCTTCTTGTTCATGAGAAATATGCAAGGCGGAGTTGGTGGCAAAGGCGGGCCTATGACTTTTGGTAGAAGTAAAGCAAAACTATTGGATGGAGGTCATGTTAAAACAAACTTTAATGATGTTGCTGGTTGTGAAGAAGCTAAAGATGATGTCAAAGAATTAGTTGATTTCTTAAAAGATCCAGCAAAATTTATAAAAGTAGGGGGAAAAATACCAAGAGGAATTTTAATGGTAGGCCCTCCTGGAACAGGTAAAACATTATTAGCAAGAGCTGTTGCTGGCGAAGCTAAAGTACCATTCTTCACAATATCAGGTTCAGATTTTGTTGAAATGTTTGTTGGTGTCGGTGCTTCAAGAGTTCGAGATATGTTTGAGCAGGCAAAGAAACACTCTCCATGCATAGTATTTATTGATGAAATTGATGCTGTAGGAAGACAAAGGGGAGCAGGTCTTGGTGGTGGCCATGATGAAAGAGAACAAACACTAAACCAATTGCTAGTTGAAATGGATGGCTTTGAAGAGAACCTTGGAGTAATTGTAATAGCAGCAACAAATAGGCCTGATGTCTTAGATGCTGCATTGTTAAGACCTGGAAGATTTGATAGACAGGTAATGGTTGGGTTACCAGACATTAAAGGGCGAGAACAAATACTAAATGTCCATTTAAAAAAGGTTCCTATTGATAAAACAGTAGTTTCAGAAGTCATTGCTAGAGGTACACCAGGATTTTCAGGAGCTGATCTAGCTAATCTAGTTAATGAAGCGGCTTTATTAGCGGCGAGAAAAAACCTAAAGAAAGTCACACATGAGATGTTAGATTTTGCAAAAGATAAAATAATGATGGGTGCTGAAAGAAAATCAATGATTCTTAATGATGAGACTAAGAGAATAACCGCATATCATGAGGCAGGTCATGCGATAGTAGGCTTAAATCTTCCTGAACATGACCCTGTTTATAAAGTGACAATAATTCCAAGAGGTGGGGCTTTGGGTGTAACTATGTTTCTTCCCGAAGAAGACGTTTATATGAAATCTAAAACCGCAATCGTAAGTCAAATTACAACTCTTTTTGGTGGAAGAGTTGCAGAAGAAATTATTAATGGTAAAGATGCTATTACAACTGGAGCATCAAACGATATTGAAAGAGCTACTGAGTTAGCAAGAAATATGGTGACGAAATGGGGATTCTCAGAAAAATTAGGAACATTAAAATATGATGACGAGGATGAAAATCCATTTTTAGGAAGATCTGCAGGACAGAAAAAACGAATATTTTCTGAAGAAACTGCAAAACAAATTGATGATGAAGTGAGAGGCATAATTCAAATGAGTTATGAAAAAGCTGGTTCAATTTTGGCAGCAAACTTGGATAAATTGCATAATATGGCCGATGCTCTATTAAAACATGAGACCATCGATCAAGATCAGATATCAGATATAATGGCTGGAGCAATAGCAAGAGATAAAAGCGACAGTAGCGGAACCAATACAAAGCCAAAAAGTGATATCCCAGACCCTTCTAAACCAGTACAGGACTCTTAAAATATGAAGTTTGGAACTGATGGCTTTAGAGGTCGAGCAGACGAATCTGTTACACCTGATTTTTGCCTAAAACTAGGTTTTCATACTGGAACGATTATCAAAAATAAAGGTTATGATTCAGTAATCTTAGGAAAAGACACAAGAGTTTCAGGCTATATGCTTGAATCTGCATTGCAAGCAGGTTTTATTTCAGCTGGAGTAGATGTCAAATTAGCTGGACCAATTCCTACACCAGCAGTATCTTTCTTAACAGCGACATACTCAGGTCAATTTGGTGTTGTTATAAGTGCTAGCCACAATCCTTTTTATGATAATGGCATTAAATTTTTTAATAAATTTGGCAGAAAAATATCTGAAGAACTAGAAAAAGAGATTGAGAAAAAATTAAATGATCCAATCCAATCAGTTGAAGCATCAAATTTAGGTAAGGCTTTTCGAATTGATAGTGCAGCTGGTAGATATATTGAATATTGTAAGAGCACACTTAAAGGCGCCCATAATTTAAAAGATAAAACTATTTTAGTTGATGCTGCAAATGGAGCTAATTACAAGATAACACCTATGCTTTTAGAAGAGTTGGGAGCAAAAGTGATAAGAGTTAACTGTGATCCTGATGGTTTCAATATCAATGAGAAAAGTGCTGTTCTAGATCAGTCTTTATTTAAAGACTATGCAAAAAAATATGAATTTGACTTCTGTGTTGCAGTAGATGGCGATGGCGATAGATTGGTATTGAGCGATTCAAAAGGAGATGTTTGTACAGGTGATGAAATAATCTATACATTAGCCTTAAGAAATAAAAAACAAAACAAAACTGGTTCAGGTTGTGTGGTAGGAACTGATATGACTAATCAAGGTGTAGTTGATGCATTAAGTGATTTAGAAGTTGATTTTCAACGAGCTCAAGTTGGAGATAAATTTATATCAAGAGAGTTGGTTGATAAAAAACTAAATTTAGGCGGGGAAACATCTGGACACATAATCCAAAGAGAATTTTCTGAAAGTGGTGATGCAAATATTGCACTAATTCAGACTTTAGCAGCACTTGAGGAACTGAATTTATCTCTAGCTGATATCAAAACAAAAATAAATTATAAACCTCAGATACTGGAAAGTTTTGATGTTAAAGATATGCAAATTATTGAAACAAAAGAGTTTAGTGAGCAGATAAAATCGCTTGAAAAAGATCACTCTAATGCAAGGATATCAGTGAGAAAATCAGGCACAGAGCCAAAAATCAGAGTAATGGTAGAATCTGATTCTAAAGATGATATTGCTAGTGTCATGAATTCTGTTAAATCATTAATAATTTAAAGATGCCAAAAATTATAATTGCCAATTTCAAGATGAATGGAACTAAATCATTTATTACACAGTGGTTTGATGATTTTTCTAAGGAAGGCAATATATCCAATGAAATTATTGTTGCCTTACCATCACCTTTTTTAATTGATTTTGCAGATAATGACATCAGTGTTGCCGCACAAAATGTATCTTCACATACAACTGGAGCATTTACATCTCAAGTATCTGCAGAGATGCTAAAAGACTGTGGGATCAATTATTCTATTATTGGACATTCTGAGTCTAGAGAGTTTTTAAAGGAAACTGATGAAGATATTTTTAATAAATATAATCAACTCATAAAATATTGTATAAAACCAATAATATGTATTGGCGAACCACTTAAAATTCGTGAAGATAATTTACTTCAATCCTTCATAAGCTCTCAGTTAAAACAATTTGAAGATACAGAAAATGAGCTAATAATTGCTTATGAGCCTATTTGGGCCATTGGAAGCGGTTTAATTCCAACTGTTGAAGACATTAATGAGGTATCTGAATTAATAAGAGGACTATGTAAGAACGTTAAAATTTTATATGGCGGAAGTGTTAATAAAGAAAATGCTTCAAATTTGCTAAATAATTCCAATATTGATGGTGTTTTAGTTGGAGGGGCTTCTCTTGACCCTAAAGAATTTGCTAATATAGCGCAGTCATGTTGATCATTAAAATTTTATTAGTAATTCTTGCAATATTAATTGTAGGCTCAATAATGTTGCAACAAGGTAAGGGATCTGATTTAGGGTCAGCCTTCGGTGGAGGCAGTTCAGATTCATTATTTGGACCTCTTGGCCCATCAAATTTCCTTTCAAAACTTACTTGGATTCTTATAAGCATATTCTTTGTTTTATGCTTGCTTTTAGCTTATCTCGGTAAACAAGAATTAACATTAAATGTTCAACCTCAAACGACTCAAGAAGAAGAACCAGAGCAGCGTAAAGAACCAGAGCCACAGTAATTAAACTGTGGTGCCGAAGGAGGGACTTGAACCCTCACAAGCAAAGCTTACTACCCCCTCAAGATAGCGCGTCTACCAATTCCGCCACTTCGGCTAAAAATAACAAAATAAATTATAGTCCATAAGTGTTGACCATTTTAAGTCTTTTAACTATCCTTTTACGTCACTGCGGGGTAGAGCAGTCTGGTAGCTCGTCGGGCTCATAACCCGGAGGTCGATGGTTCAAATCCATCCCCCGCTACCAACTACAATGATTAAGAAAGATATCGAACTTTTCCTTGGGCCCATAATAGAAGCATCTGGATGCGAAATTTGGGGTATTGAAGTAACTTCTGGAAAGGGTAAAGGAAGAATACTAAGAATTTTTATTGATGCTATTCAAGGCGTAGATATAAGTGATTGTGAAAAGGTAAGCAGGGAAATTGACTACCATTTTCAATTTGAATCAATTTTTTCTGAATTTGGCAGTTTTGAAGTGTCTTCTCCAGGATTAGACAGAAGGTTATTTAATAGTAAACAATATGAAAATTTTATTGGAGATGTAGTATCATTAACACTCTTCTCTAAGGTAAATGACCTTAGAAAAATTAAAGGCACTCTCCTAGAAGTTTTGAAATCAGAAATTTCTGTCAAAACAGAAGGAGGGATTGTATTGCTCGAATTTAGCAATATAGATAAATGTAAATTAGATTTAGAGGATCAATTAAGTAAAAAGAAAAATGAATAAACAAATTTTAGAAGTAGTTGACTCAGTTTCAATGGAAAAGGGAGTTGATAAAGAAATAATCTTCGAAGCTCTCGAAGAAGCTATTTCAAGTGCTACAAAGAAACTTACAGAAGATGAAGCTAACATAAGCGTAGAAATTAATAGAGACACTGGAGGGTATAAGACCTTCAGAAATTGGATGATTGTAGCTGAAGAAGATCTTGTAGATCAGATTTTTGAGATCACCGAAAAAGATATCACAGACCATGTAGTTGAAGAGGGTATTGCAACTAGAGAAATTGAAAATATAGATTTTGGTCGCATATCAGCTCAAGCTGCAAAACAAGTAATCATTCAAAAAGTTAGGGAAGCTGAAAGAAGCAAAATAACAGAAAAGTATGAGAGTCTTGTAGGGCAAGTCATTTCAGGACAGGTAAAGAGAATTAACAGAGATTTTTTACTTTTAGAAATTGAAGAAGACCTTAATGCACAAATTCCAAGAGATCAAATAATTCCAGGAGAGATTTTTAAATTAAATGAAAAAGTAAGAGCTGTAATTAAAGAAATCATAACAACACCTAGAGGCCCTCAAATTATTTTAAGCAGGACTGATGAGAGGCTTGTAGTTGAATTATTCACTCAAGAGGTGCCGGAGATCTATGAGGGAACAATTGAAATTAAAGCAATTGCTAGAGACCCTGGCTATCGATCAAAAATAGCTGTAAAGACATATGATGGTCGAATTGATCCAGTTGGAGCATGCGTAGGAATGAGAGGTTCAAGAGTGCAAGCAGTTTCAAATGAAATTGGTAATGAAAGAATAGATATTTTTATTCATAGCGATAATCCAGCAGAATTTGTCGTTAACTGCTTAGCACCAGTAAAAATCTACTCTATTATGGTTGATGAAAGAACATCAACCCTAGTTCTCGAGGTTGAAGAAGAAAATCAAGCACAGATTATCGGAAAAAATGGACAAAATTTGAGATTAATGACTCATATGATTGGTTGGTCTTTCCAGGTCCTTAATAAAGAGCAGTTTAAAGAATACCAAGATTCAAGTCTTATTGAGAAATATGATCAAGTAGCAAGTCGTCTTGAATTGTCAGATAAAGAAAAAGAACAATTAGTAGCAGCTGAGATGGAGACATTAGAAAAAGTTGTTGATTCAAGTCCAGAAAATCTAGAGAAAATATTTAAAACTGCTAAAAGGACTACTGAAGTTACTGAAAAAGCTAATGAGCTACTTCTCCAAGATGCATTTAATGAAGATTTTAACGATCCCACCATGGAAAAAGACCTAGTGAATTTACGCGGCATTACTAATGATGTCCTTAGCGCACTAAGTCAAAATAATATAAAGAGTCTAGAAGAGTTTGCAGAGATGTCAGTGCCTGAGCTAATGGATATATCAGATAAGATAACTGAAAAAGAAGCATCAGCTCTTATAATGGAGGCTAGAAAGCCATGGTTTAATTAAGGAGAATTGTATTGGATATATCTGTAAAAAAACTTTCTGAAATTCTTAAGATAGATCCACAGGTTCTGCTTGATAAAATGATTGCAGCCGGTCTTTCACAGACCAGTATAGAAGACTCAGTATCCAATGAAGACAAGCAAAAGCTTCTTTCATTTATAAGAAGTTCTAAAGACTTAGCAGTAGACGACAAACCAAAAGCAGTTGTTCCTACACCACAGGCTCAAAAAAAAGCTCCAAAAACTGACAAAACAAAAAAATCAAATGATTCATCAAAACAAAAATTAGAGAAAGAAGCAGAAAAAACAAAAAAATCAGTAAATATTAACGGTTCTATAAGGGTTAATGACCTGTCTCGAAAATTAAATAAAAGAGGCAATGAAGTAGTTAAGAAGCTTGTTGATCTGGGTGAAATGGCTTCATTAAATGATGAAATAGATCAAGAAACTGCTGTTCTTGTTGCTGAAGAGTTTGGGTTTGAAGTAAAGTTTGAAGAAGAGCAAGAGCTTAAAGAAGATCAAACCAATTACCCTCAAGTCACATCTAGTTTCTCTGATGCAGAAGCACCGCCAAAACGACATTCAGTAGTTACTGTAATGGGCCATGTTGATCATGGTAAAACTTCTTTACTTGACGCTATTAAATCTACAAATGTTGTAGAAAGTGAATCTGGAGGAATAACTCAACATTTAGCAGCATATGAAGTTAAAACAAAAAAAGGAAAAATAACTTTTATAGATACACCTGGGCATGAAGCATTTACTGCAATGCGCGCAAGAGGAGCTGATACTACAGACATCGTTATTTTGGTAGTTGCTGCAAATGATAGTGTTAAACCTCAAACAGAAGAAGCTATAACTCATGCTAAGGCCGCCAATGTTCCAATAATCGTCGCAATGAACAAAATAGATCTAGATGCAGCAGATCTTGAGAAAGTAAAAGGAGATTTAGCTAAGCATGAATTAGTTTCTGAAGAATGGGGTGGTAAAGTGCAGATGATTCCTGTTTCGGCAATCACTAAAAAAGGTATTGATTCTTTATTGGATGCAATAGAGCTTGAATCTGAAATGCTTGAACTCAAAGCCCCAATCAAAGGTCTAGCTAATGGTGTAGTCCTAGAATCTGAACTTGACCGTTTTAAAGGACCTTTAGGAACCTTTCTTATTCAAAACGGAATTCTTAAGATTGGGGACATCATAGTTGCTGGTGAGAAAAAAGGGCGTATTAAGTCATTGATGGACAGCTCAGGCCAAGAATTAAAAGAAGCCGGACCATCTACACCTGTAGAAGTCTTAGGTTTAGAGGATTGTGTTTCGGCAGGCGAAGTATTTAATGTAATGGCAAATGAAAAAGATGCAAGAGGCATAATTGATGCAAGGCTATCTTTCCTTAAAGATAAAAATGATAAAAATGTTATGACGTCTAAGTCTGCTTTTGAAATGCTTGACCAAGAAAAAATAAATAAATTAAGAATAATAATTAAGTCAGATGTTGCTGGTACTAGTGAAGCAATTAATAATTCATTGAAAAAAATTGGCAATAATGAGGTTGACGTTGATATCGTTAGTTCAGGGGTAGGAGGAATATCTGAATCAGATGTAAATCTAGCCATTACAACTGGAGCTAGGATTATTGGTTTTAATGTTAGATCAGATAATAAAGCTAAGAAACTTCTTGAAGAGCATGGAATAGAAGCAAATTATTACAGTGTTATTTACGATTTAATTGAAGATACAAAAAGATTATTAAGCGGTCTTCTTGAGCCAATATACTCAGAAAAAATTCTTGGCCTTGCTGAAGTTAAGGAAGTTTTCAAATCACCTGAATTTAGTCTAGTTGCTGGCTGTTTGGTTACTGAAGGTTTGGTTAGAAGAGAAAAGCATGTACGAGTTCTTAGAGATAATGTCGTAATACATGAAGGTGAATTAGACTCATTGAGAAGATTTAAAGATGATGTAAAAGAAGTTCAAAATGGAACAGAGTGCGGTATCGGTATAAAAAATTATCTTGATATCAAGCCTGGTGACATTATCGAAAATTTTGAGCAAAAAGAAGAAAAACGCTCCATCTAATGGAAAGAGATAGAATCATCCGAGTTAGTGATAACTTAAAAAAAGAAATTGCCAACTTTATCCAGACTTCTGACCTAAGAGATTCAGCGGGTTTTATCAGCATTAATCATGTTGAAACATCTAGAGATCTATCAAAAGCTAAAGTTTATTTTTCAACAATTAACTCAGATCTTTCGGAAAAGGACTTAGAGAAATTTCTAAATGAAAACTCATGGAAAATCAGAAAGAGCTTATCTAATTTACTACCTATTAAAAAAGTTCCTGAACTCAGGTTTTTCTATGACTCTCATATAGAGAATGTAAGAAAGATAGATTCTCTTTTTGATAACTTAGATTAATGTCTATTCTCATATTAAACAAAGAAAAAGGCATAACTTCTTTTACTGCATTGAAACAAGCTCAAAAAGAACTAGGTTTCTCAAAAGCAGGCCA
>AACY020533728.1_pt1 | contig 14691 bp, 11 predicted proteins | sample 267378 | NCBI WGS metagenome assembly AACY02 (sample SAMN02954345, study PRJNA13694) | marine metagenome | biome: aquatic; feature: ocean; material: water; isolation source: isolated as part of a large dataset composed predominantly from surface... | reverse complement strand
CCATACCGACCCCTATCCCTCAGGGCACGATGGCGGCGGTGGTCAACCACCTGCGTGGCGTCGACCTCCTCGCCGCGCGGCCCGACGTCGATCCCGACCGCATCGGTGCGATCGGCCACTCGCTCGGTGGCCACAACGCGATCTTTGCCGGAGCGCTGGATCCGCGGCTCAAGGCAGTTGTGTCGAGCTGCGGCTGGGATCCATTCCATGCCTACAAAGGCGGCCACCTCGCCGGCTGGGCCCAGGATCGCTACATGCAGCGGATCCGCGAGCAGGCTGGGCTCGATCCCGACCGCATGCCGTTTGACTTTCCTGAAGTGGCGGCAGCGATTGCACCGCGTGGGTTCTTCAGTTCCAGCCCGCTGCATGACGACAACTTCTCTGCCGAGGCCGTCGCCGACGCAGCGACCAGCATCCGCGGGGTCTACGAACGGCTGGGCTCACCCGACACCTTCGTGCTGCGGCAGCCCGACTGCGATCACGACTTTCCACCGGAGGTTCGCGAGGAGGCCTACCGCTTCCTCGACCGGCTCGTGGGGCAGCGGCCGTGAGCACTGTGAGCGGAAACAGGTGCTCGTTTCGCTCATCCTCGCCGTGCGGGGATTTGTTTTTTGCAGCCCGGTCCCGATCAAGCCGCGCGGTGATCAACGCTCTTCAGAGGGCAACCAACACCCCCGCAATGGCCACCAGCATTCCGGCGACCATCAAAAACGCATGCACGCGGTCGCCCCAGAGCAGCCGTGCTCGGGCTGCTAAGAGTTGGTAGAGCACAAAGTTGGACCGCGTGGCACCGCCGAGCACCATCAGCCCTCCGATCAGCACCATCACGACACCCCAAGGATTCATCTTCGCTGCTCCCTTTCACCACGGCGGTCGAACACGGCGACTGGGCATGCCGCTGCCCACTGATTTCTGCACCAAGCATTGCAGCACGAGCGGCTCCTTCCAGATGCCGGCAGGTGCGATCGCGCACACCCCGACCGCTCGTGAAGAAACGCACCGCCCGCGCGCATCCTGACAGACAGGTGGCGGCCTCAGTGGTCTACGGCTTGTGAAAGGGCCTCCACGACGCGGTTGAAGTCGTTTCCTCCCCAGCCACCATCGGAGGCCATAGGCGGCACCTGCACTGGTCGCCGACATTCACGACATGTGATGCACGCCGGCTCACCGACTAGCCAGGCGAACGAACATCCTCAAGAAAGCCTGAGCTGCGGGATGGATTCCGCTGGGGGATTGTGGCTGGCGAAGTAGGCGACGGCGGCAGCCACGTCGGCGGCGGTCGGCGGCGACGGCGAACAGTCGACCGCCTGTGTGACGGCCTCTTCTTCGCCTGCTCGCACGAGCAGCGTGGTCTCGAGGTCCCATCGCGGGCCGAAGTGCGCCACGGCGTAGTACATCAGCTTCGCTTTGACGAGCGCCACGCCACCACAGCGGCAGGCCTCGTAAAACATCCAGTGCACGTCGTGCGAGCTGGCCGCCCGCTCGACGCAGGCCACATCGTGCACCACCGACGCATTGCGAAACCGCCCGGCAAACGGCCCGCCGATCACCGACCAGAAGGCTCGAGGAATGCTCGCCCCATTCACCTCGCTTTCGGCCGCCGCCTCCCAGCGAACCCCCGCCGGATCGACATACGCAAACGGCTCCAGCAGCGACATCGTGCGGCCATCCGCATGCCAGGCCGCCAACACCTGCCCCTCAAACCAGCCCCACCGTTCGCCGCCTGCGGGTTCAGGCTCAGATCCAACACCCGACTGTCTCGTCAACGCGTGCCCCCCTTCCCGTTCTGTTCGTCCAAGTGGTAGCGGCGTAAGCTCCGCTTGAAATTACCTAGAGCATCCCCGGTGTGGCACGGGCTTTCAGGAAGCTGACGAGTGGGCGGGCGGCTTCCGGCAGCGATGTTTCATCAAACACTGCCCGCACCACCTTCGTATCGTGCTCGATGACGATCTCGTAGGTGCGGCCGTCGCGGCAGTTGTCCGAGAGGCATTCGCACGAGGCCTCCAGGCCCGCCGCTGCGACCAGCTGCTCAAGCGATGCCCGCTCCTCGGCCGCCAGCGTCGCCACTTCGATCCGGCAGCTGCGGACCACGCCCACAAACCCGCCCGACTGCGTGAAGCTGACTCGTCTCATGCCGCCCCCACCGCTCGCTTCGCCGCAACCTTCACGCCCACCGCCTTCCAGGCCTCGCGAACCGCCTCCTCCGCCACCGCCCCGTGATCATCGCGGGCGATCCGCACCGTGATCCGCGCGGCATCGGCAAACGTCGCTCGGCTTGGAATCTCCAGCATGGTGTCGTACCAGATGCGGCCGGCCGTCTGCCACGGCTCATCGTCGAGCGCTTCGGCCGCCAGCACGAAGGCTCGGTTGGCAATCCCTGAGTTGATGTGCACACCGCCGCGGTCGGCACTGCCTCGGTAGCGATCTTTCCAGTGAGCCGGCTGCGGATCGGTGCCCAGGAGCGGATCATTCACAAACGCCGTGCCCGGATGCTGCATGTCGCGAACCGCCCGCCGCGTGCTCGCCGGCACGATCAGCTCGGCACCAATCAGCCAGGTCCGTTTGCCGCGGCTCACCACCCCTTCACCCTTCGTCGCCTGATCGCCCTTCGCCTTCGCCCGCTTCGTCGCCCCCGCCTGCGACCACTGCCGAACGAGCACGCCAAACACATCGGCAAAGTGTTCGTTGAGGGCCCCGCTCTCGCCGCGATACACGAGGTTGCTGGTAAACGACTGCACGCCGTGCGTCAGCTCATGGGCCACCACATCGAGCGACTGCGTGAACCTGCCAAACACCACCCCGTCGCCATCGCCATACGCCATCTGCGAGCCATTCCAGAAGGCGTTGTTCATCGGCTGGTAGCCCTCGCCATCCGCCTCACCGGCATGCACGCTCGAGATCAGGCTCATGCCGGCATCGTCAAGCGAGTTGCGGCCGAAGAGCTGGCGGTAGAAGTCGTAGGTGGCCCCGGAGAAATCGTAGGCCTCGTTGACCGCCGGGTCGCGGCTGCGGCGATCGCCCTCTCGCCTGACGAGCTTGCCAGGCAGGTCATCGCGGCCACGGGCGTCGTAGATGAGCCGGTCGCGGCAGCAGCCGGGAGAGGGCGTGGCCAGCAGCGTGGGCATCGTCCGGACCAGATCCCGCACGGCATACACGGCTGTGGCCTGCGCGAGATCGACCACCGCCCGCCGCCGAATCGCGGCGTCGCCTGTCTCCGCCATCCGCTCCAGCAGAAACGGCGGAATGATGCAGGCCAGCGGCTGCCGGCCCGAACACGGCTGATGACTCCTCGGCATCAGAGATGCTCCTTCCCTCTTTTCACTAGCCGGAAGGGTCGCACCGCAGCAGCCCTCCCCGGCTGTTTTCTCCCCCAGTCCGAAGGGAGAAGACACGATCACCCTGCCGATACCCCAAAAACTCTTCATAGGGAGTATTCCACCCACTCGGGCGACTCCGCAACCGAATCCGCATGAGGCCGCCAATGCGATGCCACGCCCCAGCAAGCCCATGGCGCCTGCTCACTCTCGGCATCACGGTTGCCTTCACGTGGATCGCCTCGCCGCGTGATCTCCACGCGGTTGACTTCGGCGGGATGTGGCAGACGCTCTCTGCGCCGCTGCACGGCCATCGCAACCCGCCGCCAGCCGACCCGTGCATCGCCGACCTCGCTGCCCGGCTCGACTGGCTGGAGCGACACATCGACACCTACGGCTCCGTCGTGGTCAAGCATCCCGACGTCTGGGGACAGAGCCGACTGATGCGGCACCGGCAGGAATACGAAGAGCAGATGCGGGCCCAGCTCGACCAGTTTGCCTACCGCAGCAATGCCGCCCTCCGCCGCAGCGACCAGGCCTACCTCGGCATGGCATTGGCCCTCGAAGGGGCGACCGGCAGACGGAGGGGATCCAGTGAGGTGCCACTGCCATCCGCCGGTGGCTCCGCGAGTGTGATCAATCAGATCGAGGGCATGCTGCCCACCGGCAACGAGAACGTCGGCCGAGCCGACACCGCGATCATTGGCCGCACGCAGCCGCTGGCCTTTCCGCAAAACCCGGCCGGCTTTCAGTTTGACGACGGGCCGATCTCCCTTGAGCCCACGCTCCACCTCGACCAGCTCTCTCGCTACATCAACCACCTCAACGAGCTGCGACGGATCAACGAAGGCGACGACATCGCCGACGCCCCCGGCTACGCGATGGTGCTCGTGCGACTGCCCGTCTCGATCCTTCCCGGCGGCCGCACCCGCCGCGGCTACGGCGCTGAGGCGACGCTGATTGCGGAGCCCGTCCTCGACGACGACCTCCTGCCGCGGACCTTCCGCAGCCTGGTCGTCAACGACCTGGTCGACCTGATCGCCCCGGCCTTGGCCTGGTGTGTCAACGATCCCTCGTGCGTCGAGTGGGCCCGCGATGCTGCTGGCGGATCGCCGCAGGGCCTCCTGCCCGCCAACGACAGCCGCCGCTCGTTTGCGCTTCGCGCCCTTGCCGAGCGGCTGCCGACAGCCTCGCCTCCCACCGCCCCGGCCGCCAAGACCCGACGCAGCCGGATGCCGATTCCATTCACGCAGCTCGTGGAGGCCTCGGGCATCGAGCCGATCGCCCTGCTGATCCGCGACACCCACGCGGCGCTCGCCGGCCTGCCCACGAGCCGCCCCTGCATCGACTACGGCGACGTCCGCGGCTTTCTCGAAGAGGAGCTGCAGGCGGCAGCCGACTTCCTGGCTCAGCCGGAGCTCGCTCTTGTCTGGCAGGAACTGCCGAGTTGGAACCTCGCCTCGCTGATCCGCGGCCGCCGGGCAGCGGAAATCGACCAGCTCCGCAGCCGCTTCTTCAGCAAGCTCGACGCCGGCAGCTTGCCCGCCGCTCGACCCATCAGCCAGACGATCACCGCCGTGCTGGCCTGGGGCATCCTCGTGGAGTCGGCCCTGCTCGATGCCCAGCTGACCGACGACATGCGCCGCACCGATTGCGGCGGCCTGCTCGCGGCTGAAGCCGGCCCCTTCTACGGCCCGTTCCCGTCACCGATGGCCCGCACAGCCTTCAACCGCTACGTGCAGGCCCGCTGGCCGATGCACGTGTTTGCCCTCGATCCGGTGGTGCAGGAGCAAAACATCGAAGACTCCTACGCCCGCCGCCGTGAGGTGCAGATCGCGATGGCGATGGCCTTTGCCAGCGGACGCATGTCGGCGGCGGCTCTCAGCCGCTACACCCGCCGCATGGAAACCGACATGGCCACGCTCGCCCTCAACCGCACCACCGTCGGCTTCTCTCACGGCAGCGACACCTTCGGCTGGCGGTTTTACCCACGCGTGCAATCCCCACCCACTCGCGGCGGCCTGGCCGCCTTCACCGAAACCCTCTGCGGCCCCTCCGCCGACGCCGACCTCGCCGCCCGTCAGCTCGAGCCCGGCATCCGCGAGTGCACGGCGATCCTGGTGATGCCGTCGTTTGTGCCCGCCGTGACCTTCGACGTCCGCACCAACTGGTTCAAACTCGCCCATCCCCGCTGCACGGAGCCGTCGCTGGAAGACGCGGTCAGCTGCTCGCAGATGATCGCCTCGCTGCGAAACACCTCAGCCACCAGACTGAGCCACGCCTGCAGCCTGCCCACCACCGCCCTGCGGCCCCTGCTCCGCCGCGTCGAGCAGCTCGATCGCGAACTCCCGCTGCAGTCGCTCACCTCGCAGCTGCCCTACGAAAACTCCGCTGGCGGCTTCGAGCTCTTCTCTACCGGCACCACGGCCCTCGCGCCGGAACTGCTCGGCTGGTATGGTGCCCCAGGCATCGATCCCGACCGCACCACGAGCCTCTACCTGATCGGCCGCGGCTTCAGCGTGCACGACACGAGCCTGATCGCCGGCGGCCGGCCGGTGCCGATCACGCTGATCAGCCGCGAAGTGCTGCGGGCCGATATCCCACCAGGCGTGGCCACGCTGCCAGCCATGCCGCAGCCGGCGGCCAGCCCGCCCGAAGAAGTGCCGCCACCTGCAGGCACAGCAGCCACACTGCCATCGCCAACGGCCTCTCTTTCCAGCCCCGTGAGCGGCCAGCCCAGCCTCTGCAGCGACGGCCTCGCCCTCTGCAACAGCCGCGAAATGGTCGACCTGCACCTGGCGACGCCCTACGGCGTGACCGCCCACATGCTCGTGCCGGTCGCTCGCCAGAGCCTCAGCTCCGGCCGCCTGGCCTTTGCCGACAGCTACCAGATCGATCTCGCCTACACCACCGGCAAGAGCACGGCCGCCAACGCGGAAGTGGCCCGCGTCGATGAGTTCTACGGAGCCGCCTTTGACACGCTGGCGATCATGGTTCCCAACGACTTCCTGGCTCCCAGCAAAGGCGAGCTGAACTTCACGCTCACTGATCCGGCCGGCAGTCGGCCCGTGGCGGTGTTTGCCGTGCCGCTGCCGCCCTTCGACTCCCAGCGGCAGGCCTTCGTGCTCACCGGCGCCGACCTTCGCAACTTCGTCGGCGACACCTCCCGGCCCGCCACCGACAAAACGCTCCGCGGCGCGGTCAAGCCCTACCTCGATTCGCTCCTCGCCGCCGGCATCGGCCCCGCGGTCGGTGAGTCGCTCGCCCTCGAGCTCACCGCCAGCCTTGCTGCCGAGAACCGCGACCTGCCGATCGGCGGAAGCATCCGCGTCGTCACCCAGCGGCGCTAAAACGGTGATTTCTGCGACGTTTTTCGGCGTCTTGGGAAGGGCAATTGAGGCTTGTCGGCTGCCCCTCGTCTGGCGTAGACTGATACTTACGGGGAGTTCTGGGCCCGCCATCTGCGTGCTCCAGTTCCAAGATTTCTCTTTCTTCTTTCAGGACACGATCATGATCCGCACTCGCAGAGGATTCACGCTCGTCGAACTGTTGGTGGTCATTGCCATCATCGGCGTGCTCGTCGGCCTTCTTTTGCCGGCCGTTCAGTCAGCCCGTGAGGCTGCCCGCAGAATGAGCTGCTCCAACAACCTTAAGCAGGTTGGACTGGCCATGCACAACTTCCACGACACGAACGGGGGCCTGCCCGTGTTCGTCAAGCGGAATGGTCAGGGCGACTACTGGCGGGGCTACAGCGCCTTCAGCCAGATCCTGCCCTACATCGAAGAACAAAACCTCTACGACCAGATGGTTTCTTCTTCCGACAACTTCTTCCACCACTGGGACACCGGTGGCGTGAACGTCAATGGCATCGACTTGGCCGGCGTTCGGTCAACGAAGATCAACGCCTTCATCTGCCCTTCTGACCGCACGTTCTCCACCGGCGGTGGCTGGGCAAACGGCAAGGGCTGCAACTATGGCGTGAGCTTTGGATCGACGATTGCCTGGGCCAACTACAACGAGCAGAACGGCCTCTTCCGCGGTGAGTCGGACACCAACGCCGATGCCCAGGTGCAGTTTGGTGGGGCACCAGACGGGCTCAGCAAGACCCTGATGGCGTCGGAGCACCTGACCGGCGACAACAACGATGGGGCGCTGATGCCCGGCAAGTCGTCTGAGCCGCGAATCGGAAGTGGTTTCCCTGGCGCTCGGCAATATGCCGCCGTCGGAGATCTCAATACGTTTGGCCAGGCATGCCTCGGCACCACCACTCACAACTCTGAGAACGGGTGTCAGTGGATTGCTCCGGAGCCGACACAGACGGCCCTCAACACCATTGCCCCGCCAAACTGGCAGTATCCGAACTGCCAGACGAGCGGCAGTGGCTTCGCTGCCGACCGTGATGGTGTCTACACCGCCCGCAGTCGTCACGCCGGCGGCGTCCAGGCTCTGATGGGCGACGGATCTGTGCAGTTCCTCACGGACGACATCGATCTGGTGACCTGGCAGCGAATCGGCAGCCGTGAAGACGGCCAGCCGGTGAACCTGAAGTAAGCAGCCTCTCGGCAACCACGCACACGAGGTGCTCCGCGTTGCCTGTGAGCAAAAAATCGACAAGGCCCCGGGGCCCAAACCCCTCGGGGCCTTGTTTTTTCCGAGAACTCGGCAGACTGAAGAGAACACACCGGAGGCATCCCCTCCGTTTTTTCACTGACACTTGAGGACAACCATGATTCCGCTCTGCACACGAATGCTCCCCCTGGTGCTCGTCTTGGCCCTTCTTCCGGTTGGCTGCGCCCCTGAGCCGATTGAGGTGGATGCGACCCAGGGCTTGTCGACCGCAGAACTCCTCAAGCAGGATCTGCAGATGGTCGTCGACAACGGCCAGATGGGAAGTGAAATGGGCTCCATCGAAAACAACCTCTTTAAGCTGAAAGAGACTGATGCCGCGCTGGCCGACGAGCTCTCGGCCGACCTGCAAGAGCTGCAGTCGCTCAGTGGCAACGAGGCAGTCAACAAAGCGAAGTCGATGATCGAAAAGCTCTAGTGATCTCCCGCAGCGGCGGCGCAGCTGCCGCCGCTGCGGACCTTCACGTCAAACAGAGAAGGCGTTTGGCATGCGTCGCCCTCGCCACCGCAGAGACCCCAGCAATCGCCGGCCGTCTCTGCCCTCTCCGAAGCCCTGGAGGTTTCTCCATGGACTGGCCGCCAAGCCGGTGATGCTCGCCGGCCTGCTGAGCGGACTCCTCGCCATCGGACTGCCGCTGGGGAGCGTGTGGTTCGCCGACGAGTTTGCTGCCCGGGCTGTGGCGGATCGTCGTGACCAAGACGCGCTCGGCTGGATTGACTACGCGGAACACCTTCGCGGTGCGAGCCCGCGCGGGCTGCTTCTCAAAGCCCGGCTGGCACGCCGCATGGGGAATCGCGAAGAGATGGCATCCTTGCTGAACTCCGCCGAACGGGCTGGAGCGGCCCCCGCAGCCGTTCGCCGCGAGTGGATGCTTGCAGAGATTCAGTCCGGCAGGCTTGCGGAGCTGGAGCCGACCGTGAAGACGTGGCTGGTCAACAACGATCCAGATCTGCCAGAGATCGCCGACGCCTACGCAAACGGTCTTGCCGCCTCCTCTCGATTTGACGAGGCCCTGCATGTGCTCGGCGCCTGGGGGCAAGACTATCCGTCTGATCCCATGCCGGCGTTTCGCGCCGGTCGAATCCATGAGTTTTTCGAAGACTTTGAGAGCGCTGCCAGCGGCTATGAAGAGGCCGTGACGCGAAACGCTGCCTTCCTTCCGGCTCGCTTTGCCCTGGGCCGGGTGCTCCTGCGACAAAAGAAGCCCGAGGAGGCTCTCTGCCAGTTTGAGGCCTGCCGAACGGGCCCCGCAACACTGGCGGCAGAGGTGGCCACGGCTGAATGTCTCTCGGAACTGGGCCGCACGGATGCGGCACGGCAGCAGCTCGAGGCTGTCCTCGAACACAGCGAGCCGGAAATCCATCGCTCCTACGTTCTGTTGCTCGCTCGCCAGGAATGCTTTGTGGCCGCACGCTTGCTCGGCACGCTGGAGACAAATGAGGGGGCATATGAGCAGGGGCTCGCGCTTCTCGATCAGGCGCTCCGCTACAATCCCCGCGACGTTGCCGCCCGCTACTCCAGAGCGGTTGCCCTGCGGGGCCTCGGGCAGACCGCAGAGGCGGAGGCGGAGCTCGCCGACATCGAGGACAACCGGGCGGCCATGCAGAAGGTCAACACGCTCCGCAACAAGATCAATCGTGATCCTGACGACGTTGCCTCGCGAATCGAACTTGGCGTGCTGCTCGCGGAGCATGAGTCGGTGGAGAACGGCCTGTTTTGGCTTCGCAGCGCACTCGCTCGCGATCCCGATAACCAGCTGGCCCAGCAGCAGATTGACGAGTTGATCACCCGGTCATCGCCGTGAAGGGTCGCCCAGTTCGCCCGAGAGCCATCCGAGTCGTTGTCATGCCCAATCCGCTGTGGCTTCGCCGGCATCCCCTCCGCTCGGTGCGTGCTTCCTGCCGCGTTGTCATGCTCCTGGTCGCGTGGGCACTCAGCGGATGCCAGGGCGAAAAGCCAGCCAACCGCCCGCAGAATGCCACTTCCGCCATGCCAGCAGCGTGCGGAGACCTCGCGTTTTCAGATATCTCTGCCGACGTCGGCCTCACCGCTGCGTACGACAACGGTGAGGCCTCCGGATCACGGAGCATTGTGGAATCGATCGGGGGAGGGCTGGGCGTCCTCGACTTCGATCGCGACGGACGGTGGGACCTCGTGACACCAGCTGGCGGGGAGATCGTCCCAGACGGCGACCTCCACGGCCTACCGACCCAACTGTGGCGGCAGAGCCCTCTTGGCGGACTCGACGAGGTGGCAGGCCAAGCGGGTGTGACTCCGCCGTCCACACTGACCCACGGCGTCGCCTGTGGCGACATCGACAACGACGGCTTCACCGACATCCTGATCACCGGCTTTCAGGGCCTGCAGCTGCTCCACAATCTCGGCGATGGGAGTTTCCACGACATCACAGCCGAAGCGGGCTTGGGGGTCGACACGCTCTGGGCCACCAGTGCGGCCTGGCTCGACATCGATTCTGACGGCGACCTCGACCTCTATGTTGTGCACTACGTCGACTGGTCCTGGGACAACCACCCGGAATGTTTTGCCGGCCTCCCTGGCGTTCGTGACGTCTGCTCGCCCAACGAGTTTGCTGGCCTCCCCGACACGCTCTTCATCAACGACGGCACCGGGAGGTTTCGCGATGCAAGCCACCAGTGGGGGCTGAAGGCCGGCGGGAAGGGCCTCGGCGTTGTCGCGGCCCACCTCGACGGCGACGACTCGATCGATCTCTATGTGGCCAACGACACGGTGGAAAACGCTCTCTATCTCAACAACGGTCCACCGCTTCACGAGGAAGGACTCCTCCGCGGTGTCGCTGTTGACTCCGGCGGCGTTCCCAACGGCAGCATGGGCCTGGCCGTGCTCGATTTCAACAACGATGCCTGCTTTGACCTCTGGGTGACCAACTACGAAGACGAAACCTGCGCGTTGTACGAAGGCGACGGCCAGGGCGGCTACCTGTGGGCAACCGACCGTGCTGGCGTCAATTCTCTGGGCACGCTGTTTGTCGCCTTCGGCACCGTGGCAGGCGACTTTGACCTCGACGGCGACGAGGACGTCACGGTGGTCAACGGACACGTCATTCTGAATCCACGAAAGTCGCAAAAACGACAGCTGCCGCTTTTTCTCTGCAACACGGCCGCCCCACCGCAGGGCTCAGGCACCCCCAAACTCGTTCGCCAGTCTTTCCCCGCAGGAAGTTACTTTGCCACGCCACACCGGGGCCGTGGGCTTGTCGCCTTTGACTTCGACCGTGATGGCGATCTCGACCTCGCCAGCACCCACGTGCGCGAGCCGGCCACCCTTCTTCGAAACGACTCGCCAACGGAGGGCCGCGGGCTCACGCTGCGGCTGATTGGTCGCACCGTCAATCGCAACGCAGTGGGCACGCGGGTGACCCTGGAGACCGACCAGGCGACCTCCATCCGACAGGTGGTGGGCGGTGGCAGCTATCTATCGCAGGGGCCACCGGTCGTCCATCTGGTGATACCCGCTGGCGAAACGTTTCGCCGCCTGACGATTCGCTGGCCGGACGGCAGCACTCAACAGCTGAACGAACTTCCTGAGGCCAACGTCATCCAGATTGTTCAGCCTGCCCGCCAGTGAGATCGCTCGGGAGCCGCAGGCGTTTCTCCCGCGATGCGACGTAGAGAAACTCGGTGTTGCGGAGGTGGCTGACGCGACCCACCTTCTCGCCAGCGAGGTTGTGAATGCCAATCTGGGCGCCGACGTAGCGTTTGAAGTCGTTCTCGATGATCGCCACCTGCCCCCTGCCGCCCCAGAGAGCCGCTAGCATTCCCTCAAGCTCATCCCGGCCAAGGTATCCCTCGTTGCTAAACGACACCACGATCACCGGGCTCGTGATCGCTGCGAGCAGCTCCCGCATCGCGGCGGCACACCGCGGCCGCGAGTTAAACACGCTCCGACGCTCCCGCACATCCACCCTCTTGCAGGCCACGCCGTAGACCTCGGGCTTATCCCAACGGACAAGCGACTCCCAGACGTGGTAGTTGCCGAGATAGGAATGCTGATTGTAGGGCGGGTCGAGGTAGGTGATATCGGCTGAGAGCTGTCGGGCTGCCTCGATCGCTTCTAGGTTGTGGGCCTCGCCCTTCCCGGCTGCCGCACGCGGCAGGACCTCAGGCACCCGCAGCTCGAGATCATTCGAAGCCCGTGGAGCCCAGCGCTTCAGGTAGGCCATCTGCAGGCCCGTCGTGGAATCGACCCGATCGGCCGCCTCCATCAACGACACGAGCATCACCGCCTCAAGTTCGGGCTCGAGCCCTTTTGCCGCGATTGCCTCTCGGATCGCATCGATCCGCTCTCCATTCTTCGGCTGAAAAAACCGCGAACGGCGGCAGAAGGTTTCTGTGACATAGCCAGCCAGGCCCGGCAACCGGTTGAACTCGTCCACCAGCCGCGCGGCATCAGGCAGCACGTCTTCGGCGTCGGCCTGGACGTAGCAACGGGCAAGCGTGGTGGCGTAGGTGTTGTGGTCGTTGGCGAGCACACGATAGCCCGCTGCCTTGAGGGCATGGCCCACCCGCGAAGTCCCGGAAAAGAGGTCGGCCACCGTGCGGCCTTCACCAGCCGACTGGATCGCCTCGAGAATCACCGGCACGAGCGTCCGCTTAGAACCGATGTATTTGATCATCGCGGCATCACATCGATTCAGGGCTCAACCACAAACCGCAGCGGCTTCTCGACCCACTCGCCGGCGTAGCCGATGCCGATCCGCGGCGTGCGGGCAATCCGCCTCGGCGGCACCGGCGTGCCCGCATCCTCAAACCAGACGCCTGACGACTCAACCGCCGCCGCTCCGTCGAGGCTGCGATCGATTCCCAGCGCCTTCGTCAGCCGGCCGGGCCCTGACACCTCGCCCGCCCCCCGCAGCAACACGGCCGCGGGAACGCCCGGCTTGCCGGTCACGATGTTGAGCATCCAGTGCATGCCGTAGCAGAGGTAGACGTACCAACAGCCTGCCGGCCCAAACATGGTTGCGTTGCGCTTGGTCATGCCGCGGCTGCCGTGGCAGGCGAGGTCGTGACTGCCCAGATACGCCTCGACCTCCGTGATCGGCAGCCGCACGACGCCCTGAGCCGTGCGGGCGACGAGATGGGCGCCGAGCAGCTGCTGGGCGACCCGATCCGCTGGACGATCAAAGAAGGCCGCCGGCAGCACCGCCGCCTTAGCCATGCTCAGCACCCGCCAACGCCGGCAGCATGGGATCACCCGAGACGGTGGTGGCAGGGGCCCTGGCCAGCTCTTCCGCAGTCTCCATCGCTCGCACCTGCTCGCCTGCCATACCGAAGAGCGAATACGCCACCGGCACCAGGATCAAGACGATCAGCGTGGTGGCTGCCAGTCCAAACACGATTGAGGCCACCATCGGAATCAGCAGCTGGGCCTGAAAGCTCCGCTCCAGCAGCAGGGGCATCAGGCCGCCGATCGTGGTCACGCTGGTGAGAAACACCGGGCGGAATCGGAGGCAGCCCGCCCCGCGAATCGCATCTCCAACAGGCTCCCCCTCGCGAATCCGCATGTTGATGAAGTCGACCAGCACGATCGAGTCGTTGACCACCACGCCCGCGAGGGCCACGAGGCCAAACATGCTGAAAATCGTCAAAGGCATGCCCAGCAACGCATGGCCAAACACGGCACCTGCGCAACCGAAGGGAATAATGCCGATGATCAGAAACGGCTGGAAGTAGCTCTTAAACTCAATCGTCAGCAAGACAAACATCGCGAAGATCGCCACCACGAAGCCCACGCCCAGGCTGCCGAGCGACTCCTGTGTCTGCTCCTGTTCGCCCTCCCAGCGGACCCGCAGCAGGGGAAACTCTTCGAGCAGCCCTGGCATCAGCCGCTGCTGCATGTCGCCCACCACCTGTGAACTCGTCAGGCTGGTGGCGGCCTGATCGATGTCGGCCGACACCGTCACCGACCGCTTCTGGTTGATGCGGTTGATCTCGCTGTAGCCGCGAACGATGGAGATGTCAGCCAACTCGTGCACCGGTCGCACCAGCCCATCCGGACCGTCCACCTGAATATCGTCGAGGGCAGTGAAGTCGCGCCGCTCATCTCGCGGATAGCGGACCATCAGCTTCACCTCGTGGCGACCACGCTGCAGCCGCATCACCTCTTCGCCGTAAAAACTCGCGCGAATCGTCGCAGCCAGATCCGCCAGCGAAACGCCCATCGCCTCTGCATCAGGCTTGACCTTCACCTGGTATTCCCACTTGCCCGGCCGTGAGTCGTCATCGACGTCAATCACGCCGTTGTATTCCCGCAGAAAATCTTTGCACCGCTCCACCGCAGCATCGAGCTGACGGGCTCCTTCCGGTTCTGCGGGCGCAAGCAGCTTAAACTCAATCGCCTTGCCGCCAGGGCCGACGTTTTCCGTGCCAAACACGAGGCTCTCGCTGCCGGTGAAGCTGCCTGACTCCTCCCGCCACTCGCTGATGAACTGCTCGCTGGTCACATCGCGGTCTTCCGCGTCCACCAGTTCGACGGCAACCGCCCCCACATGGCTGCCCGACGTCCGCGAGTCAGGCCCCAGGGCGCCCGGGCTGGTCACCGACCCGACGGCGAGATGCACGAGCCGAACCATCGGCGGCCCCTCGGGCCGCGACAGGCGATTCGAAACTTCAAAGGCCGCCCGCTCCACGCGTCCCAAAGCCTCTTCGGTGACAGCGGCGGGGGTGCCGTCGGGATAGACGACCTTCGCCTGCAGCCGGTTGGCATCGAGCT
>AACY020529463.1_pt1 | contig 14699 bp, 12 predicted proteins | sample 267378 | NCBI WGS metagenome assembly AACY02 (sample SAMN02954345, study PRJNA13694) | marine metagenome | biome: aquatic; feature: ocean; material: water; isolation source: isolated as part of a large dataset composed predominantly from surface... | reverse complement strand
GGCAGCGCCGCGAGCCACAGGGCGACCGCTCCCGAGACCTCGACCCCGGCGAGCGCGAGCCCGCCCGCCTGCGCCGCGATCACGACCGCCGCGGAAAGCAGCGCCGGCAACGCCGCCGCGCGTCCGATCCGGCGCCCGAGACCCTCGGGACCCTGCGCCGCGCCTGTCCGACCCATCGCATTCGTCACCGCCGCACGCTCCCCCTCACTCCGCCGCCTGCGCCATCGCGCGTGCGGCGCCCTCGTCGATCCGGAAGGCGGCGACGAGGTCGAACAAACGCTCCGCCTGCCCGTCGAGCGACCGGGCCGCGCCTGCGCTCTCCTCGGCGAGCGCGGCGTTCTGCTGGGTCAGCTCGTCGAGCTGGGTGATGGTGGAGGAGATCTCCTCGACGCCCGCGGTCTGCTCCCGCGTCGCCGCCGTGATCTCCTCGACCTTGCCCGCCACCTCGGCGATGCCGGCGGCGAGCCCTTCGAGCGCCTCGCCCGTGCGCTGCACGAGCTTCACGCCCTCGCCCACATGACCGCCGCTCTCGGCGATCAGGGTCTTGATGTCGCGCGCGGCCTCGGCGCTGCGCTGGGCGAGCAGCCGCACCTCGGAGGCGACGACGGCGAAGCCCTTGCCGGCCTCGCCCGCCCGCGCGGCCTCGACGGAGGCGTTGAGCGCGAGCAGGTTGGTCTGGAACGCGATCGAATCGATCAGCGCCGTGATCTCGGAGATGCGCCCCGCGCTGTCCTGGATGCGGTCCATCGCCGTGACGGCGTCGGCCACGATCGCCCGGCCCGCGACGGCGCGCTCGGCGGCCTCGCGCGCCGTTGCGCTGGAGCGTTCGGCGTTCTCGGCGTTGGAGCGGACGGTCGAGGCCATCTCGTGCATCGTGGCCGCGGTCTCCTCGAGCGAGGCCGCCTGGCTCTCGGCGCGGGAGGAGAGGTCGCCGGAGCTCTCGGCGATCTGGCGCGTGGCCGAGCCGAGCTCGCCGCCGGTCGCCTTGATCTGGCCGACCAGCGCGCCGAGCCGCTCCGTGGCGGTCTGCAGCGCGTCGCAGATCTCGCCGAAGCGCCCGGCGCCCTCCATGCCTTCGCGCCGCGTGAGGTCGCCGTCGGCGAAGGCGGTCAGACGTTCGAGCAGATGCCCACAGAAGTCGTCGACGATGCCGCAGATGCGGTTCACGCCCGCCGCGATGTCGCGGCTCTCGGGCGGCAGCGCGGACTCGTCGAGGCGCTTGGAGAAATCGCCTTGGCCCGCGGCCTCGATCACCTCGGCGATGCGCCGCGCGTTGGCGATCTCCTGGGTCTTCTCCACCCACTCGACCACGAAACCGTTGTTCGCGCCGGCGTGGTCGCAGAGCGGGGTCACGCGCAGCTCGAAGCTGCGGCCGTCGAAGGCGATCCGCGTCACGTAGACGTCGGTCATGCTCCGCAGCATCGCGCGGATGCGGTCCGGCATCTTGTGGAAGACGTCGATGTTGCGCCCGACCAGCTTCGTGGCGTCGACGTTGGAGGGCTGGGAGCGCCACCACGCCGCGGAGCGGGCGAGCGACTTCTCGAGCGCTGGCATGACATAGACGATGTTGAGGTCGCTGTCGGCGATCATCGTGTTCGCGGTCGAATGATCGAGCGCCTGCCGGTTGCGTTCGGCTTCGTCCAGCCGCTCGGAGAGGGACAGGAGCACGCCGGTCCTGCGCCAGAGCCTTCGGGAGAGGACCGCGACGGCGGCGGCGCCCAGCACGCCGAACGCGCCGACCTCCCACCGCCCGAGAAGCAGCGCCTCCGCGACGGCGAGGAGGGCGACGCCCCCCATCACGGCGGAGACGATGGTCAGCGTCCGTCCCAGATCGCGGCGAAAGCCTTCCGGCGACGCGTCGGCGAGTGCGGCTGAGTCGGGAGACATGCTCGGGAGCCCTCCGGCGCCGCGGTCTGCGGCGATCGAAGGGCATTGAAGGCCCGCGCTCTCAACGCGAGGTTAAACACGCCGCTCCGGCGTGAAACGTCGCAGCCTGTTGTTCCGGAGAATTAGAGGCGAATGCGCCGGATCACTCGAACCGCACGCGGTGGCTCCAGCTGCGCCCGTCGCTGAGGGTCAGGCTCTCGAAGCCGAGGATCTTGAGCATGTCGTAGAAGGTGGCGACGGCGGCGAGGTCGTTCTCGAGGAAGAACTGCGTGGTGCGGGCGGAGGCCGAGAGCTGCGCCATCACCGCCCGCGCGCGCTGGAGCGTGGCGAAGACCGCGTCGTCGAGCGCGACGATGATCAGCTCGTCCGCCTCGCCGCCCTTGGCGAAGAGCGCGAAGGTCGGGGCGTAGGCCTGCTCGAACTGCTGCTTCGTGACCTGGGTGACGAATCCGATGCGCACGGCGCGATTGGCGTTCGGAGTTTGGCCGGCGAGGTCGCGGGCGAAGACCTCCTCCGATCCGACGGGCGGGTAGTAGTAGCCCTCGCGGTCGTCGTCGGCGGCGGCGGGGGTTGCGGCGAGGAGGGCGATCAGGGCGGCGGCGGCGAGGCGCATCGGGATGGTCTCCACGGACAGGCGGGCTGGGGGAGCGTAACGTGGCGCGGCCGGATAGGGAAACGGCGGACGCGCGCGGCGACGCCGAGTCCGGCGTCGCCGCGCGTTCCGGGGGAGCGGGCCTCGAGTGAACTGACCGAGACGGATGGCGCCCTCCGGAAGGGCCGGTCGTCGGCCTCGCGGGACGGAGCGGTCGTTGGGTTGCCGCTCAGCGGCGCCGGCGATCCGGGCGACCAGCCCGGATCGCGCGAACGCCCCATCCCGGGGGCGGTCGCATTGCGACGGTCGCGAGAAGTGCCGCCGTTACAATCGTTTGCGCGTTAAATCGCATTAGCCCGAGCGTTCTAAAGCGACCACCCTGGGGCGTTCGCGCGATCCTCATCAAGCAGTGGCGCCGCCCATTGCGCCAACAGCCCCTCCGGCCCCGAACCGGACGCATCCGTCCGGGCCGCGCTCCAGCGCGGCCCGCCCCTTCCGTCAGGTCTCGAACCAGAACTCCTCGCGCAGCTCCAGCAGGCTCGGCCCGGGACGCATGACGGCCTTCTTCAACGCGTCGCGCAGATATTCGAGGCTGTGCACCCGCGCGTAGGCCGCGCCGACCGCGCGCGCCAGCGCCTGGTGCTCCGTCTGGGCGAGGTCGACCGCGACCGGCTTCACGCCGCGCGCCTGCATCGCCTCGCGGGCGCCGCCGGAGCCGGAATTGTTCCACACCAGCGCGACGACATGCGCGCCGGCCTCCACCGCCGCGGTCAGCTCGACCGCGTGGCGGAGCGCGCCGACGTCGCCGATCAGGGCCACGACGGGCCGGCGATGGTCCGCCACCTTCGCGCCGATCGCGGCCGGCAGCGCGTAGCCGACCGAACCGAAGCCGTCCTCCGACGCCCACCAGCGCCGCGGGGCGGGCGGCGCCGCCGAGATCCGCCCGAGCCGCGCGGGCTCGGTCACGTCGCCGATCACGACCGCGTCCGGCAGGTGCTTCCAGATCGCCTCCAGCATCGCCTGATGCCGCCCGTATCGCTCGGTCACCGACAAAGCGGCCCGGTTCCGCATCTCCGCCATATCGGGCGGAGCGCTTTCGCGCTGCGGCAGGTTCTCCAGCAGCGCCGCCGCCGCGGCCCCCGCGTCGGCGGCGACGCCGAGCGCCAGATGCGGCCCTGAGTCGAGCCGCTCCGGATCGATGTCGACGCGCAGGACGCCGTCCTCGGGAAAGGCGACCGGCGCGCCCGCCGCGCCATCCAGCGCGAAATCGGCTGGATCGAGGCCGGTCCCGATCGCGAGCACCAGGTCCGCCCGCGCGATGAGGTCATGGATCGCCGGCGTGTGCAGCCAGCCGCCGGCGTAGAGCCGATGATCGGGCGGCACGAGGCCCCGCGCCGCCGAGGTCAGCAGCACGGGCGCCTGCAGCCGTTCGGCGAGCCGGCCGATCAGCGCGCCGGCGCCCACGGCCCCGGCCCCGCAGAGCATCAGGGGCCGATGCGCCGTCCCGATCCGCATCACCATCTCGGCCAGTTCGGCGACGCTCGGCCGCGGCGCCTCCGGCGGCGCGCGCCGGTCCTCGGCGTCCGGCGCCTCGCTCGCAAGCACGCTTTCGGGGATCTCCAAATGCACCGGCCCGGGCCGGGACGCCGCGAACAGGGTCAGCGCGTCGTCCAGCGCCGCGCCCATCGCCGCCGGGTCCTCGATTCGACGCGACAGGCGCGCGGCCTCGGCCGCCGCGCGCCGCACGGCGTCCAGCCGGGCGCGGCGTTCGGGCGGCTTCGGTCCGCAGACCGTGATCGCGAGCATCGGCGTCGAGCCGTGCAGCGCCTGCGCCATGGGCGCGACCAGCCCCGCGAGGCCCGGACCGTCGGAGGCGAGCACCGCGGCGGGGCGCCCGCAGGCGCGGGCGAAGCCGTCGGCCATGAAGCCGGCGCCGGTCTCGGAGCGGGCTGCGATGTGGCGAAGGCCGGAGCCGTCGATCCCGCGATAGAGCTCGACCGTCCGCGGCGCGGCGACGCCGAACGCGACGTCGATCCCGCGGGCTGCGAGCATCACCGGCAGTCTCTCTCCGAGCCGCGCCATCGCCGACTCCCTTCGCCCGAGGCGGGTCGCGCTGGACCCGACCGTCGCGCCGTCCTAGCGTGCGGATGTGCAGGGAAAGTTAACCGCGCCGCCGGCTCCGCGACGCGGGTCGCGTCCCGCGCGCCGCGCGTCGAAAACGGCCGCGCGTCGCGCGCCGGCGCGAGGCAGGAGGAGCCAGCGCCGGCCGTCCGCGCCGGCGCGTCAGCCGAGACAGGGGAAACGCTGAGAATGGCCCAAGCGTCCGACATCGACATCGCGCGCGCCGCGAGCAAGAAGCCGATCCAGGAGATCGGGGCGCGCCTCGGCGCGCCGGCCGAGCATCTCCAGCCCTACGGGCACGACAAGGCCAAGGTCTCGGCCGACTTCATCGCCTCGCTGAAGGACCGGCCCGACGGCAAGCTGATCCTCGTCACCGCGATCAACCCGACCCCCGCGGGCGAGGGCAAGACGACGACGACCGTCGGCCTCGGCGACGGGCTGAACCGGATCGGCAAGAACGCGGCGATCTGCCTGCGCGAGCCCTCGCTCGGCCCCTGCTTCGGCATGAAGGGCGGCGCGGCCGGCGGCGGCTACGCCCAGGTGGTGCCGATGGAGGACATCAACCTCCACTTCACCGGCGATTTCCACGCGATCACCAGCGCCCACAACCTGCTGAGCGCGATGATCGACAACCACATCTACTGGGGCAACGACCTCGCGATCGACCAGCGCCGCGTGGTCTGGCGGCGCGTTCTCGACATGAACGACCGGGCGCTGCGCCAGATCGTGACCTCGCTCGGCGGCGTGGCGAACGGCTTCCCCAACGAGGCGGGCTTCGACATCACCGTCGCCTCGGAGATCATGGCGATCCTCTGCCTCGCGACCGACCAGGCGGATCTCCAGCGCCGGCTCGGCGACATCGTGGTGGCCTACACCCGCGACCGTCAGCCGATCACCTGCCGCGACGTCAAGGCCGACGGCGCGATGACGGTGCTGCTCGCCACCGCGCTCCAGCCGAACCTCGTCCAGACGCTCGAGAACAACCCCGCCTTCATCCATGGCGGCCCGTTCGCCAACATCGCCCATGGCTGCAACTCGGTGATCGCGACGAAGACGGCGCTGAAGCTCGCCGACTACGTCGTGACCGAGGCGGGCTTCGGCGCCGATCTCGGGGCGGAGAAGTTCTTCGACATCAAGTGCCGCAAGGCCGGGCTGCACCCGGACGCCGCGGTGATCGTCGCGACCATCCGCGCGCTGAAGATGAACGGCGGCGTCGCCAAGGCCGATCTCGGCGCCGAGAACGTCGAGGCGGTGACGAAGGGCTGCGCGAATCTCGGCCGCCACATCGAGAACGTCCGCCAGTTCGGCGTGCCCGCGGTGGTCGCGATCAACCGCTTCCACACCGACACCGAGGCGGAGATCGAGGCGGTGCGCGCCTTCGTCGCCGAGCATGGATCCGAGGCGATCCTCTGCGAGCACTGGGCCAAGGGCTCGGAGGGAACGGCCGCGCTGGCGGAGAAGGTGGTCGCGCTCGCCGAGAGCGGCCAGTCCCAGTTCGCGCCGCTCTACGACGACGATCTCGGCCTCGTCGAGAAGATGGAGACGATCGCGCGGCGCATCTACCGCGCCGACGGCGTGTCGATCGACGGGCGCATCCGCGACCAGCTCAAGGCGTGGGAGGAGGCGGGCTATCGCGACCTGCCGGTCTGCATGGCGAAGACCCAGTATTCCTTCACCGCCGACCCCTCGCGCCGCGGCGCGCCGACCGGCTTCACGATTCCCGTCCGGGAGGTGCGCCTGTCGGCGGGCGCCGGCTTCGTCGTCGCGATCTGCGGCGACCTCATGACGATGCCCGGCCTTCCGCGCCAGCCGGCCGCCGAGTCGATCCGGCTCGACGAGGAGGGCCTGATCCAGGGCCTGTTCTGAGGGCCGGGACCGGCGAGTCCGGTTCGGGGCCGGAGGGCACGTTGCGAGACTGGCGCAGACCATAGCGGCGCCGTTACGCGGTGAGGGTCGCGGCCGCCCCATGGGTGGACGCGTCGGTACGGCCGGGCTCATGTGATTTATGGCGCAAGCTACTCCATGCGTTGCGCTATTCGCCGGCGTCGCAATGCGTCCGCCCCCGGGGTGGGGCGGACGCGGCCCGTGGCTGGTCGCCACGGACCACGGTCCAGCTGCGCGTTCGTCGCCTCGATCCCGAACGACCCCTCCGTCCCGCAAAGCGGACGAATGGCGCGATCGGATCGGCTCGAGGGCCGCCGGCCCGCGCATCGCCACGCAAGGCACGGGCGCGCTTGATCGGACCTGCTTGCATCCGCTCAGAGGTCTTGCGCTTCTCGGCGTGGTCCCCGCGCCGCTGCGCGACGTCACGCCGTCTCGCTCAGCGCCTCCCCCAGTTCGGTGTCCGGACGCGCAGGCTCCCCGAGGCGCGCGTGGCGCGCGGCCTCGGCGAAGGCGCGGAACAGCCGGCGATGGGGCAGCTTGTAGAACAGAAGCTCCGGATGCCACTGGACGCCGACCCGGAACGCGGAGCCGTGGCTCTCGATCGCCTGCACCATGCCGTGACGGTCGCGCGCGGCGACGTGGAGGTCGCGCCCAAGCGCGGCGACGGACTGGCTGTGCAGGCTGTTGACCCGCACCTCCTCGAGCCGGATCACCCGCGCGAGCCGGGTGTTCGGCTCGACCCGGACGCGCTTCAGCGGCAGGGGCGTGCGCGGGTGGCGGCGGATCTCGTAGGTTTCGCGCACGTCCTGGTGCAGGTCGCCGCCGCGGAAGACGTTGAGGATCTGGCTGCCGCGGCAGATGCCGAGGATCGGCGCCTCTCGCGGCCAGAAATGGTCGAGCGCCTCCAGTTCAAGCTGGTCGCGTTCGGGATCGATGCGAACGTCGGCGCGGACCTCGCCGCCGTAGAGCGCGGCGCCGACGTCGTCGCCGCCCCCGATCAGGAGGCCGTCGAGGCCGTCGAGCTGGCGCGGGTGGAAAGGCGGCGAGATCCGTCGCGCACGCGCGCCCTGGATGCGCAGCGACAGCCACGCGAAAGCCCACAGCGCGAAGCCGCGCCCGCGCGGTCCGGTGACGCCGATCAGGGGCGCGTCGGTCAAGCCAGCGCCTCGGCGAGCGCGCGGGCCCGCGGCGTCCAGTCGCGCGGCACGAGGCTCGAATAGTTGTCGAGCCACTCGGCGGCGGCGGCCGCGAGGCGGTCGCGATCCTCCGCCAGCCGCTCGACGCGCACCCAGCGGTCCCATTCGAGGCCGATCGACCAGTCCGTCCGGCCGACCTCGGAATTGGGCAGACGGTAGTGCCAGGTGGGACGCGCGTTGATCTTCTCGTTCGGCAGCGCCGCGATCACGCGATCGCGATCCAGGTGCTTGAGCATCGGCAGCAGGTCGAGCTCCCGGTCCCGCGTCGCGTTGGCGTCGAGATAATCCGCGACGAAGGTCGGGAAATCCGGGGCGTAATCCGGGTTCAGGACGCGCGCGCACCAGCCGTCGGGAAAGGGCGCGGCGAAGAACCAGACGCGCCTTGCGGTGTCGACGTCGATCTCGTCGCGCAGCCATTCGCGCAGGAGCGCGAAGGCGCGGAGCGTGGCGAGGAGGTCCGGGACCTCCAGCGTCGGCGGCTCCGGGTTCAGCTGCACCCCGAAGGCCCAGAAGAAGCCCTCCTTCGTGCCCTCCGCCCCGAGCGACCGCAGATCGCCGATCAGGTCGTCGAGCGCGTGCGCCCGGTCCCAGGCGATGGGCGGGCAGACGATCTCGGCGGGCACGACCGCCGCGGAGAGGCCGACCACCGCGTCGCGCAGCCGGCGCTCGGTCTCTCCCGACACGTCGCGATGGGCGAAGCTCATGTCGATCTCGACGGCGAAGTCGCCGAATTCGGTGCCTTCGACGAAGGCCCGGTGCGCGCCGTCATGGCGAAGCGTCCCGCCAAAGCGGGCGCGCACCGCCTCGCCGGCGGCGCGGGGCGCGAGATTGCCGAACTCGATCTCGACGCCGACCCGGCGGCGCGCGCCGTCGGCTCGGTCGGGACGGGGCGGCGCCGTCCAGCGCGAAGCTGTTGTTTCGGGCACGGGGGCGGTCCTTCCCGGAAGACGCAGGGGGAACGCGCGACGCGCGCGTCCGGTTCCGGCGGTCAGTGCGCCATCAGCACCGGCGTCGGCGCGTGGCGCAGGACATGGGCGGTGACGCCGCCGAGCAGATCCTCGCTGAACTTCGAGTGCTCGTAGGCCCCCATGACCAGCATCTCCGCGCCGGCGTCGGCCACGGCGTCGAGCAGCGCCTGGGCGATTCCCTTGCGATGGGCCGAGAGGAGCTTGAACTCCGCGTCGAAGCCGTGGCGCCCGAGCTGCGTCACGGGGTCGCGGTGTTCGCGCCGATAGGCGGTTTCGTCGTCGCCCACGGAGACGACGCGGACCGCGGCGCCGGGCGCGAGGAGGTGGATCGCGTCGCCGAGGGCGCGCGCGGCCGCGCGCTTGCCGTCCCAGGCGATCACCGCGCTCGCGAAGCGGGCGGCGCAGGCGCAGTCGGGGGGCGTGATGAGGACGGGCCGGCCGCATTGCAGCGCGACCACGTCGGGGCTCGGCGCGTAGTGCTCGGCGCCGGCCTGGGCCTCGTAGCGCCCGATGCAGACGAGGTCGGCTGCGCGCGCGTAATCCGCGACGGCGGCGGAGGGATCGGCCGCGACGTCGGCGAAGGCCGCATGGTCCTTCATATCGGCGCCGACGATCTCCCAGAACTTCGACTCGATCGCCTCCCGCGCCTCGGCCTCCTGCCGCGCGATCATGCGGTCGAGCTCGTCGGTGAGCCACGGCGAGAGATGCGCGCGCGCCCGCGCGACGCCGTGGGCGAGCACGCCGGTCACGAAAGCCTCGCGCTCGCGCGCGAGCGAAAGCGCGGCCCGCAGCGCGCTTTCGGCGCTCGGGGCGCCGTTGAAGGCCGCCAGAATGGATCGGATCGCCATGGACGCTTCCCCTTGATGCTCCGCCGTCATCGCTCCGTCGCTTGAGACGCAGGCGGCGGTTGACTACATTCTAAGCGCTCTGACGCCGCCGGCATAGCGTCGGCGGCCGCAGCGATGGGAGGACGTTCTGACGGAACGCTTCGACCGGGGCGCGGCGACGCCCCTTGCGGCGCAGGGGCCGCATCATGCGGGATCCGACGCTGCGCTGACGCTCGCGCTCGGCTCCCTCGACGAGGACAAGGCCGAGGACGTGGTGGCCATCGACCTGAGGGGCAAATCCCCGGTCGCCGACCACATGGTCATCGCCTCGGGCCGGTCCGCGAGACAGGTGTCCGCCATCTCGGAGAAGCTCGTCGAGCGCGCCAAGGCCGGGCTCGGCCTGACCCCGCGCGTCGAGGGCAAGGAGGCCGGCGACTGGGTGCTGATCGACCTGGGCGACGTCATCGTCCACGTGTTCCGCCCGGAGGTCCGCGCCTTCTACGACCTCGAGAAGATGTGGATGGAGCCCGCGGAGATCCGCGCCCGCGCCGCCGCCTCCGCCTGAGGCGGTGCGCGTCGCGATCCTGGCCGTCGGCCGGCTGAAGGCGGGGCCGGAGGCGGCGCTCACCGAGGATCGGCTCGCCCGGTTCGACGCGGTCGGGCGCGCCCTCGCGCTCGGGCCGGCGCGCGTCGTGGAGGTGGAGGACCGCAAGCGGCGCGGGGCGGAGGCGGAGGCGGCGCTCCTGCTCGACGCGGCGCCCGCCGGACCGCTGGTCGCGCTGGACGAACGGGGCGCGGCCCTCTCGTCCGAGGGCCTGGCCGAGCGGCTCGCGGAATGGCGGGACGGCGGCGCCCGCGAGACCGTCTTCGCGATCGGCGGCGCGGACGGGCACGGCGCGGCGCTTCGCGCGCGGGCCGATCTCATGCTCTCCTTCGGCAAGATGGTGTGGCCGCACATGCTGGCGCGGGCGATGCTCGCGGAGCAGCTCTATCGCGCCGCGTCGATCCTCGCAGGAACGCCCTACCACCGGGCATGAAGGCCCGCCGCGGCATGGACGCGGCGGCGCGGATGGGCGAGACAAGCGCCGCTCGCGGAGCCGGCGAGGCGACTCGCCGCGCATCCCGCGCCCGCCGCCTGCGCTTCGCGCGTCTTTCGGGAGGATCGCCCCATGACCGGTTCCGCCGCCGCCAGCGTGCTGTCCGGGCTCGGCTTCGGCCTCGTGGCCTGGCTCGGCTTCGGTCTCGGCGCGCATTCGGCGCTGTTCGCCTGGCTCTCCGCGCCGGTCGCGCTGGCGCTTGCGGTCGCGGGGCTGGTCGCGAGCGGCGGGATCCCGGGGCCGGAGGATCTGCGGCGCGCGCTCGACCGGGCGGAGCCCGACTGGGGCGCGCGGTCGCGCGCGCTCGCGGCCGCGGCGCTGGCGGTGTTCGCTGTCTACGCCCTGCCCTGGCTGCTGTTCGGCGTGCGGATCGGCCTCGTCGGCTTCGCCGCCACCCTCGCCGCGGGGGCGAGCGTCTTCGCGGCCGGCGCGCGGCTGCGGGAGGGGCCGCTGCGCGACACGCCGCTGACGCCCGCGACCCTGCTGCTGTTCGCCCTCGCCTCCGGCGCGCTCGGCGACGCGATGCTGACAGACGTGACCGCGCGGGACGACGGCGGACGCGCGGACGGCGCCGCGATCTTCCTGCTCGCGGCCGCCTTCGCCGTGAAATGGGCATGGTGGGAGCGCGCGAAGAAGATCGCTGGCGGCGCGGACGACGCGCAGGCGCGCAGCGCGCGACGCGCCGCGGTGGCGCTCGGATTGATCGTGCCGGTGGTCTGCATCGATCTGTCAGGGCGCTTCGGCGCGTTTTTCGTCCCGGTGGGTCTCGCGGCGCATGTGGCGGGTCTGATGATCGAGCGACGGCAATTCTTCGCGCCGGACCCACCGGTTCCCGCGAAAGCCGAGAGCGACGGGGAAGCCTAGCGGTCCGGCCATGAGGGATCGCGCTCGGGGGCGGGAACGCAGGCCGTTTTCGGGGGAGAGCCAGCCGGCGCGGACCGACGAGGCTCCGTCGCTCCGCAGGAAGACCAAGGGGAACGCAAGAGGCGCCGCGCTCGCAGGCGCTTGAACCACGAGCGCCCCGGAAGCGGCCTGTTGAGCCGCTTCTTGATGTGGCGGGGGCGTCCTGCGTCGCGACGGCCGCGTCGGGGAGAACAGCGCTCTTGGCCTTTAGCCTGCGAGGCTTGTCGCCGGTGTTCGATCCGACCTCGCGCGGGAGCCGCCGCCTCACTCAAAACCGAGCTTTGGGGCGCGCTTTCGGCGCCGGCACAGCCTTTCAGGCCCGCGACGGGGCGTCCTCGCGCTCGGCGACGTCCTCGACGGGAGCGAGAAGAGCCGCGAGGCGCTCCAGCGAGGCGAGGATCGCGCCGCGCTCCGAGGGCGGCAGAGCGGCGAAGCGTTCGGCGAAGTCGGCGCCGAGGGGATCGGGCGCGGCGTCGAGCGCCGTCCGGCCGCGCTCGGTCAGCGAGGCGTGGACGATGCGGCGGTCGCGGCGGGAGCGGTAGCGCTCGATCAGCCCCTTGGCCTCCAGCTTGTCCATGATCCCGACCACGGTCGGCGGGCTGAGCCCCGCCTCGGCGGAGACGGCGCGGCTCGTCACCTCGCCAAGCGCGCCGACGCAGGTCAGCACCACGAGCTGCGGGATGGTCAGCCCCATGGCGCGGTCGATGCGGCGGGACTGCATGTCGAAGGCCCGCGCCACCCGGCGCACGCCCATCAGCAGCGCCCGCATCTCCTCCTCGCGTCCCATGCGTCTCCCCAACGGTTGCGCTCAAATCATTACTGCACTAACAATTCGTGTCAAACGCAAAAGCGAGAGGAGGGCGCGGCCCCCATGTGCGGCATCTGCGGAGAGATCGTCTTCGGACCCGACAACGCTTCGGCGGCGGCGCTGGAGCGCATGGCCGACGCGCTCGCCCCGCGCGGACCGGACGGCGCGGGCGTCGTGGCGCGCGGGCGCGTCGGCTTCGCCCATCGGCGGCTGAAGATCATCGACCTGTCGGAGGCCGCGGCGCAGCCCTTCGTGGACGCCGGGCTCGGCCTCTCGATCGTGTTCAACGGCTGCATCTACAACTACAAGGATCTGCGCCGCGATCTCGAGGCGGCCGGTCACCATTTCGCCTCTACCGGCGACACCGAGGTGATCGTGAAGGGCTGGGCGGAGTGGGGCCCGTCGGTCGTGGAGCGGCTCCACGGCATGTTCGCCTTCGCGATGCACGACCACCGCACGGGCGCGGTGTCGCTGGCGCGGGACCGCTTCGGGATCAAGCCGCTCTATTTCGCCGAGGTCGGCGGGCGGCTGCGCTTCGCCTCGACGCTGCCGGCGCTGGTCGCGGGCGGGGGCGTGGACACCGAGATCGATCGGGTCGCGCTCCACCATTACATGACGTGGCACGCCGTCGTGCCGCCGCCGCGCACGATCCTGAAGGGCGTGCGCAAGCTCCCCCCCGCCACGATCCGCACCTTCGGGCCGGAGGGGCGGTCGGAGGACTGGACCTACTGGGCCCCCTCTTTCGAGCGATCGCCGGAGGACGCCGAGCGCAGCGCGGAGGACTGGCGCGACATGGTGCTGGAGGCGCTGCGGACCGCCGTGCGCCGCCGCATGGTGGCCGACGTGCCGGTGGGCGTGCTGCTGTCGGGCGGCGTGGACAGCTCGCTGATCGTGGGCCTTCTGGCCGAGGAGGGGCAGAAGGACCTCGCCACCTACTCGATCGGCTTCGAGGCGGCGCATGGCGAAAAGGGCGACGAGTTCACCTATTCCGACCTGATCGCCGAGCGCTACGGCACCAACCACCACAAGCTGATGGTGCCCTCGGAGGAGATGCGCGAGAACCTGCCGCACGCCATCGCCGCGATGTCGGAGCCGATGGTCTCCTACGACAATATCGGGTTCTTCCTGCTCTCGCGCGAGGTCTCCAAGACGATCAAGGTCGTGCAGTCGGGGCAGGGGGCCGACGAGGTGTTCGGCGGCTATCACTGGTATCCGCCGCTCGCCGACGCCAACGACCCGGTCTCGGCCTACAAGGACGCCTTCTTCGACCGCGACCACGCGCGGCTCGCGACGCATCTCGCGCCCGAGTGGCTGGCGGAGAAGGACGAGTCGCTCGCCTTCGTGGAGGCCCATTTCGCGAAGCCGGGGGCGGACGATCCGGTGGACAAGGCGCTGCGGCTCGACACCAACGTGATGCTGGTGGACGACCCGGTGAAGCGGGTCGACAACATGACCATGGCCTGGGGTCTGGAGGCGCGGGTGCCCTTCCTCGACCACGAGCTGGTGGAGCTGGCCGGGCGGGTTCCCTCCGCGCACAAGCTCGCTCATGGCGGCAAGGGCGTGCTGAAGGAGGCGGCGCGCAAGGTGGTGCCGTCGGAGGTGATCGACCGTCCGAAAGGCTATTTCCCGGTGCCCGCGCTCAAATACGTCGAGGGGCCGTATCTGGAGATGTGCCGCGACGCGCTGACGAGCCGGGCGGCGCGGGAGCGGGGCCTGTTCCGCGAGGACTATCTGGAGAGCCTGTTCGCCGCGCCGTCGGAGCATGTGACCAAGCTGCGGGGGTCGGAGCTCTGGCAGGTCGCGCTGCTCGAGACCTGGCTCCAGACGCAGGGGGTGTGAGATGACCGACAAGGCGCAGGTCCGCCGGCAGGCCGCAGGCCAGTACCGGCTGCGCAGGCTCCGCTCCGAGGGGTTCGGTCCGATGACCGCCTGGCCGGAGAAGGCCAAGCCCAACGCCGTCGTGGATTGCGGCTGGGGCCGGCTGATCTTCGCGCAGACCTTCGAGCGCCCCGAGGACATCGCAGAAGTGCTGCGCGCGGAGGGCGCCGACCGGCGCGACATCGCCTTCTACGTGCGCGACCCGCATGTGGCGCTCGCGGCGGCGCCGCAGGAGCTGTTCCTCGACCCCTCGCACACCTACCGGCTGGACTTCGCGACCTACCGCCCGGCTCGCAAGCGCCGGCAGACCTTCTTCATCCGCCGCCTTACCACGCGGCGCGACGCGGAGGCGGTGAACGACATCTATCTCGAGCGCGGGATGGTGCCGGTGCCGCCCGAGTTCTTCTGGGACAAGCGCGACGCCCGCGCGGTCACGGTGCTGGTGGCCGAGGACGCCGAGACCGGCCAGATCCTCGGATCGGTGATGGGTGTCGACCACGGCCTCGCCTTCGACGACCCGGAGCACGGTTCGTCGCTC
>AACY020307146.1_pt1 | contig 14702 bp, 15 predicted proteins | sample 267378 | NCBI WGS metagenome assembly AACY02 (sample SAMN02954345, study PRJNA13694) | marine metagenome | biome: aquatic; feature: ocean; material: water; isolation source: isolated as part of a large dataset composed predominantly from surface... | reverse complement strand
GTCCGCAGGAACCCGACATCGTCCGTCGTCGCGTAGGGCGCGCCGGACCCGTCGCGCCGCCCGTCGTTCCAGTCCTCGACCGCTTCGGGCCAGACCACCGCCCAGCCGCGCGCCGCGAGCGAGACCCCCGCGCGTCGCCGGATCCACGAGGCCGACCCGATGCCGCCATGCAGCGCGATCAGAAGCGGCGCGTCCTCGAGCCCGCGCGCGGCGTCCAGGATCGCCGTGCGGGTGATCCCGTCATGGTCGAGCGCGATGCGCCGCGATTCGTAGGCGTCCGCCGGCGCGGCGAGACAGGCGGCGAGCAGAAGGGCGGCGAGGCGGCGGATCATGGGCGCGGACTCCGGCGGCGGCGGCTCCCGCTGAACATAGGCGCGGCTGCGCGCCGCGGCGAGGAACGCCGCCCGAAGCGCGGCGTTTCCCCCGCTCTCGCCGATCCCCGGAGCAAGGCATGATCGAACCGCTCTTCATCCGCTGGCGCCAGATCGTGCGCGCCGCCATGGGCCAGGGCCGGGCGCATGGCAGGGAGCCCTATGGCGGCCCGTCGCGGTCCGACCGCCCGGACGCGCCCGGCGAGCCCGGCTCCACGCCGCTCGGCACGGACGACGAGGCGGGACGCCGCTCCGATCCCGACGGCGGCGTCGCGCCGCTCGACGGGCGAAAGGGGCCGGCGGGCTGACCGGGCGCGGCTCTCGTCGCCGGCCGCGTCAGACGCGCATCGGCATCACGACATAGACGGCGCTCGCGTCCTCGCCCTCGCGCACGAGGGTCGGCGCGCCGCTGTCGGCGAACAGGAAGACCGCGTTCTCGCGGTCGATCTGCCCCGCGATCTCCAGCAGGTACTTCGCGTTGAAGCCGATCTCGAGCGGATCTTCGGCATAAGAGACCGTGATTTCCTCCGTCGCCGAGCCAGCGTCGGGGCTCGTCACCGTCAGCGTCAGCCGGTCTTCCTCGAGGCTCAGCTTCACGGCGCGGGCGCGGTCGGCGGAGACGGTCGCGACGCGGTCCACCGCCTTTGCGAACTCCTCCGCATCGGTCTCCATCCGCTTGTCGTTCTGATGCGGGATGACGCGCGTGTAGTCTGGGAAGGACCCGTCGATCACCTTTGAGGTGAGCGCAAGGTCGCTCGCCTCGAAGCGGATCTTGGTGGGCGAGACCGAGACCCGCACCTCGGCGTCGTCGTTCTCGAGCAGCTTCCGAAGCTCGCCAACCGTCTTGCGCGGCACGATCACGTCCGGCGCGCCCGCGGCGCCCTCGGGCGCCTCGGCGTCGATGCAGGCGAGGCGGTGCCCGTCGGTCGCGACCGCCCGCAGCCGGGGGGCGCCGTCCACCTCGACGACATGCAGATAGACGCCGTTCAGATAGTAGCGGGTCTCCTCCGTCGAGATCGCGAAGGACGACTTGTCGAAGAGCCGCCGAAGGACCGCCGCGACCGTCGCGTAGGAGACGTCGTATTCGCCGGACGTCATCGCTGGGAAGTCCTCGCGCGGGAGGGTGGGCAGCGTGAAGCGGGAGCGCCCCGCCGTCACGGTCAGGCGGCCGGCGCCCGGCTCCTCCGCGAGGGTCAACTGCGCGCCGTCGGGCAGCTTGCGGACGATCTCGTGCAGCGTGTGCGCCGGCACCGTGACCGCGCCGGCCTGCTCGACCATCGCCGGCACGCTCTCGACGATCTCGAGGTCGAGATCGGTCGCGCGCAGCCGCGCCGCGCCGCCCTCCGCCTCAATCAGCACGTTGGAGAGAATGGGGATCGTGGTGCGCCGCTCGACCACGCCCTGCGCGCGGCTGGTGGCCTTCAGGAGAGCGCTGCGCTCGACGCTGATCCGCATGGGGGTCGACCCTGTCCTGTTGTGGGCCGCGGTTGGCTCCGCGGCCTCGATGATCGGGCCGCGCAGCTTACCCCTTCGCCGCGGCGCGTCAAACGTCCGTGAGGGCGCGTCAGCCTTCGAGCATGCGCCGCAGGATCTCGATGTCCTCGGCGATCTGGCTGTCGGTCTCGGCGAGGGTCTCGATCTTGCGGACGGCGTGCATGACGGTGGTGTGGTCGCGCCCGCCGAAGCGGCGGCCGATCTCGGGCAGCGACTTCGAGGTGAGGGTCTTCGAAAGATACATCGCGACCTGACGCGGCCGCGCCACGGCGCGCGCCCGGCGCGCGGAGGTCATGTCGGACATGCGCAGGCAATAGTGCTCCGCGACCTTCCGCATGATCTCTTCGATGGTGACCTTCTTGTCGTGCTGCCGGATCAGGTCCGCGAGGCACTCGTTGGCGGTGTCGAGGGTGATCGCCCGGCCGACGAGGGTCGCGAAGGCGACGAGCCGCGTGAGCGCGCCTTCGAGCACGCGGACGTTCGAGGCGATGCGATGGGCGAGGAAGGCCAGCACCTTCGGCTCGATCTCGAGCCCCGGATTCGCCTCCATGGCGCGCTCGGCCTTGGACTGGAGGATGCCGAGGCGCAGCTCGTAGGTCGTCGGATGGATGTCCGCGACCAGGCCCCATTGCAGCCGCGAGCGGATGCGCTCCTCCAGCCCGTCGATCTCGCCGGGCGCGCGGTCGCCGGAGATGACGATCTGCTTGCCGGCGTCGATCAGCGCGTTGAAGGTGTGGAAGAACTCCTCCTGCGTGCTGTCCTTGCCGGCGATGAACTGCACGTCGTCGATCATCAGCACGTCGGTCGAGCGGAACTCCTGCTTGAAGCCGATGGTGTCGCGCGAGCGGAGCGCGCTGACGAAGCGGTACATGAACTGCTCCGCCGAGAGGTAGAGCACCTTCTTCTCGGGCTGGGTCTCGTGCAGCCGCCAGGCGATGGCGTGCATGAGATGGGTCTTGCCGAGGCCGACCCCGCCGTGGAGGAAGACGGGATTGTAGGCGATCGCCGCGCTTTCGGCCACGCGGCGCGCGGCGGCGTGGGCCAGCTCGTTGGGTTTGCCGACGACGAAGGTCTCGAAGGTGAAGCGGGCGTCGAGGGGCGCCGAACGCTCCTCGCCCTCGTCATGCGCCGCCGCTTGCGCGGGGGCGGGCGCGCCTTCGGCGGGCGCCGCTCCGGCGGTGACGACGACGCGGTCGACCGGCATGCCGCCCGCGCGCATCACGGCGAGCAAGTCCTCGGCGTAGGTCCGCTCGACGTAATCGGCCACGAAGCCCGACGGCGCGGAAAGCCGCGCGACGCGGTTCTGCAACGACACGAGCGCAAGCGGCGCGATCCAGCGCTGATGCGCCGCCGGGCCGATCGCGGCGCGGAGCCCCTCGGCCACCGCCCGCCAGTTTCCTTCGGTGGACGCCCCCGTCTGGGCGGCTCCGCTCGTCTGCGCGCCGATCACCCTCACTCCCTTTCCGGCGCCCCCTCGCATGGGCGGGCGCTCTTCAATATCGTTCCGTCGGCCGGAGCCGCCCGTCCCGTTCAGGACTGGCGCCAGGGCAGTCCGCGGGCCTTCCAGCCGTTGAGGCGGCCGCGCCGCCCCTCGGGATCGAGGTCGCCCTCGAAGCCCTCGACAACGTTGAAGCACCGCACCCCGCCCCCATCGGCGTCGAAGCGGGCCTGGGCGGCCGCCGCGGCGTCGTGGGAGCGGCCGCCGGAGCGGCAGATGAAATACGCCGCCGTCGCGCCGGTCTCCGCGACCGCGCGCTCCAGCGTCTCCATGAAACGCGGGTTGGGCGCCATTTCCGGGAAGCCCAGCCACTCTATGCACGCGACCGGACGGTCGAGACCGCCGAGATCCGGGAGGCCGACGAAGGTCCACTCCGCGCGCGTCCGGACGTCCACCAGCAGGGCGCCTGCGTCCTCCGCAAGCGCGGCGAAAGCCTCCGAGGGAGTCGCCAAGCCTATGCCGCCCTGCGCGGAAGCCGCCATGCCCGTCCCTCCGGAAGTCGCCGCCTGTCGAGTCGCTCGCCGGGGAGCGTAGGCCGCGCGCCGGCTCCGGCGCAAGACAAACTGGATACCGCCGCCATGGGGCTGCAGTCGATTCAGTTTTCCAGAAGGACTTTATGAGTCGGTGCTCAAGTCAACTGTCGAAATCTTCTTGACAGTGAGCGACCAGCTTCTTTGGTGAGGCGCTGCGCACTGCACGCGTCGCAGACAGCAAACGGTTTACCCGCGACCCTGCATGCGTGCAACAGGGACAATGCGAGAACATGACGCAGAGCTGACAAACGCGTGACGTCCCGGCCGTGCGGCCGGGACCTCGGCTCAGGCCGTGGCGAGGGTCTTCACGCGATGCGCGAGACGCGAAACCTTTCGGCTCGCGGCGTTCTTGTGCATGACGCCCTTCGCGGCGCCGCGCATGATCTCGGGCTCCGCTGCGGTCAGCGCGGCGCGCGCGCCCTCGGCGTCGCCCTTCTTCAGCGAGTCCTCGACCTTGCGGATGAAGGTCCGGATTCGCGACTTGCGGGCGGTGTTGACCGCTGTGCGGCGGGCGGTCTGTCGGACGCGCTTCTTGGCCTGCGGCGTGTTGGCCATGGGGTCTCCGTTCGGCGGCTGTCTCGGAAGGCCGCGCTACTAGCTGAAGCCGTGGCCGGGGTCAATTCGTCCCGGGGCCCGCGGCGCTCAGCGGTCCTTGAACTGCGCCTGGCGCTTCTCGACGAAAGCCTCCATGCCCTCGGCCTTGTCCTCGGTCGAGAACAGGGCGTGGAACAGGCGGCGTTCGAAGCGCACGCCCTCGGCCAGCGTCGTCTCGTAGGCCCGGTTGACGGCCTCCTTGGTCGCCATGACGGCGATGGCCGATTTCTCGGCGATCTTGGCGGCGACCGCGACCGCCTCGTCCACCACCTGATCGGTGGGCACGATTCGGCTGACGAGGCCCGAGCGCTCCGCCTCGGCGGCGTCCATGAAGCGGCCGGTGAGGTTCATCTCCATCGACTTCGACTTGCCCACGAAGCGCGTGAGGCGCTGGGAGCCGCCGGCGCCAGGCATCACGCCGAGATTGATCTCGGGCTGGCCGAACTTCGCGTTCTCCGCGGCGAGGATGAAGTCGCACATCATGGCGAGCTCGCAACCGCCGCCGAGGGCGTAGCCCGCCACCGCCGCGATCACGGGCTTGCGGGTTCTGGCCGCCGCCTCCCAGTTGGCGGTGATGAAATCCTCGCGGAAGGCGTCCACGAAGGACTTGTCCTTCATCTCCTTGATATCGGCGCCGGCTGCGAACGCCTTCTCCGAGCCGGTGAGGACTATGGCGCCGATGTGGTCGTCCGCGTCGAACCGGGCGAGCGCGTCGGCCAGCTCGTCCATCAGCTTGCGGTTCAGCGCGTTCAGCGCGTCGGGGCGGTTCAGCCGGACGAGCCCGACATGGTCGCGGGTCTCGACGACGATCGTCTCATAGGCCATCGGGCCCTCCCTGGCGGCGAGCGCCGGGGCGATACCCCGAACACGCCGCCGGTTTCAAGCGTCGCCGTGACCGCTAGCGCTTAGGCCCAAACGGAGGCGTCCAGTTCGGGGCCGGAGGGGGCATAGCGCAACCGTCGGCGCCGCTGCTTGCGAAGGATCGCGCGGCCGTCCCAAGGGTGGTCGCTTAGGAACCGTCGGGCGTAGGCGCTTTGTGGCGCAAGCCACTGCGACCGCTCCGCATTGGGCGCCGTCGCAATGCGACCGCCCCCGGAATGGGGCGGCCGCGCGCGTTTGCAAAGGTCCGGTCCGTCCCGCGACGCGGACAGACGGCTCCCGGATATGGAGCCGTCCCCGTCAGTCCGTTAGGCGGTCGCGCCGCCGAGCCGCGCCGCGCCTATGTAGAGCACAGCGGTCAGCGGCAGCAGCCCGAAGCGGAAATCGCCGCGCGCGTCGATCCCGATGGGGCCAAGCCCGCGCATCCGGCCGACCTCGAAGCCGAGCGCTTCGAGCCGCGCGCGCAATTCGCGCGGGCGGATGAACTTGGCGGGATCGTGTGTGCCCCGCGGGAGCAGGCGCGCGAGGCGCTCCGCCACGGTGACCACGCCGAATGCGGCGAGCGGGTTTCGGTTGATCGTGTCGAACAGGAACCAGCCGCCGGGCTTCAGCACGCGCGCCGCCTCTGCGAGCGTTTCCGACAGGCTTTCGACATGCTCGAGCACGTCGACGCAGACCACCGCGTCGAACCGGTCCTCAGCGAAGGGGAGCGCTTCGGCCACCCCGACCTCGTAGCGGATCTGGAGCCCCTCGCCGGCCGCATGGGCCCGTGCGGCGGCGATCGCGCCTTGCGAGGGGTCGATCCCGACAGCGCTGGCCCCTTTCTCTGCGAGCAGCTCGGTCATGAAGCCGCCGCCGCAACCGAGATCCAGCACCTCTAGCCCGGACCAGTCGCAGACCACCGGATCGAACGCGCGGAACCGCGCCGGGGCCATGGCCTGCAACGTCCGAAGCCAGCGCTCCGAGCCGTCCCACCACTTCGCCGCGTAGTCGTCGTAGATCCTGAGATCGTTCATCGGCCCCTCGGAGTCGGCAGCCAGTAGGGCGTGCGCGCGCGGTAGGCGCGCCACCGGTCGCCGAACATGCGGTCGAAGCGGCGCTCCTTGTGCAGCGGCCCGAGCAGGCAGTACCCGGTCAGGATCGTCGCGAGCAAGAGCTGGTCGGGCGTCCACACCGGCACGGTCCAGAGCGTTAGCGCGAAGGCGGCGTATATCGGCTGACGAATCACGCGGAACAGGCCGGTCTCAGGCATCGGCGGGAAGCGCGGCGCGCGGTCTCGCAGCAGCGACCACCATCCGAGCAGCCCGCTCTGGACCTCCGCGCCCGCGTCGAAAGACGCCTTGGCGAGCAGCAGCCAGGACGCCCCGTAGGCTGCGCCGAACGCCCAGAGAAGCGGCCCCTCCGCCCTGAACCAGACGACGCTGGACGGAGTCCACAGCGCAAACAGAGCCAGGAGCTGCAGCGAGGCGACAGTGGCGTAGGTGGTGACCGCAAGGGTCCGGCCGCTGGTGTCCGGGTCGGCGCCGGGCGCGAGCCGCGCGAGCAGCCGGCGACCGGGGCCGGACAGGAAGAACGAATGGCCGGCTGCGAACTGCAGGGCGAGGAATGCGTTGACGCCCCAGAGCCAGGGCGCGGGAACCGCGCCGAAGCTGCGGCTCATGCCGAACCACATCATGGAGATCATCGCCGCGACGGCGACGGCGAAGATCGCGTGGCAGGCCGCCCCGTGGGCGAGCGCGAGCAGAATGCGACGCATGCGGCGAGTCTCCATTTGAACGCGAGGTGGACCTAGCGCGAGAAGTCAGGCGGTGTAGCTGGCCGCGAGGACGCGACCGCCCGGCGCGTCAGGCGACGAGCGCCTGCGTCCGGCGCGAGGTGGGCGGGCCGGCTCTCTCTGGAGCCCGAACCAGATTCTTCGACACGAGATCGCTAATGCGATGAAAACCCTTCAAACCGGGGCGGAACCCTCTATTCACGCAGCTTGAGTGTAAGTATTAGCACTTTCGACGGCGGCGCGGCGGGAACGGCCGATCGCGCCGCAGGTCCGCGGTCGGAGGTCTGGCCGTCCGAGGACGCGCGCGCCGCACCGCCGCCGGACGGAGGAACCGGAATGCTGAAGCTCTCGCGCAAGACCCTCCTGGCACTCGAAGCCGTGCTCGACGTCGCTTATAACGCGCGGCCTGATCCGGTGCAGTCGAAGGACATCACCGCGCGGCTCGGCATTCCCCAGCGCTATCTGGAGCAGGTGATGCAGCAACTCGTGCATCGCGGGGTGCTGAAGGGCGTCCGCGGTCCGCGCGGCGGCTACACGCTCGCGCGCGAGCGGCGGCGCGTGACGGTCGGCGAGATCGTCAGGATCGTGGACGCCCTCGAGAAAGCCGAGGACGACGCCCCAGACGCGACCTCAGAGCTCGGCCGGCGGATCGCCCGCCCGCTCTGGAGCGAGGCGGAGGCGGCGTTCCTCGCGAAGCTCGACGCCGTCACCATGGAGGACCTCTGCGCCGAGGGCGCGCGTCTCGGCGTCCGCCGGGCCGACGACCAGCCGCCAGACTTCGCCATCTGAACGGTTCCGTACGCTTGCGGCAGGTCAAGGAAAGCCGACCGCGGCGGTCGCATTATCCCGAGTTGGAGCGACGGACTCGGGAGGACGGCATGCGCGCAGAAGCCGGCACGACGGAGCGGATCTTCGACGACGTGACCCGGACCGTGGGCGGCACCCCGCTCGTACGGCTCGGCCGTCTCGCGCGGGAGGCCGGCGTCGAGGGCGAGATCCTCGCCAAGCTCGAGTTCTTCAACCCGCTCGGCAGCGTCAAGGACCGGATCGGCGTCGCGATGATCGACGCCTTCGAGGCGGACGGCCGCCTCGCTCCGGGCGGCGTGCTGATCGAGGCGACGTCCGGAAACACGGGCATCGCGCTCGCCTTCGCGGCCGCCGCGCGCGGCTATCGGCTAGTGCTCTGCATGCCGGAAACCATGTCGGTGGAGCGGCGGAAGATGCTCGCGCTGCTCGGCGCGCGTCTGGAGCTTACGGACGGCGCGAAGGGCATGTCCGGGGCCGTGGCTCGGGCCGAGGCGCTGGCCGAGGAGATCCCCGGCGCGGTCCTCGCGCGCCAGTTCGAGAACCCTGCGAACCCCGCGGTCCACGCCGAGAGCACGGCCGAGGAGATCTGGACCGACGCGGGCGGGCGCGTCGACGCGCTGGTCTGCGGCGTCGGCACCGGGGGCACGATCACCGGCGTCGGACGCGTGCTGAAGGCGCGCGCGCCGTCGATGCGCGTCGTCGCGGTCGAGCCGGAGGACAGCCCCGTGCTCTCGGGCGGGGCGGCGGGGCCGCACAAGATCCAGGGCATCGGGGCGGGCTTCGTGCCGGAGATCCTCGAACGCGGCCTGATCGACGAGGTGCTCACCATCGGCAACGAGACCGCGTTCGAGACGGCGCGCCGTCTCGCGGCTGTCGAGGGGATACCCGGCGGCATCAGCTCCGGCGCGGCGGTGGCCGCCGCGCTCGAGATCGCCGAGCGGCCGGACATGGCCGGGCGGCGCATCGTCACGATTCTTCCGAGCTTTGCGGAGCGGTATCTCTCGACGGCGCTGTTCGACGGGGTGTGAGCGGAAGCGACGTCGCGCCCCGGTGGTCAGGCGGAGACGGGAAATTTCGCTTTGGGGCCTGAGGGGGCGTCGGCGGTCCGTAGCGGTGCCGCTGTGCGCGGCCCGGGCTGGTCGCCCGAGCCGCCGGCGCCGCTGAGCGCATCCCTCGATGACTGCAAAGTCCCGCAATGGAGACGGATGCGCCTTCGTAGGGCGCTGTCCGGCGCGGCCGGTAAGCTACAGCCGCGTTAGCAGCAGCACGAGGTCGAGGTCGCGGTCGAATTTCCGTCCTACGCCCGGTAGCCGCCCGGCCTCCTCGAATCCGTGCTTGGCGTGCAGCGCGATCGAGGGCGCGTTGTCTGCGCCGATCGCCGCGACCAGCGTCCTGAGCCCGCGCCGCCGCGCGCGCCGGAGGAGGCCGCGCAGCAGCGCGTCGCCGAGACCGCGGCCGCGGGCCGGCGCCGCGACATAGACCGAGGTCTCCGCGCAGCCCGCGTAGCCTTCGCCTCTTCGGAACGGCCCGAGCGCGGCGTAGCCCACCGGCGGGGCGAAAGCGCTCGCCGCGACGAGCACGGGGTATCCGGCCGAGCGGCGCGCCGCGATCAGCACCGCCACCTCGGCCTCGCCGCGCGGCGTGGTCGACCAGCTTGTGGTGGTCTCGGCGATCTCGCGGTTGAGTATGGCGGCGATCGCGGGCGCGTCGGCCTCGGTCGCGGCGCGCAGCATGGGAGGGGTCGGCGGGCGCCCGGCCGCCGCGGTCTCGAGGATCAGGTCGTCCATGGGCCGGTCCGGCCTGTCGCCGTCGTCGCGCATCCGTTAACACCTTCGCTCGGAGGGCGCGCAGCACAGCGCGCGCCGGCCGGCCCGTCAAGCGTCACGCCCCTCCTCCGCCGCGCCGTCGCGCCCGGCGGCCGCCTCGAACTGCTTCACGTCGCGCAGCCAGCGCGCCAGCGCGAGGATCGCGCAGAGGCAGAACCCGTAGAGCCCGCCGCGCCAGCCGCCCTTCCGCAGGTACTGCTTCGCGAAGTAGACCGGAAAGCCGAACAGGATGCGGACAGTCAGCTCCGCGCGGCCGCGCCGGCGCGTCTCGCGTGCGCGCACGGTGGAGACGCGGTTCATCTTGTCGACGACCTGCGCGAGGTCGCGGTGTCCGTGGTGGATCAGCGGGCCGTCGAGCAGCGGGATGGAGCGCGGCTCCACGCCGGGGAGCTGGTCCCAGGCGGCGTGGTCCGGCTGGCGGTGGACGCGGCGGTCGTAGAGCTTCGCCCGGGGGACGTTGAAGAAGCTCGTCCAGACCGGCCCGCCCGGCGGGCGCAGGCAGAGGTCGAGCGCGTAGGCCGGCGCGGGCGGCGGCCCCTCGGCGAAGAGCGCGCGGATCGACGCGGCCAGCGCGTCCGAGATCTCCTCGTCGGCGTCGAGGTCGAGCAGCCAGTCGTTGCGGGCGGCGTCCTCGCCCACCCGCTTCTGGCGGCCGTTGCCGAGCCAGGGCTGCGAGACGACGCGCGCCCCCGCAGCCTCGGCGAGCGCGACGGTGCCGTCGGTCGAGCCGCTGTCGACCACGATGACCTCGTCCGCCGCCCCGAGCGCCGCGGCGACCACGCGGCCGATCGTCCGCTCCTCGTTCAGCGTGCGGATGTAGGCGGAGACGGGCGGCGCGGTCATTGCTGGGTCCCGGGCGGTTGCGTCCGCCGCCCTGTGGCATTTCCGCCCCGCGCTGGCTATATGCGCAGCGACGAAATGATCGCCCGCCGGCTCCGCGAGGCGAGCCGCCTCGGTTTTCGCGCAGAGAAGGGTCGCATGGCGCAGGATTACTACGACGCACTCGGCGTGGCGCGCGGCGCCTCGGACGAGGAGATCAAGAAGGCGTATCGGCGGAAGGCCAAGGAGCTGCATCCGGACCGCAACAAGGACAATCCGGACGCCGAGACGAAGTTCAAGGAGGTCAACGCCGCCTACGAGGTCCTGAAGGACCCGCAGAAGCGCGCCGCCTACGACCGGTTCGGCCACGATGCCTTCGAGGCCGGGATGGCCCAGGGCGGCGGCCCGCGCGGCGGCCCCGGCAACGCCGACTTCGCCTCCGCCTTCTCGGACGTGTTCGACGACCTGTTCGGCGAGTTCATGGGCGGCGGGCGCCGTGCCGGCGCGGGCAATCGCCGGTCGCGCGGCTCGGACCTCCGCTACAATCTCGGCATCACCCTCGAGGAGGCCTTCAAGGGCGTCCAGAAGACGATCACCGTGCCGGGCTCGACCACCTGCGCGGCCTGCGAGGGCACCGGGAGCGAGGGCGCGGCGCAGCCGCAGTCCTGCCCGACCTGCGCCGGCGTCGGCAAGGTGCGCGCCCAGCAGGGCTTCTTCACCGTCGAGCGCAGCTGTCCGACCTGCGGCGGCCGCGGCTTCATCGTGAAGAACCCCTGCAAGAGCTGCGCGGGCGCCGGCCGCGTCCAGAAGGACCGGACGCTCCAGGTCAACATCCCCGTCGGCGTCGAGGACGGCACGCGCATCCGCCTCGCGGGCGAGGGCGAGGCCGGGCTGCGCGGGGGGCCGCCGGGCGATCTCTACATCTTCGTCGAGGTGAAGCCCCACCGGCTGTTCCAGCGCGAGGGCATGGACCTCTACTGCCGGATCCCGGTCCCGATGACGACCGCCGCGCTCGGCGGGGAGATCGAGGCCCCGCTGCTCGACGGCGGGCGCTCCCGCGTGAAGATCCCGTCCGGCTCGCAATCCGGCAAGCAGCTGCGCCTTCGCGGCAAGGGCATGCCGCAGCTTCGCGGCGGGCGTTTCGGCGATCTGTATCTCGAGCTTCAGATCGAGACCCCGGTGAACCTGACCCAGCGCCAGAAGGAGCTCCTCCAGGAGTTCGAGCGGGCGGGGGAGGGCGGCCACAACAGCCCGGACCACAAGGACTTCTTCGCCAAGGTGAAAGAGTTCTGGGACGACATGACTGGGTGAGGGCCGCCCGGAAATCTCTCCGGTGGAGAGATTTCAGGCCCGAACGGGCGGAGCCCCGGACGCGGGCCGCCCGGGAAGCGCGCCTGCGGCGCGGTTTCAGGCCCGAACGGGCGGAGCCCGGCGGAAACCCCGGACGACGGCCCCTCGCGCTTCCGTCCGCAGGCGGCCGGCGCCGAACGCCGGCCGCGGCTTGCGGGGCGCGGCGTCCCGCCCTGCTGGCCCGGCGCGTCCCGAGCCCCTATTCTCCGCGCAAAGCTCAGGGAGGGACGCAGGCATGGCCGAACGGAGTTTCGACGTCGTCGTGATCGGGGCGGGGCCGGGGGGCTACGTCGCGGCGATCCGCGCGGCGCAGCTCGGCCTCAGGACCGCCGTGGTCGAGCGGGAGCATCTGGGCGGCATCTGCCTCAACTGGGGCTGCATCCCGACCAAGGCGATGCTGCGCTCGGCCGAGATCTATCACCTGATGCATCGCGCGAAGGATTTCGGGCTGTCGGCGAGCGGCCTGTCCTTCGACCTCGACACCGTGGTGAAGCGCTCGCGCGGGATCGCGAAGCAGCTCAACCAGGGGGTCGGGCATCTGCTGAAGAAGAACGGCGTCGCGGTCGTCATGGGCGAGGCGACGCTGAAGGGCGGCGGGGTCGTCTCCGTCCGCGGCGAAAAGGAGACCGAGACGCTGCGCGCGCGCGACGTCGTGGTCGCGACGGGCGCCCGGGCGCGCGAGCTGCCGGGGCTCGAGGCGGACGGCGATCGGGTCTGGACCTACCGTCACGCCCTCGTCCCGAAGCGGATGCCCGAGAAGCTGCTGGTCGTCGGCTCCGGCGCCATCGGCATCGAGTTCGCGAGCTTCTTCCGGGCGATGGGCGCCGAGACGACGGTGGTGGAGGTCGTCGACCGCATCCTGCCGGTCGAGGACGCCGAGATCAGCGCGCACGCCCGCAAGGCGTTCGAGAAGCAGGGCATGCGGATCCTCGCCGGGGCGAAGGTCGCGAAGCTCGACCGCAAGCCCGACGGCGTCGTCGCCCATGTCGAGCATGACGGCGCGACCGAGGCGATCGCGGTCGACACGGTGATCTCCGCCGTCGGCATCGTCGGCAACGTCGAGGGGCTGGGGCTCGAGGCGCTCGGCGTGAAGGTCGAGAAGGGTCATGTCGCGACCGACGCCTGGTGCCGCACCGGGGTCGAAGGCGTCTGGGCGATCGGGGACGTGGCCGGCGCGCCGTGGCTCGCGCACAAGGCGAGCCACGAGGGCGTGATGGTCGCGGAGATGATCGCGGGGCGCAACGACGTCCACCCGGTCGCGAAGGAGGCGATCGCGGGCTGCACCTACTGCAACCCGCAGGTGGCCTCTGTGGGCCTGACGGAGGAGCAGGCGCGGGCGTCAGGCCGCGAGATCCGCGTCGGGCGCTTTCCCTTCATCGGCAACGGCAAGGCGCTGGCGCTCGGCGAGCCGGAGGGCATGGTGAAGACCGTGTTCGACGCGAAGACCGGCGAATTGCTCGGCGCACACATGATCGGCGCGGAGGTGACCGAGCTGATCCAGGGCTACGTCGTCGCGCGCACGCTGGAGACGACGGAAGCTGAGCTGATGGAGACGGTGTTCCCGCATCCGACCCTCTCCGAAATGATGCATGAGAGCGTGCTCGCGGCCTACGATCGCGCGATCCACTACTGAGGGCGGCGACGCTTCGGGGCGCGTCGCCGGCGGCGAGGCTTCGCGCACCGGCTTTGCGGGACGGAGGGGTCGTTCGCTTTCCGCTCAGCGGTGATGGCGATCCGGGCGACCAGCCTAGATCGCGCGAACGCCCCATCCCGGGGGGTGAGGGCCGTCTTGGAAACGCGCCGGTGGCGCGTTTCAGGCCCGAACGGGCGGAGCCCCGGCCAGTCGCATTGCGACGGGCGCGAGAAGCGGAGCGGTCGCAGTCGCTTGCGGCATAAATCGCTCGCGCCCCGGCGTCGCGACGCAACCACCCTGGGCGTTCGCGCGATCCTCAGCAAGCACCGGCGCCGCCACGGACCGAATGGCCCCTCCGGCCCCACAGCATCCGCGTCCCTCATCTCCCTGTCCTGGGCGGTGGGCCCGATGGGGCGGCCGCGCGTCGCGGCTGCGTCCGCGGCCCTGTCGGTGGGACGGACGGCGCCGTCTCCGCCAGAGGCGGCCCCCTGCGGTTCGCGGGAAGATCGGCATCCCCGGAAAGCGCCGCCGGCGCTGGAGAACCGCGCCTGCGCCGATGTCGCGCCGACCCCCCTCAGCGCCGTCGTCTCCGCGCCGATCCGAGGCTGCGGGCGTGGAAGGCGGGGTCCTTGTCCGAGATCCAGGCGGCGAAGCGCGCGAGGCGGGGATGGGCGCGCAGCCGCGCGGGGTCCGCGTAGGCGCGGGCGATCTCGGCCTCGGTCAGCGTCGCGTGAATTTCGTTGTGGCAGATCTGGTGCAGGCGGACGCGCGGGCCGCGCGCGCCGCCCTTGAGCTTCGGGACGAGGTGGTGGTCGCTCTGACGCGCATGGGGCGGGATCGGCCTCAGGCAGAGCGGGCAGATCGGATCGTCCTGCGCCATGCGCGCCTCCGGTCGTCGCGTCGTCCCAAGGCATAGCCGCGCGCGGCCGCGCAGCAAGCCTCCCCCCCCCTTGCGTCCGCCGGCCCGGGCCGCATGATCCCGCCGGCGCAGCAAGGGAGCCGGAGCATGGGCGAGAGCAGGCGGGTGGTCATTGACGCGCCGGGCGGGCCGGAGGCGATGCGGATCGAGACGGTCTCCGTCGGCGCGCCCGGGCCGGGCGAGATCTGCATCCGCCACGCGGCCT
>AACY020301604.1_pt1 | contig 14713 bp, 11 predicted proteins | sample 267378 | NCBI WGS metagenome assembly AACY02 (sample SAMN02954345, study PRJNA13694) | marine metagenome | biome: aquatic; feature: ocean; material: water; isolation source: isolated as part of a large dataset composed predominantly from surface... | reverse complement strand
TCTCCATCAGCCGCTCCGTATCGGCGGCGTCGGCGGCGAGGGCGTCGATCTGCGCGCGCGCGGCCGCCGCGTCCCGCGCCAGCGCTTCGGCCGCGCCGGCGAGGGCGAAGGCCGCCCGCGCGCCGGCGAGCTGGCCGTCCGGATGCGCGTTCGCCGGCGCTTCGGCGAGGCGGGAGACCGCGGCGAGGGCGGCGAAGGCGGCGCCGTCGCGGGCGGCGAGCCCGGCTTCGGCCGCGTCGCGCCGCGTCGCCGCGGCGCGCAAACGGGCGCGGAGGGCGGCGAGCGCGCGCTCCTGCGCCGCCGCCGCCGCGCCGAGAGCGGCGAGGCGCGCCGCGGCCGGAGCTCCCGAGACGGGCTCCATCGCCGCGGCGGCCTCGCGGAGCAGGGCTGCGGGATCGGCGGGCGCGTCGGCGGAGAGCGGCGCGAGCGGGAGCGCGGCCAGCAGCGCGGCCGCGGCGCGCCTCATCCGCGGTCGATCAGACTGCGGCCGGTCATCTCGGGCGGCTGGGCGAGCCCCATAAGCGCGAGCGCCGTCGGCGCCACGTCGGCGAGCCGGCCGGCGGCGAGCGTGTGGTCCCGCCCGACGCCGACGGCGATCAGCGGAACCGGGTTCGTGGTGTGCGCCGTGTGCGGGCCACCGGTCGCGGGGTCGACCATCGTCTCGCAATTGCCGTGGTCGGCGAAGACGAGCATCGCGCCGCGCGCCGCCTCCACCGCTTCGACGGCGCGGCCGAGCTGGGCGTCGACCGTCTCCACCGCCTTGATCGCGGCTTCGAGAGAGCCCGTATGGCCGACCATGTCGGGGTTCGCGAAATTCACGACGATCAGGTCGTAGTCGCCGCTCGCGATCGCCTCGACGAGGTGGTCTCCGACCTCCGGCGCCGACATCTCGGGCTGCAGATCGTAGGTGCGGACCTTGGGGCTCGCCGCCATGTAGCGGTCCTCGCCCTCGCAGGGCGCCTCGACGCCGCCGTTCAGAAAGAAGGTGACGTGAGGGTATTTCTCGGTCTCGGCGACGTGGAACTGCCGCAGCTGGTGGTCCGCCACCCAGGCGGCGAGCGTGTTCGGAACGCCGTCGGGGGGGTAGAGGGCGGACATGAAGCGGTCGTGGCGCTCCGAGTAGGTCGTCATCCCGCACATCGCGGCGAAGGCGGGACGCGCGGAGACGTCGAAGCCGTCGAACTCGGGATCGCCGAGCGCGGCGAGCAGTTCGCGCATCCGGTCGGCGCGGAAGTTGACGCAGAGCACGCCGTCGCCGTCGCGCATGCCCTCGTAGCCGCCGATGACGGTGGGCGTCACGAACTCGTCGGTCTCGCCCCGGTCGTAAGCCGCGTCGACGGCGCGGGCGGCGGTGTGCGCGGTCTCGCCCTTCCCGAGCGCGATGGCGTCGAAGGCCGCCTGCACCCGGTCCCAGCGCTTGTCGCGGTCCATGGCGTAGAAGCGGCCCGAGACCGTGGCGAAGGGCGCGCCCGGGGCCTGTTCGGCGAAGGCGGCGAGGTCCTCATGGGCGCTCTTGGGCGGCACGTCGCGCCCGTCGGTGAAGGCGTGGAGGGCGACCGGGACGCCGGCTTCGGTCAGCGCCGTCACCGCCGCGGCCATGTGGCGCTGGTGGCTGTGGACGCCGCCGGGCGAGAGCAGGCCCATCACATGCGCGCAGCCGCCGCTCTCCTTCATCGCGCGGATGAAGGCGCGCAGCGTCGGGTTCTTCTCGAAGGCGCCGTCGGCGATGGCGCGGTCGATCTTCGGCAGGTCCTGCCAGACGACCCGGCCTGCGCCGATGTTCATGTGGCCGACCTCGGAGTTGCCCATCTGCCCGGCGGGCAGGCCGACATCCTCGCCCGAGGTGCGGAGCGTGGAATGGGGGCAGGTCTCCATCAGCCGGTCGAAGGTCGGGGTGTCCGCGAGGGCGACGGCGTTGGCCTCGGTCTCCTCGCGGAGCCCCCAGCCGTCGAGGATGCAGATCACGACGGGCCTGTACTCGCGCAATGGGCGGCTCCCGGGCAGCGTGCGTCGACGTTCATCTAGGCGCGGCGTCGGGGTCGGCGCAACCGCTCCCGCGGCGTCAGCCGAACAGATCGCGCCAGGCGGGCGGGCCGCCGGGCTCGGCGGGCGCGGCTTCGAACACGGCGCGGGCGGTCGCGCGGGCGAGGCAGAGGGCGGCCGCGTGCCCGATCTCGAACAGGTCGCGCGCTGGGTCCGCAAGCGGGCGCGCGCCGGTCGCGGCGGCGAAGACGAGATCGCCGTCGAAGGGGGTGTGCGCGGGCATGAGCGCGCGGGCGAGGCCGTCATGGGCCGCGGTGGCCACGCGCAGCGCGCCGGGCTTGTCGAGCGCGGCGTCGGTGGCGACGACGGCGATCGTCGTCGCCTCGCCGGCGCGCAGTGGGTTGGCCTTGGTGCGGAAAAGGCTCTCGACGGACGGCGCGGCGGGTGCGGGGCCGAGGCCGCCGAACTCGGCGCCGATCTCGAAGGGCGCGGCCCAGAAATGCGGCCCCTCTTCGACATGGGCGCGGCCGAGCGCGTTGACCGCGACCAGCGCGCCGACGGTCGCGCCGGAGGGCAGGACCAGCGAGGCCGAGCCGAGGCCGCCGCGGAGGCCGCCGCAGTTGGCGCCCCGGCCCGCGCCGACGGAGCCGAGGGCGAAGTCGGGCGCGGCGGCCTCGAAGGCCGCGCGGCCGAGGGCGCGGTAGGGGTTCTCGGTCCAGTCATGGGCGCCGCCGTTGGCGAGGTCGAACAGGATCGCGGCGGGGACGATGGGCACGCGCGGCCCGGCGGCGGTCTCGAAGCCGCGCCCGGCGGCGCGAAGACCGTCGGTCGCGCCGGAGGCCGCGTCGAGGCCGAAGGCGGAGCCGCCGGAGAGGACGAGGGCGTCCACCCGGTCGACCAGCGCCTCGGGCGCGAGGAGGTCGGTCTCGCGCGCGCCGGGGGCGCCGCCCATGACGCGGACCGCGGCGACGAAGGGGGCGTCGGCGGTCAGCGCGGTCGCGCCGGAGCGGAGCGCGTCGTCATGGGCCGAGCCGACGCGCAGGCCGGCGACGTCGGTGATCAGGTTGCGGGGGCCGGGGCGCATGGCGGTCTCCTTGGCTGGCGCGATCGGGGCCGCGGCGCGCCGGCGGGCGAGCGCGGCGTCGAGATCGGGCGCGGCGTCGAGCAGCGCGCGGGTTGCGGGGTGGGCGGGGGCGGCGAACAGGGCCTCGGTCGGGCCTTCCTCGACGATGCGGCCCTCGGCCATGACGAGCGTGCGGTCGGTGACGGCGCGGACCATGGTCAGGTCGTGGGCGATGAACAGGTAGGCGAGGCCGAGCCGGCTGGAGAGGTCCGCGAGCAGGTCGAGGATCTGCGCGCGGATCGAGACGTCGAGCGCCGAGGTCGCCTCGTCGAGCACGATCAGCTCCGGCTCGATGGCGAGCGCGCGGGCGATGGCGAGGCGCTGGCGCTGGCCGCCGGAGAACTCGTGGGGGTAGCGGTCGAGATCGTCCGCGGAGAGGCCGACCTGCTCGAGCGCGGCGGCGACCCGCTCGCGCCGTTCGCGGCCGCGGGGGGGCGCGTCGAGCAGGTGGAACGGCTCGGAGACCAGCCGCTCCACGCGCCAGCGGGGGTCGAAGGAGCCGTAGGGGTCCTGGAACACCGACTGCGCCCGGCGGCGCAGGCGGTTCGGCACGCCGCGGCGGGCGTCGAGCGGCTCGCCGTGGAGCAGGATCGCGCCGCCGTCGAGCGGTTCGAGCCCGAGCGCGGCGCGGGCGAGGGTGGACTTGCCGCAGCCCGACTCGCCGACGAGGCCGACCGTCTCGCCGCGCCCGACCGTGAAGCTGACGCCGTCCACCGCCCGGTGCGGGGCGGCGCGGCCGAAGAGCCCCGTCCGGCGGCCGGGGTAGGCGCGGACGACGCCCCGCGCCTCCAGCGCGGGCGTCGCATCGGCGGCGGGGGGCGGCGCGGCGCGGGCGGGGACATGAGTCGAGGCCTCGCGGAGGCGGCGGGTGTAGGGCGCGCGAGGCTCGGCGAGCAGGCGCGCGGCGGGGCCGTGCTCGACCACGGCGCCGTCCTTCATCACGACGATGCGGTCGGCGGTCTCGGCCGCCACCGCGAGATCGTGGGTGATGAGGATCAGCCCCATGCCGTCGTCGCGGGCGAGGCTGGCGAGCAGGCGCAGGATGCGCGCCTGGGTGGTGACGTCGAGCGCCGTGGTGGGTTCGTCGGCGATCAGGAGCTTCGGGCGGAGCGCGATCGCCATGGCGATGGCGACGCGCTGGCGCTGGCCGCCGGAGAGCTGGTGGGGGTAGCGCGAGGGGGGCGTGCGCCCGGGCGGCAGGCCGACGCGGGCGAGGGCGTCGGCGGCGATGCGGGCCGCCTCCGCGCGGCCGGCGCTGCGATGGGCGAGCACGGTCTCGGCAACCTGGTCGCCGATGGTGCGGACGGGGTTCAGCGCCGTCATCGGCTCCTGGAAGACGATGCCGATCTCGGCGCCGCGGACAGCGCAGAGCGCCCGCTCGTCGAGCGCCATGAGGTCCGTCCCCTCGAGCCGGATCGCGCCGGAGGCGCGGGCGCCCTCGGGCAGCAGCCCCATGATCGCGAGCGCGGTCATGGACTTTCCGGAGCCGGACTCGCCGATCACGCCGAGCGTCTCGCCGGCCGCCGCCTCGAAGGAGACGCCGCGAAGCGCCCGCCGACCGCCGATGGCGACGGCGAGGTCCTCGACCGCGAGCAGGCTCACCGCGCCCGCCTCAGCCGCGGGTCGAGCGCGTCGCGCAGGCCGTCTCCCATCAGGTTCAGCCCGAGCACGGTCAGCACGATGGCGACGCCGGGGAAGATCGCGACATGGGGCGCGATGGAGACCAGCGTCTGCGCCTCCGCCAGCATCCGCCCCCAGGAGGGCGTCGGCGGCTGCGCGCCGAGGCCAACATAGGAGAGACCCGCCTCCGCCAGCACGCCCAGGGAGAAGTTTATGGTGGCCTGCACCAACAGCAGGTTCGCGAGGTTCGGCAGGATGTGCTCGACCGAGATGCGCGCCGCGCCCTTGCCCGCCACCCGCGCCGCCAGTGCGAAGTCCCGCGTCCAGAGCGTCAGCGCCGCGCCGCGCGAGACGCGGGCGAAGACGGGGATGTTGAAGATGCCGATGGCGAGGATCGCGTTCAGCGCGCCCGGGCCGAAGCGGGCGGTGATCAGGATCGCGATCAGAAGCGCGGGAAAGGCGAAGACGAGGTCGTTGACCCGCATCACCGCCTCGTCGAGCAGGCTTCCCGGCCGCGCCGCCGCGGCCAGGCCGAGGGGCGTCCCGATCCCGACGCCGATGCCGACCGCGACCACCGCGACCGCGATGGAGGTGCGCGCGCCGACCATGACCATCGAGAACACGTCGCGGCCGAACTGGTCGGTGCCGAACCAGTGCGCGGCCGAGGGCGGCCGGAGGCGGGCGTCGATGGCGAGCGCCTCGACGTCGTGGGGCGTCCAGAGGAATGAGAGCAGCGCCAGCGCGACGAAGAGCCCGGTCAGCGCCGCGCCCGCGCGCACGGCCGGCGAGCGGAGCGCGGCGGCGGCGGCGGCGCGCGGCGGCGCGGCGAAGGGGTCGGCCCCGCTCATCGCGCGCGCAGCCGCGGGTCCGCCCAAGCGTAGGCCAGATCGGTCAGGAAGGTCACGAGGATGACGCCGAAGACCAGCACCATCACGACGCCCTCCACCACGATCAGGTCGCGCTGGGTGATCGCCTGGAACACGAGCCGCCCGACGCCTGGCAGGAAGAACACGTTCTCGATGATGATCGCGCCGGCCAGAAGGAAGGAGAACTGAAGTCCGAGGATCGTCAGCACCGGGATCAGCGCGTTGCCGAAGGCGTGGCGGCGGAGCGCCTGCGCGCGGCTCAGCCCCTTTGCGCGGGCGGTGCGGACATAGTCCTCCGACAGCGCGTCGAGCATGGCCGAGCGCATGACGCGGGCGAGGATGGAGGCCTGCGGCAGCGCGAGCGCGAGGGCGGGCAGGGTCAGCGCCTTGAGCGCGGGCAGGAGCCCCGCCTCCCAGCCGGGGAAGCCGCCCGCCCCGAACCAGCGCAGCGAGACGGCGAAGAGCAGCACCAGCAGCATCGCGAACCAGAAATTCGGCACCGCGACGCCGAGTTGCGTCGCCCCCATCACCGCCAGGTCCGCCGGCCGCCCGCGCCGTGAGGCGGCGAAGGTTCCCGCCGGGATCGCGATAGCGGTGGAGAGGGCGAGCGCGTAGAGCGTGAGCGGGAGCGAGACCGCCAGCCGCTCGGCGATCAGCGCGCCGACCGGGGCGCGGTAGGTGTAGCTGACGCCGAAATCGCCGCGCAGCATCCCGCCGATCCACTCCGCGTAGCGGGCGAGCGGGGGCGCGTCGAGGCCGAGTTCGGCGCGAAGCGCGGCGACAGCCTCCGGCTTTGCGTTCAGCCCGAGCATGAAGGCGGCCGGGTCGCCCGGCGCGATCTCGACCACGAGGAACACCACGAGGCTCGCCGCGAGCAGGCTGAGCGCGAGCGAGGCGAGGCGCTTGAGAGCGTAGGCGAGCATCTGACCCTGGGTCTCCGGCCGGCGTTCGACGCGACGTTAGCAGCCTCACCGCGCGGCGTCAGGCCGTCGCGCGCCGCCGTCCGGCGAGCGCCGCGAGCGCCGCGCCGCCCGTGATCAGCCCCGCAGCAGCGGCGAGGCCAGGCGTCGGCGCTGCATAGCCCGTCGCCACCAGCGCGAGCGTCGAGAGCAGCGGCGCCGCGTAGGATGCCGTGCCGAGAAGCTGGATGTCGCCCCGCTTGACGCCGACGTCCCAGGCGTAGAAGGCGCCGCCCACCGGCCCGAGCCCGAGCCCGATGACGGCCGCCCACTGCAGCGCCCCCGTCGGCCAGACGGTCGGCTCCAGCGCCAGATGGCAGAGCGCCGAGAGGAGCGCCGCGGCGAGGCAGAACCCCGCCACCGTTTCGGTCGGCGCCGAGCCGAAGCGGCGCGAGAGCACCGAGAAGGAGGACCAGGTCAGCGCGCAGGCCCCCGCCGCCGCAAAACCGAGCGCGTGCTCAGGCGCGAAGCCGCCCGAGAGCCCTGGCGCGAGCAGGATCGCGGCGCCGGCGCAGGACGCGACCGCGCCCACGAGATGCAGCGGGCGGAGCCGCTCGCCGGGCAACAGCCCGGAGAACAGCACGATCAGCAGCGGCCAGAGATAGGCGATCAGGCCGGCCTCGGCCGGCGGCGCGTTCCTGAGGGCGGTGAAGTAGAAGAAATGGTAGCCGAAAAGCCCCCCGACCCCGAGCGCCCAGACCCGCCCTGGCTGCGCGAAGGCGCGGGCGGGCGAGACGCCCCGCCGCGCCATGTCCGCGAGCCCGATCGCCCCGCCGACCGCGAAGCAGAGCGCGGCGAGCTGGAAGGGCGGCGTCGCGCCGGAGGCGGCGGTGAAGAGCGCGAGCAGGGCCCAGAGCAGCACCGCGCCGAAGCCGATCGCCGTGGCCCGGGCGCGCGTCACCGCGCGGCGGCGCGGAAGTAGTCGGCGAAGACGCGCCCGAGGGCCGCGTTGTCGACCGGCGCGCCGACCTGCCGTCGGCCCGCCTCGGCGATCTCCGCGGGCGTCGACCCGTGGTCGCGCATCCACTCGAACAGGGCGCCGGCGAAGTCGGGCGCGAATTCGGGATGGGGCTGGACCGAGATCGCGTCGGGCCGGTCGGGGTCGCCGTAGATGAGGCCCGCGTAGTCGCAGCCGGGGCTCGCGGCCCAGAGGGTCGCGTCGTCGGGGATCGCCGTCACCTGGTCCTGATGCAGGCTGTGAAGCCGGCGCCGCCCCGCCGCCGCCTGCGCCCAGGCGGGGCCGTCGGCGAAGTCGAAATCGTGCACGCCGAGGCGCCAGCCGCCTTCGTGCTTCTCGGCCCGTCCGCCGAAGGCCTGTGCGAGCATCTGGTGGCCGAAGCAGACTCCGACGATCGGCCGCCCGGCCGCGCGGGCGGCGCGCAGAAAGTCCTCCGTCGGCGGGATCCATGGCAGGTCGTCGTAGACGCCGTGGCGCGAGCCGGTCACGAGCCAGCCGTCGCAGGCCTCGGGGTCGGGCGGCGGGGCGCCGTCGTAGACGGGGCAGGTTTCGAAAACGAAGTCGGGCGCGGCCTCGCCGATCAGCGTCTCGAACATGCGCGGATACTCGCCGAAGCGCTTTGTCAGCGCCTCGCGCACAGCGCCGGTCTGAATCACGCCGATCTTCATTCCACAAGCCCCTCCGAGGTTCGCCTCCGGGCGTCTCAATAAAGCGTCGTCGCGATCACGAACAGCGGTGCCTGCGAAAGGGCGAACGACGATGCGTCCGGTTCGGGGCAGGAGGGGACGTTGGCGCGCTGCTGCGGGGCCGCTGCGTGCCGAGGGCCGCGTGGCCGCCCCAAGGGTGATCGCCTTGGAACGCTGGGGCTATTGCGGTCTATGCCGCAACCGACTGAAAACGCGGCACTTCCTGCGCCGTCGCACGGTCCGTGCTAGCCGCACGAACCGCCGGTGCCGCTGAGCGGAAAGCCAAGGTCCGCATTGTCCCGCAAGGCGGCCTGAAGGCCCTTATCCGTCTCGCCCTGATCCCTAGAGCGCGAGCGTCGCCCAGACAGGGACGTGGTCCGACGGCTTCTCGCCGCCGCGCACGCTGCGGTCGATCCCGACGGCGCGCAGACGATCGGCCGCCTGCGGGGTCAGCAGGATGTGGTCGATCCGGATGCCTCGGTTGTTGCGCCAGGCCCCGCCCTGGTAGTCCCAGAAGCTGTAGGCGGTCTCCTCGCACAGCGCCCGGAAGGCGTCGGTCAGGCCGAGATGGACGATCCGCCGGAAGGCGGCGCGGGTCTCGGGCAGGAACAGGGCGTCGTCGGCCCAGGCTTGGGGGCTGTAGGTGTCGCGCGGCTCTGGGATCACGTTGTAGTCGCCTACGAGCGCCGCCGGCGTTTCCTCCGCGAGCAGCGCGCGGACCCGCGCTTCCAGCCGCGCCATCCAGGCGAGCTTGTAGTCGTATTTCGGCCCCGGCGCGGGGTTGCCGTTTGGAAGATATAGGCCGCAGACGCGCAGCGCCCCAGTCTCGCCTGACACGGTCGCCTCGATCCACCGGGCCTGTTGGTCGGCGTCGTCTCCGGGCAGGCCCGTCGCGACGGCCTCCAGCGGGCGGCGCGAGAGCAGGGCGACCCCGTTGAACCCCTTCTGGCCGTGCACGGCCACGTTCCAGCCCCGCTCCTCGATCTCGAGGCGCGGGAAGGCGTGGTCCTCGCACTTGATCTCCTGCAGCGCCACGACGTCGGCCTCCGACCCGTTCAGCCAGTCGAGCAGAGCCGGGAGGCGGGCCTTCACGCCGTTGATGTTGAAGGTGGCGATCTTCATGCGCGGCCTCCGCAGGGGGACGCGTCTCGATAGCAGGGCGCCGGGAGCGGCGGAAGCGGGGGCTGGAGGGTGGCCGCGGGTCGGAGCGCGCGATGCGCCGCGCGGCGAGCCGGCTTCAACGGCTCGCACCGGACGGCGTCGCCGCCGGACAAGGCGGACCTTGAAGGGCGGAGCGCAGCGGAACCCATGGCCCGTGCGGCCAGCACGGGCGGCCCCCGACCCTCGGGAGGGCGCATCGCACCGCCAGCCTGAAGCCGAACGATCAGAGCCGCTTGCGACATAAACCGCCATAGCTCCCGAGCGGAGCCGCGCCCTCCCAGGTCGGGCGCGTGCCTTATCGCTCAGCGGTGCAGGGGAATGCCCGCCCTTGCCCCCAAGCGGACAGATTCTCCTGGACCGATCTAGAGATCGAGGCCCGCTGTCCCCGTCGGCGTTCGGGCGGACGCTTCGCCGGCGCCGCGGAGAATCTCTTCCGAACGCTGCTCGGCCGTCATGATCTCGTCCGCGTTCATCCGGCGCGCGAGCGCGTCGCGGAGTTCCGCGCCGCGCTCCAGACCGGCTGCGGCGGCGAGATTGCTCCAGGCGTAGGCCTCGACGAAGTCGCGCGGCGCGCCCTCGCCCGCGGCGAGCGCCTCGGCCAGCGCCACGCGCGCCGCGGCGTCGCCGTCCTCGGCCGCGCCCCGGAACCAGCGCACCGCGTCGACGGGATCGCGCGGTGCCGCCACGCCGGCGAGGCTCATCTCGCCGAGGCGCCGGTGCGCCAGCCCGTCGCCGAGCGCCGCCGCCTGCATGTAGTGGTCGCGCGCGCGGCGGATGTTGCGCGGCGCGCCGACTCCGCGCTCGAGCATGGCCGCGAGCGCGCAGTGGCCCGCGGCGAGATCCGCCTCCGCCGCAATCTCGAAGTAACGCACGGCCTCGGCTGGGTCGGCGGGTCCGCCAAGGCCATCCCGCAGCATGATCCCGAGTCCAAGCGCGCCCTCCGCCGCGCCGGCGGCCAGCGCCTCGCGATACCACCGCTCGGCTGCGCGCGGGTCGCGGATTCCGACGTCGCCGGTGCGGAGCAGATCGCCCAGGCGCGCGGCGGCGCGGGCGTGACCCTCGGTCGCCGCGAGGGTGACCAGCAGGCGCCCCTCGTTGGGATCGGCGTCCGTGATAAGGCCGTCGAGATGCATCACGCCGAGCGCGAAGCGCGCGTCGGCGTCGCGCCGGCGGGCGAAGGCCTCCAGAAGCGGCGCGGCTTCGGCGTAGGCGCCGGCCTCGAAGGCGGCGAGGCCAATCTTGCGCCATCGGGGATCGGGCGCGCCGTCCCCGGCGCCCGCGGCGCCGGCGGCCAGACCGAGCAGGAGCGCCGCGGCCGGAACGGCGCGGCGCAGGGCGGCGATGCGGATGACGCGACGCATGTCGAACTCTCCTAAAATTCGTCGAAGGTCGACATACACGTTCGAGCGCCCGCCGCGCAGAGGCGCAGCCGGCTCGGAGACCCCTCCGAAAGGATAGGCGCCCCGCCCGTCAGGGACCGTCAAAGGGCCGCGCGTTGCGAAGCGCCGGCACCCTGCGGCGCGCCTCGACCACGGCGGAGAGGTCGAGATCGGCGCGCACGACGCCGGGCGCGCCGCCGCCGCCGTCGGCCAGCACCTCGCCCCAGGGCGCGATCACGAGCGAGTGACCCCAGGTGCTGCGCGGCCGCTCGCCCGGCGCGGCGCGGTTCTCGCCGACCTGCGCGGGGGCGAGCACGAAGCAGCCGGTCTCGATGGCGCGGGCGCGCAGCAGCACCTCCCAATGCGCGCGACCCGTCGGCACCGTGAAGGCGGCGGGGACGGTCAGGATCGCGGCGCCGGCCTCGGCCAGAGCGCGGTGCAGCGCGGCGAAGCGCACGTCGTAGCAGACGGTCAGGCCGACGCCGCCCCAAGGCGTCGGCGCGACGACGGCCCTCTCGCCGGGGCGGTAGCCATCGCTCTCGCAGTAGCTCTCGCCCTCGCCGATGTCGACGTCGAACATGTGGATCTTGTCGTAGCGCGCGCGCACCGCGCCGTCCGGGCCGATCAGCAGCGAGCGGTTGACGAAGCGGCCGTCGCCGTCCTCGGCCTTCAGCGCGAGGCTGCCGAGGAGGAGCCAGATCTCCAGCTCGGCGGCGACGGCGGAGAGGCAGGCGAGGGTCTCGTCCTCGGCCTCCGGGCGCAGCAGGCGGGTTTGCCGGGCGCGGTCGAAGGAGACCATGTTGGTCACTTCGGGCGTCAGCACGAAGCGCGCGCCGCCGGAAGCGGCCTCACGGATCAGGGCCTCCGCGCTCTCGCGATTTTCGGCGGGATCGTCGGAGGACGACATCTGGCAGAGCGCGACGGGAAGGCGGCTCTCCTGCGGCGCGGACATCGTATGCTCTCCTCGCTCGGTCGCGATCCACGATGACGGCGGCGCCGCGCCGCCGCAAGGGTCAGGAGCGGTGGGCGAGCCCCGCCGCGTCGAGCGCGTCGAGCGCGCCGCCGAGGGTCGCCTCCGGCGTCCCGCTCGCGTCGACATGGCGCCAGCCGGGGGCCTCGGGGCGGCGGTCGAGCTGGCGGCGGATCACCGCCTCGTCGGCGTCCGAGGCGTCGCCGCGGCGGGCGGCGGCGCGGGCCGCCAGCGTCTCGAGCGGCGCGTCGAGCCAGAGGCCGAGGAAGGGCACGCCGAGGGCGCGGGCCAGCGCCGCCGCGGCCGCCTGTTCGCTGCGGTCGAGAAAGGCGGCGTCGAAGAGCGCGGCGAACCCGGCGCGGACCGTGCGCCGCGCCTCGGCGCGCAGGCGCGCATAGACCTGCGCGTCGGTTTCGGGCGCGTAGGCGGAGGCCGGAAGATGATACTCCGGCGCGACGCCGAAGAGGCGCTTGCGCGCGACGTCGCTGCGCAGCTGCACCGCGCCCGGCCGCGCGCCGAGGCGGGGGGCGAGCGCGCGCGACAGGGCGCTCTTGCCCGAGGCGGAGGGGCCGCCGACGGCGAGCAGGACCGGCGGGGGCGGGGGCGCCAGCGCCTCGGTCGCGAAGGCGAGACGGTGTTCGGCGGAGGGCGCGGCGTCCGGCGCGCCCGCGGCGGCGATGGCGCGGACGGCGGCGCGCATCGAGACGTGGAGCGGCAGGAGCGCGAGGCCGGAATGGTCGCGGCTGGCCGAGAGCCAGCGCGAGAGGCAGGCGGCGGCGAGCGCGTCGAGTCCGCGCTCCATCAGGTCCATCAGGGCGAAGGCGAGGTCGTAGGAGACGTCGATGGTGGCGATGGCCTCGTCGAACTCGATGGCGTCGAAGAGGGTCGGGCGGCCCTCGAACAGGCAGACGTTGCCGAGATGCAGGTCGCCGTGGCAGCGGCGCACGCAGCCGCGCCGTCCGCGCGCCTCGATCCGCGCCGCATGGTCGGCGGCCGCGGCCTCGGCGGCCGCGCGCCAGCGGGCGACGGCGTCGGCGCGCGCGCCGTCGGCGGCGAGGATCGCGCCGGCGATCTGGGCGATGCGCGCGCGCGCGCCCTCCGCGGCGCCGGGGCCGCGCGCCTGCGGGGCGGCGCGGTGCGTCTCCGCCGCGACGTCGGCGAGGCCCTCGACCAGCGGGATCGTGAGGGCGCTGCGCTCGGCGAGGCGGTCGAACTCGGTCTCGCGGTCGAAGCGGGCCATCTCGGTGACCCAGTCGATCGCCGGGCCCTCGCCGCCGAGGGCCGGGCCGCCTGGGCCTTCCTTGACGGGGATCACTCGGCGGTAGAGGGCGCCCGCGGCGGCGTTGATCTCCATCTCGCGGCGGCAGGCCGCTTCGCGCCGGGCGGGCGTGGAGAAGTCGAGGAAGTTCGCGCGCATTGAGCGGCGGAGCTTCAGCGCGCGGTCGCCCGCGAGGAACACGTGGGAGATGTGGGTGTCGACGCGCTCGACCGGCGCGCCGCCATGGGTCGCCGGGTCCGCCAGCATGCGGACGGTTTCGCGCTGCTCCGGCGCGACCTCGGTCATCCTCGCCCCCTGTCTCGACCGCGGAAACGGGTCGTCCCGCGACTCGGAAAGACCTCGCTGCGCCCGCTGCCCTCGTCTATGTCGTCGATCATGGACGCACGCGAAACCACCCTGGCGGAGGCCGCGCGCCTGCCGCGCTGGCGCCGGCCGGAGGCGCTGCTCGTGCTGATGTCGGTCGGCATGACGCTCGCCTTCGCCACATGGACGGCGGCGCTGAACAATTTCGCGGTCGAGGCGGCGGATTTCGACGGCTTCGACATCGGCGCGCTGCACATGGTGCGCGAGATCCCGGGTTTCCTGGCCTTCCTCGTGATCTGGCTCGTGATGCTGGTGCGCGAGCAGAGCCTGGCCCTGATCGCGCTGGCGCTGCTCGGCTTCGGCACCGCGATCGTCGCCGATTTGCCAGGTTGGTGGGGGTTGATGCTCACCACCTTCATTTCGTCAGTCGGCTTCCACTATTATGAGACGGTCAACCAGTCGCTCCAGCTGCAGTGGCTCGACAAGGCGCGGGCGCCGCGGGCGCTCGGGCTGATCGTGGCGGCGGGGTCCGGCGCGTCGCTCGTGGTGTATGGCGCGCTCGCGATTTACGGCGCGTTCGCGCTGGTCGATTACCGGCTGGTCTACCAGGTCGGCGGCGGGGCGTGTCTCGCGGTGGCGTTCATCGCCTGGGCGCTCTATCCGCGGTTCCGCGCGCCGCATCCGCAGACGGCGAAGTTCGTTCTGCGCGGGCGCTACTGGCTCTATTACGCGCTGGTGTTCATGGGGGGCGCGCGGCGCCAGATCTTCGTCGTGTTCGCGGCTTTCATGATGGTCGAGAAGTTCGGCTTCCGTCTGCACGAGGTGACGGCGCTGTTCCTCGCGAACTACGTCGCGCAGATGCTGTTCGCGCCCTATGTCGGGCGGCTCATCGGGCGGCATGGGGAGCGGCTCGCGCTTGCGGCGGAGTATGTCGGCCTGGTCGTCGTGTTCGGCGCCTATACTGGCGTCTATTTCCTGGACTGGGGCATGTGGGTTGCGATGCTGCTCTACGTGTTCGACCATCTGCTGTTCGCGATGGCCTTCGCGCAAAAGACCTATTTCCAGAAAATCGCGGACCCGAAGGACCATGCGCCGACGGCGGCGGTCGCGTTCACCATCAACCATATCGCGGCGGTCGGGCTGCCCGCGCCGCTCGGGCTGCTGTGGCTGGCGCAGCCCGGTTGGGTCTATGCGATCGCGAGCGGAATGGCGGGCGTGTCGCTGCTGCTCGCCCTTATGGTCCCGCGCCACCCTGAACCGGGACGCGAGACCGTGTTCGCCGGTCTCTGGGCGCGGCTCACGGCGCCGCGACCGACGCCGGCCGAGTAGGGAGAGGACGGCCGCCTCACGCCGCCTCCTCCTGCTCTTTGGCGATCTCGGCGTCGGCCGCGCGCCGGGTCGAGCGCTTGGGCAGCTTCACCTCGCG
>AACY020350948.1_pt1 | contig 14735 bp, 9 predicted proteins | sample 267378 | NCBI WGS metagenome assembly AACY02 (sample SAMN02954345, study PRJNA13694) | marine metagenome | biome: aquatic; feature: ocean; material: water; isolation source: isolated as part of a large dataset composed predominantly from surface... | reverse complement strand
GAAGAACTGCTGCAGCTGGCGGGGATTGGCGCCCATCTCGTGCAGGGCGTGCAATGCCATCGGGCAGTGGTTGGTGGTGCCGCGTCCGTTGAGAGCAAAGGCTCGATTGGCATCGAGCAGATGATGAAGATCATGCATAATCATTTGACTCCTTTCATAAGGGGAGACAGGATTGTGCAAGTTAAAGCTAACTTGAGGTCAAGCGTGGCGATGGAACGCAAATGGCTGGCCATCGGCCAGATAGCCAAACGCTCGGGCGTCAAGGCCAGCGCCCTGCGTTTCTACGAGCAGAAGGGACTGATTGGCAGCGTGCGCAGTGAAGGGGGGCAGCGGCTCTATCCGCAGGATGTGCTGCGCCGCATCGCCTTCATCCGGGTGGCGCAGGGCATGGGGTTGAGTCTGGGCGAGATAGGGGAGGCCCTGGCGGGCCTGCCCGAGGGGCGCACCCCGGATCGTCGCGACTGGGACGGCATTGCCGGCCAGTGGCAGAGCCTGCTCGATCGGCGCATCACGGCTCTGCAGCAGCTCAAGGAGAAGCTTGGCGCCTGCATTGGTTGCGGTTGCCTCTCGCTGGAGCACTGCGCACTTTACAATCCGGATGATCAGGCCGCCGGGCAGGGCGAGGGTCCCCGCTACCTGCTGGGGGATACGCCACCGAGCGGGCCGGCAGCAAAATGATGAACATGAGGGGCGGTCCAGCCATGCCATGCACCGGGCCGACTCGTTTACACCGTCAAGGAGGAGACATGGCACTGGAACAACTGAAACGGGAGTTGGAGCTGTTTGGCGAGCAGAATGACGGCGCGCAACAGTCCCGTGGCAGCAAGATGCTCAACATTACCCGCGATACCGGCGAGCTGCTGGCGGTGCTGGTACAGGCGAGGGGGGCCGATGCAGTGCTGGAGATCGGCACCTCCAACGGTTACTCCACCCTCTGGCTGGCCGAGGCAGTCAAACGGCTGGGGGGCCGGGTCACCACCATCGAGCTGGACGAGGGCAAACGGGCCATGGCGGCCGCCAATTTTCAGCGGGCCGGGCTCGAACCCTGGATTAAGCAGTTGGCAGGGGAAGCCGGTACGCTGCTGCCCACCCTGCCGACGGCCACTTATCCGCTCATCTTCCTCGACTCCGATCGCCAGCACTACCAGGCCTGGTGGCCCGAAATCCAGCGCCTGCTGCCCCCCCGCGGTCTGCTGGTGGTGGACAATGCCACCTCCCATCGTGAGGAACTGGCCGAGTGGATGGCAGAGGTGGAGCAGGATCCGGCGTTTGCGACCTCGCTGGTGCCGGTGGGCAAGGGGGAGTGGCTGGTGGTGCGGTTGTAGGGGACAGGCATGGAAAACAAGACCATGGAACCAAAAGCAGTGGTGGAGGCCTACTGGCAGGCCATGCAGAGCAACGATTTCGTCAAGGCCTCCAGGTGGCTGAGCGATGACTTCCTCTGTGACTGGCCCCAGTCGGGGGAGCGGATCGAGGGGCGGGCCAACTTCGTCGAGATCAATCGGCGCTACCCGGCGGCCGGGCCCTGGAATTTCGATGTCGTCCGCCTGCTGGAGCAGGGGCGGGAGGTGGTGACCGAAGTGGTGATCACCGACGGTGAAGTCGAGGCACGCGCCATCACCTTCCACACGGTGTGTGGCAATACCATCTGCCATCAGACCGAATTCTGGCCCGATCTCTACGAGGCGCCGCACTGGCGTCGTCACTGGGTCACCAGCATCCCGCGGGAGTCGCAACCCGCCTGACATGGTTTCCGCTGGCGGAGCGCCGCCAGCGGGGCTATTCCTCGGCCAGTCCGGCCACTATCTTTTCGTTATCCATTATTTCGCTAAATATCCCCGTATTTCATGGTTGGGTCATGCCATGAGCCACGTTATGTTTCATCCATACCGCCGGCAAGCATTATGAAAGTTATCTCTGCCGATAATTAATTTAAACATGATAGCCGGCTGGTTTTATTTTGTGGTGGTTGGCAAGCGTTCTGGATGTTCATAAATATAACGAGGTGAATAATGAAAAAACGACACTCCCTGTTTTTGATGGCGGCACTTCCGCTGGCACTGATGACCTCGGTACAGGCACAGTCAAGCCTGGCCGAGATCCAGCGGGCCGGGGTGATCAAGATCGGCACCGAAGGGGCCTATCCTCCCTTCACCTATCACGACAAGAGCGGCAAGCTGGTGGGTTTTGACGTGGAGATCGGCGAGCTGATTGCAAGCGGTCTCGGCGTGAAGCCACAGTTCGTCGAGGGCAAGTGGGACGGGCTTATCGCCGGGGTGGACGCCAAGCGCTACGACCTGGTGCTCAACGAGGTGGCCATCACCCCTGAGCGGCTGAAAAAATATGATTTTTCAGATCCCTACATCACCTCCAAGGCGGTGATCGTGGTGCACAGCGACAACCACAGCATCAAGAGTTTTGCCGATCTGAAGGGCAAGAAATCCTCCCAGTCGCTGACCAGCAACTTCGCTCAGCTGGCGAAATCATCGGGCGCCGAGGTGGTCGCCACCGAGGGCTTCAACCAGTCCCTTGAACTGGTATTGACCGGGCGGGTGGATGCCACCCTCAACGACAGCCTCTCCTTCCTCGACTTCAAGAAACAGAAGCCGGACGCCAAGTTGAAGGTGGCGGCCACCGAGGCCAAGGGCGATCAATCGGGGGCCCTGCTCGCCAAGGGACAACCCGAGTTGCTGGCCGCCATCAATCAGGCGCTGCGCAATGCCAAGCAGGATGGCGCATATCAGAAAATATCGCAGAAATATTTCGGTACCGACGTCTCGCAATAATATCGCGGCAACATAATAACAACTGAGGATATTAACGTGCCGGCCTGGTTGCAGTTAATGATCGACTCTTTTTGGCCCCTGCTCAGTGCGGGGCTTATTTTTACCGTGCCACTCACCCTGATTACCTTCGTGCTGGGAATCGTGCTCGGCTTGTCGGTGGCGCTGGCCAGATTATATGGTCCGGCCCCGCTGGTGATGCTGGTCCGGTTTTATGTCTGGCTTATTCGGGGCACCCCGCTGCTGGTGCAGCTGTTTCTGATCTTTTACGGTTTGCCGAGCGCCGGTATCGTGCTGGATGCGTTCACCGCCGCCGTCATCGGTTTCACCCTCAACATCGGTGCCTACAGCTCGGAGATCATCCGTGCCACCCTGGCGGCGATCCCCAAGGGGCAGTGGGAGGCGGCCTACTCCATTGGCATGAACTGGCCCCAGGTGATGTGGCGGGTGATCCTGCCGCAGGCGGCGCGCATCGCGGTGCCGCCGCTCTCCAACACCTTCATCTCCCTGGTCAAGGACACTTCGCTGGCGGCGGCGGTAACCGTACCCGAGCTGTTTCAGGCGGCTCAGCGACTCGCCTCCGTCACCTATGAGCCGCTCATCCTCTATGTCGAGACGGCCCTCATCTACCTGTTGTTCAGCTCGGTACTCTCCACCCTGCAAGACAAGCTGGAACAGCGACTGGCTTACAAAGAGACCCGGGAGGTTGCCCTATGATCCGCTTGAGTGGCATCGAGAAACAGTTTGCGGGGCAGCGAGTGTTGAAAGGGGTAGGGCTGGCGATGGCCGCGGGCAGCGTCACCGCCCTGATCGGCCCCTCCGGCAGCGGCAAGAGTACCTTGCTGCGCTGCGTGAACCTGCTGGAGCGACCCGATGCGGGCCAGCTGGTGCTGGGGGGCAGCGAGCTCGACTTTACCCGGCATCTGTCACGGCAAAGCGTACTGGCCCTGCGCCAGCAGACCGGCATGGTGTTCCAGAATTTCCAGCTGTTCCCACACATGACGGTGCTGGAGAACGTGATGGAAGGGTTGGTGACCGTGTTGCAGTGGCCCAGGGAGAGGGCGGCGGTGCGCGCCCTGCAACTGCTCGACAAGGTGGGGCTCAGGCACAAGGCCCAGGCGGTGCCTGCCACCCTCTCCGGCGGTCAGCAGCAGCGGGTGGCCATTGCCCGGGCGCTGGCGCCGGCCCCCAAGGTGTTGCTCTGTGACGAGCCCACCTCGGCGCTGGATCCCGAGCTTGCCCAGGAGGTGGTGGCCGTGCTGCGCCAGCTGGCCAGTGAGGGCACCACCATGCTGATCGCCACCCATGATTTGCGCCTGGCGGCCCAGATCGCGCAGCAGGTGATCTTCCTGGAGGCGGGTGAGGTGGTGGAGGCGGGCAGTGCGCGCCAGATGTTCACCACCCCCAAGCGGGCGCGTACCTTCGAATACATCTCCACCCTCACCGAGCGGCTGCCGGAGAGCTGGAGCATCTAGCCGGTTCTGCCTGATCGAGAACGATATAAAAAAAGCCCCGCACGAGCGGGGCTGTTTGCATGATGGCTTGGTTGCGGCGGCAGATCACACGGCCAGGTAGTCCATGATCCCTTCGGCCGCCTTGCGGCCCTCATAGATAGCGGTCACCACCAGATCGGAGCCGCGCACCGCGTCGCCACCGGCGAACACCTTGGGGTTGCTGGTCTGGAAGGCATGCTCGGCCTGCTCCGAGGCCTTGATGCGATCCCGGCCGTCAAGCTCGATGCCGTGTTCTGCCATCCAGGGTTGGGGATTGGGCTGGAAGCCGAACGCCATCACCACCGCATCGGCAGCCAGCACCTGCTCGGAGCCGGCGATCACCACCGGATTGCGGCGGCCATTGGCATCGGGGGCGCCGAGCTCGGTGCTCACCACCTTGATGCCGCAGGTGCGGCCCTGGGCGTCCAGCTCGACGCCGACTGGCTGCAGGTTGAACATGAATTCAACCCCCTCTTCGCGGGCATTCTTCACCTCCCGCTTGGAGCCCGGCATGTTCTCCTCGTCGCGGCGATAGGCGCAGATCACCTTGTCGGCCCCCTGACGGATGGCGGTACGCACGCAGTCCATGGCGGTATCGCCACCGCCGAGCACCACTACCTGCTTGCCGGCAAAGTCGATGTAGTCGGCTTGCGCCTTCTCAAAGCCCAGCAGCCGGTTGGCGTTGGCGATGAGGTAGGGCAGGGCGTCGTAGACTCCCGGTGCCTCCTCGTTGGCAAAGCCGCCCTTCATGTACTTGTAGGTGCCGACCCCGAGGAAGACCGCATCGAACTCGCCGAGCAGGTCGGCGAAGGTGACATCGCGACCCACCTCGGTCTCGAGACGAAACTCCACGCCCATCCCCTCGAAGATCTCGCGGCGACGCTGCATCACCTCTTTTTCCAGCTTGAAGGAGGGAATGCCGAAGGTGAGCAGACCGCCGATCTCCGGATACTTGTCGAACACCACCGGGGTGACGCCGCCCCGTGCCAGCACGTCGGCACAGGCGAGACCCGCCGGGCCGGCGCCGATGACGGCGACCCGCTTGCCGGTCCTGACCACCTTGGAGAGATCGGGCTTCCAGCCCATCTCGAACGCCTTGTCGGTGATGTATTTTTCGATGTTGCCGATGGTGACGGCGCCGAAGCGATCGTTGAGGGTGCAGGCACCCTCACACAGTCTGTCTTGCGGGCAGACCCGGCCACACACCTCCGGCAGACTGTTGGTCTGATGGGAGAGTTCCACCGCCTCCAGAATGCGCCCCTCGTTGGCCAGCTTCAGCCAGTTGGGGATGTAGTTGTGGACCGGGCACTTCCACTCGCAGTAAGGGTTGCCGCAGTCGAGGCAGCGATCCGCCTGCATGCCGACCTGGGCCTGGTTGAAGGACTCGTAGATCTCCACGAACTGGATCTTGCGGATCTTGAGCGGCTTCTTGGGCGGGTCGACCCGCTGCACGTCGATAAACTGAAATACGTTCTGGCTCATAGGGTTCCCTCCTTATTGCGCCTGGATTCTGAGTTCTGCACTGGAACGGCTGGTGTGGCCAAGCAGCGATTTGACGTCGCTGGACTTGGGTTTGATCAGCCTGAACTTGGGCACATAGGAGTCGAAGTTGGCCAGGATCTCCTCGGCGCGCGAGCTGCCGGTTTCGTTGAGGTGCGCCGTGATGATGCCGCGCAGGTGCTCCTGATGGATGGCGAGATCCGCCACGTCCAGCAGTTCTACCAGCTCGGGGTTGGTGCGCTTGGCAAAGTTGCCGCACTCGTCGAGCACGTAGGCAAAGCCGCCGGTCATGCCCGCCGCGAAGTTGACACCGGTGGTGCCGAGCACGGTGACGATGCCGCCGGTCATGTATTCACAACCGTTGTCACCGATCCCCTCGACTACCGCCAGCGCCCCTGAGTTGCGCACTGCGAAGCGTTCGCCGGCGGTACCCGCAGCGTAAAGTTTGCCGCCAGTGGCGCCGTAGAGGCAGGTGTTGCCGATGATGGCTGCCTCGTGGGATTTGAACGCCACGCCGACGTGGGGCTTGATCACCAGCTTGCCGCCGGTCATCCCCTTGCCTACGTAGTCGTTGGCGTCCCCCGTGAGGATCATCTCAAGGCCACCCGCGTTCCAGACGCCGAAGCTCTGGCCGGCGGTGCCGTTGAAGTGGACCCGGACCGGGTCTGCTGCCATCCCCTGGTTGCCGTGCCGCTTGACGATTTCGCCGGACAGACGCGCCCCCACCGAGCGGTCGGTGTTGCGGATGTCGTAGCGAAACTCGCCGCCGCTCATGTTTTCCACCGCCTCCAGCAGATCTTCCACCATCTTGAGGTTCAAAGGCCCCTTGTCGAAGGTGGGGTTGTGCTGCTGGCTGAACAGGCTGGAGCCTGCCGGTGCCACCGGGCTGGCCAGAATACCGGAGAGATCCAGCTTGGCCTGACGGGCGGTGAGGCCGGGCAGCGCTTCCAGCAGGTCGGTGCGACCGATGAGGTCGGTCAGCTGGGTGACGCCAAGTTGGGCCATCAGTTCGCGGGTCTCCTCGGCGATGAACTTGAAGTAGTTCATCACCATCTCCGGCAGGCCGGTGAAGTGCTCGCGACGCAGCTTCTCATCCTGGGTGGCGACGCCGGTGGCGCAGTTGTTCAGGTGGCAGATCCGCAGGTATTTGCAACCCAGCGCCACCATGGGGCCGGTGCCAAAACCGAAGCTCTCGGCGCCGAGAATGGCTGCCTTGATGATGTCCAGACCTGTCTTGAGGCCGCCATCCACCTGCAGCCGTACCTTGTGGCGCAGGCCGTTGGCGACCAGCGCCTGCTGGGTCTCGGCCAGGCCCAGCTCCCAGGGGGAGCCGGCGTATTTGACCGAAGTGAGGGGACTCGCGCCGGTGCCGCCGTCGTAGCCGGAGACGGTGATGAAGTCCGCATAGGCCTTGGCCACGCCGCAGGCGATGGTGCCAACGCCGGGCTCGGACACCAGTTTCACCGACACCAGGCAGTTCGGGTTGATCTGCTTGATGTCGAAGATGAGCTGGGCCAGATCCTCGATGGAGTAGATGTCGTGGTGGGGCGGCGGCGAGATCAGGGTCACGCCGGGCACGGAATAACGCAGCTTGGCGATCTGGGCCGTCACCTTGTCACCGGGCAGCTGGCCCCCTTCGCCGGGCTTGGCGCCCTGGGCCACCTTTGATCTGCACCACGTCGGCGTTCATCAGGTAGTGGGGGGTGACGCCAAAGCGCCCCGATGCCACCTGCTTGATGCGCGAATTCTTCTCGGTGCCGAAGCGCTTAGGGTCTTCGCCGCCTTCACCCGAGTTGCTCTGACCGCCGAGCCGGTTCATGGCCACCGCCAGCGCTTCGTGGGCTTCCGGGCCCAGCGCGCCGATGGACATGGCGGCGGAGTCGAAGCGGGGGAACAGCTTGGCAGCCGGCTCCACCTGCTCCAGTGCCACCGGGTTGTCGACCTTCTTCAGGGTGAGCAGATCGCGCAGGGTGGCGACCGGGCGCTCGTTCACCAGACGGGCGTACTCCTTGTAATCGGCATAGTTGCCGGAGCGCACCGCCACTTGCAGGGTCTGCACCACGTCCGGGTTGTAGGTGTGGTACTCGCCACCGTGGACGAATTTGAGCAGGCCGCCCTGAGTGAGGGCCTTGCGGGCCAGCCAGGCCTGACGGGCCAGATTGAACTGATCCTGCTGGATATCGGCAAAATCGGCGCCCTGGATGCGGCTCGATACACCGCGAAAACACATCTCGACCACGGCTTTGGAGAGGCCCACCGCTTCGAACAGCTGGGAGCAGCGGTAGCTGGCCACCGTGCTGATGCCCATCTTGGACATCACCTTGTAGAGGCCCTTGTTGATGCCGTTGCGGTAGTTGAGCATGGCCTGGCGCAGGCTCATCTTGAGCACGCCCTCTTCTACCTGTTTGGCGAGCGTCTCGTAAGCGAGATAGGGGTAGATGGCGGTGGCGCCAAAGCCCAGCAACACCGAGAAGTGGTGCGGGTCGCGCACGCTGGCGGTCTCCACCAGGATGTTGGCGTCGCAGCGCAGGTTGTTGTCCACCAGGGTGCGCTGCACCGCTCCCACCGCCATGGCGGCCGGGATGGGCAGGGTGTCGGCACTGACGTCCCGATCCGAGAGGATCAGCAGCACGGTACCGGCCTTGGCGGCAGCCTTGGCCTCTTCACAGATGCGCAGGATGGCCGCTTCCAGGCCTTCTTCGGGCTTGAAGTTGAGGCTGATCACCTGATGGCGATAGTGCTCCCCTTCCAGTGCCAGCAGCTGGTGGAAGTCGGAGTAGAGCAGGATCGGCGATTGGAACAGCACCCGGTGGGCGTGGCCGAAGGTCTCGTTGAACACGTTCTGCTCGCGGCCGATACAGGTGGCCAGCGACATGACGTGGTTTTCCCGCAGCGGATCGATGGGCGGGTTGGTGACCTGGGCGAACATCTGGCGGAAGTAGTCATACAGAGTGCGCTGGCTGGAGGATAGCACCGCCATCGGGGTGTCATCCCCCATGGAGCCCACCGCTTCCTGGCCGTTTTCACCCAGTACCCGGATGATCTGGTCCAGCTCCTCATAGGAGTAGCCGAACAGCTTCTGATAGGTTTTCAGCTGATCGTCGGAGAACTCGCGGGCGCCGGTGCTGGCGTCATCCATCTGCTCGAACGGCACCAGCCGCTTGCAGTGCTTGTCCATCCACTGCTTGTAGGTGTGACGGCTCTTGAGATCGTCATCGATCTCGAAGCTGGTCCAGATCTTGCCGTTGCTGGTGTCGACCACGAACAGCTCGCCCGGGCCGACCCGGCCCTTCTCCAGCACTTCGTCCGGGGTGTAATCCCAGGTGCCGACCTCGGACGCGAGGGTGATGAACTTGTCCTTGGTGATGACGTAGCGGGCCGGACGCAGGCCGTTTCTGTCGAGGGCGCAGGTGGCGTAGCGACCGTCGGTCATAACGATGCCGGCCGGGCCATCCCAGGGCTCCATGTGCATGGAGTTGAAGTCATAGAAGGCGCGCAGGTCGTCATCCATGTTCGGGTGTTTCTGCCACGCAGGCGGGATCAACAGGCGCATGGCACGGAACAGGTCCATGCCGCCGGCCAGGAACAGATCCAGCATGTTGTCGAGGCTGGAGGAGTCCGACCCCGTGGTGTTGACGAAGGGGGCGGCCTCTTGCAGATCGGGGATCAGCGGGGTGGCGAACTTGTAGCTGCGCGCCTTGGCCCACTGGCGGTTGCCGGCGATGGTGTTGATCTCGCCGTTGTGGGCAAGGTAGCGGAACGGCTGCGCCAGCGGCCAGCGCGGGCTGGTGTTGGTGGAGAAACGCTGGTGGAATACGCAGATGGCCGCCTGCATGCGAATGTCGGCCAAATCCAGATAAAAACGCGGCAGATCCACCGGCATGCACAGCCCTTTATAGACGGTGACCAGGTTGGAGAGGCTGACCACGTAGAAGTAGTCGTCGCTGATGCGTTTCTCGATGCGGCGGCGCACGATATAGAGGCGCCGCTCGAGATCCTTGTCGACCCAACCGGGCGGGGCGTTGACAAAGACCTGTTCGATGCTGGGCAGGGAGGCCTTGGCGATGGGGCCGAGTACATTGGTATCGATAGGCACCTTGCGCCAACCGACCAGGCTCAGGGTCTCCTTTTCCAGCTCTTCGTCGATGATGTCGCGAGTGGCTTGCGCCAAGACGGGATCGGGGTTGAGAAACAGCATGCCGACCGCGTAATTGCGGCCCAGGTGCCATCCCTTCTCTTCGGCGACAGCTCTGAAGAAGCTGTCGGGTTTTTGCAGCAACAGACCGCAGCCGTCGCCGGTCTTGCCGTCGGCGGAGATACCGCCGCGGTGCTGCATGCGAGCCAATGCTGACATCGCGAGACGGACAAGCTTGTGGCTGGCTTCACCTTCCATGTGGGCCAACAGGCCGAAGCCACAGTTATCCCTCTCCAGCTTTGGATCATATAGTGACATTGCATTTCTCCCTTGCTCGGCCTTGCATCGCACTGTCATCAACAGACTGCATAAATTGCGATTGGCTCTTGTGGTTCCGTCCGCCTGAGGTGGCGAATCTCCAAACTAATGGGATTTTTCGGCAAGGTCAATTGGACATCCCGGCTGTTTTCGTTATCACAAACTCATAACAAAATGTCGAGGTGCGGGTATATGTGGGGTATTAACTGGTTATTGCTCTGGTTATTTTTGTTTTTGTGGAATTTTATATTGCCATATTGGGCTTTGCTGGTTGACTCAATGGGGGCAAGGATTTGTAGTAATTTTACCAATCCACTCGACAAGTGAATGGCCGAGATCACAATAACGAAGCAGGTGACTTGCATTTGCAAAACCACCGTCTATGAGGAAATTTTCATTATTCAACAAACTGTTAGAAGATGGTTTTGTGGTGGTGTTGAGCCTTCGCCAAATTGGGGATGAGTCTCGAAAGCGTCGATAACTACCCATTCGCTGATATTTATCCGGTTATTGGTGAATATTTATATGTTTTCTCGACCCTCTCCTCCCTTGATCCAGCGCAGCGCCGCGCGCGGCCAAGCTCGTACAATGACGCCCCTTTACTGGAGGTGTCATGCAGTTACACGAACTCGTCAATACATTCGGCCAGGATCTCAAGCAACGCCATGGCCAGAAGATCCACAAGCTCTCCATTCACGGTGCCTTCACCTGCCCGAACCGGGACGGCACGCTGGGCCGTGGCGGCTGCACCTTCTGCAATGTCTCCTCCTTTGCCGACGAGTCGGCCCAGCAGCTTTCGGTGGTGCAGCAGCTGCTGGCTCGCCGGGATGAAGTGACCCGGGCCAAACGTTATCTCGCCTACTTTCAGGCTTATACCAGCACCTATGCCGAGGTGGAGTACCTGCAGCGCATGTATGAAGAGGCGCTGTCGGTGAGCGACATGGTGGGCTTGTGCGTGGGGACGCGCCCAGATTGCGTGCCGGATGCGGTACTGGACCTGCTGGCCGGCTATCAGGCCCGGGGTTACGAGGTGTGGTTGGAGCTGGGGCTGCAGAGTGCCAACGACAAGACGCTGCAGCGCATCAACCGGGGTCATGGCTATGCCGCCTATGCTGATGCTGTGACCAGGGCCCATCAGCGCGGCATCAAGGTGTGCGCCCACCTGATCGTCGGTCTGCCTGGTGAAGTCGCCATGGACAGCCTGAATACGCTGCAGCGCATCGTGGAGACGGGCGTGGAAGGGATAAAGCTGCACCCGCTGCACGTGGTAGAGGGAAGCACCCTTGGCAAGGCGTGGCAGGCGGGTCGACTGGAGGTGCCGAGCCTGGCGCAGTATGTGGAAGCGGCGGTGGCCATGATCCAGCACACGCCGCCTGAGGTGGTGTACCACCGCATCTCGGCGTCGGCACGCCGTCCGACTCTGTTGGCGCCAGCCTGGTGCGAGAATCGCTGGACAGCCATGGCTGACATTGCTAGTGAACTTGCCCGCTCCGGCGCCCAGGGCCATGCGCTGGGGCACCCTTTTTCGCTTTCCGGCAATATCGACTAGGTAATCAGATTCCATCAAAAAAACAGTGAGTTATTAGATGAAATTCAGTCTTTGCGGTATAGTTTCGGTAAAATTGTCTTGATATAGTACTTCGCTTGAAAAAGATATCATTATCAATAAGCTTGTATTATTTCCATTTTGGACGGGATATATCGGATATGGCGCCATCTTGTGTCGCGATCCGCAACCAAACTGCCCGTCTCGCCTTTGGGTGTAATGCCTATCAGGTCTGCCAATGACATTCAGTGTCATGTACCTGTGCTTAATGTGTATCAGGCTGTTGATCCCTTCTCGGGGAGCTCTGTTCTTTATGTCACGGGATCGTCTGCGCCAAACTGCGCCCGTGAAGCTTGAATATCGGTGTGGCGATAGAGCCGGCCCAATCATGCAGTGACAGGATGCTATGCAAGCAGAAACTAACCGTATTGACGAGTTGTTGGAGTGCCTGGTCTTTCTGACCCGCTTTTATGGGGTGCCCAACAGCAAGGATGCCCTGACGACCGGTTTGCCACTGGTGTCCGGCCTGCTGACGCCCAACCTGTTTGGCCGTGCCGCCGAGCGGGGTGGGCTGTCTGCCCGGGAAGTGATCCAGCCGCTTGCCGAAATCTCCCCCTTGTTGCTGCCTTGCGTACTGCAGATGCGCAATGGTGGCGCCTGCATTCTGCTGGAGTGGAATGAAGACAGGAGTCAAGGCAAGGTCATCTTTCCTCAAGCGGGAGATGCGGCCCAGTGGCTCAGTGCGGCCCAGCTGGGTGATGAGTATCTGGGTCGACTGTTTTTCGTCAAAAAGCAGTTCAAATTTGATGAGCGCTCCCCCAAGGTGCTGGAGACCCGTGACGGGCACTGGTTCTGGAGCACTCTGTTTGAATCCCGTGGCATCTATCGGGACGTACTGATCGCGTCCATCCTGATCAACCTGTTTGCCATCGCCAGCCCGCTGTTCACCATGAACGTCTACGACAAGATAGTGCCCAATCTGGCATTCGATTCCCTTTGGGTGCTTGCGGTCGGGGCCATGGTGGTGTTCACCTTCGATTTCGTGATGCGCCAGCTGCGCAGCTATTTCATCGACATCGCCGGTAAGAAATCGGATGTGCTGTTGTCGGCCAAGATCTTCGCCAAGGTGATGGGCATGCGGATGGAGTCGCGACCGGCCTCGACCGGTGCGTTTGCCAAACATTTGCAGGAGTTCGAGTCGGTACGGGAGTTTTTTACCTCCGCTACTGTCTCTACCCTCATCGACCTGCCGTTCGCGGTCTTCTTCCTGTTCATCATCTGGATTTTTGCCGGTGTCATGGTCGTGGTACCGATCGTCGCCATGCTGATCCTCATTATTTACAGCTTCTATATTCAGGCGCCGCTCAAGCAGTCCATCGAAGAGGGATCGCGGCTTGCCTCCCAGAAGAATGCCAATCTGATCGAGAGCATTTCAGGCCTTGAGACCGTCAAGATTTTCGGGGCCGAGAGCATGTTCCAGCATCGCTGGGAGCAGGCCGTCTCCCATATCTCGACCTGGGGCGTACAGACCCGCCGCATCACCAACTCCATGTCCTCGCTGGCCAGTTACATCCAGCAGGTGGTGACGGTGGCATTGGTGATTGTCGGTGTTTATCAGATTTCGGAAGGGTTGGTCACCATGGGTGGCATGATTGCCGCCGTCATGCTGTCAAGCCGTGCCATTGCGCCCATGGTGCAGTTGTCAGTGCTCTCCACCCGCTACAACCAGGCCAAGTCCGCACTGGAAATCCTGGAAAAAATCATGGTGACACCGGGTGAGCAGGAAGAGGGCAAACAGTATATCCACCATCCCGTGATCTCCGGTCGGATCGAGTTTGACAATGTATCGTTCAAGTACCCGGGGATGGAAACCAGCACCCTGCACAACATCAATCTGCGGATCGAGCCAGGCGAGAAGGTTGCCATCATAGGCCGGATCGGGGCGGGTAAAACCACGCTCGAGAAGATCTTGATGGGCTTGTATCGGCCCACCGATGGTTCGGTGCGACTCGATGGATTCGAGCTGGATCAGTTGCCGGCCTCGGTGATCCGGCGCAACATAGGTTGTGTCCCGCAGGACGTGACCCTGTTTTTTGGCTCGGTACGCGACAACATCATGCTGGGCAATCCGCTGGTGGACGATGTGCGGGTCATGCGGGCCGCCAAACGGGCCGGTGTCACCAATTTTACCAATCGGGATCCCAACGGGCTGGATCGGCAGATCGGTGAGGGGGGCCGCCAGCTTTCGGGTGGTCAGCGTCAGGCCATTCTGCTGGCGCGAGCCTTGCTCAACGACCCCCCCATTCTGGTGATGGACGAACCCACCTCCAACATGGATAACCAGTCCGAGATGCAGGTAAAGCATGAGTTGGCACGATTGGGGCCGGAAACGACCCTGATCCTGATCACTCACAAAACCTCCATGCTCGATGTCGCTTCACGGGTCATCGTGGTTGAGCAGGGGCAGGTGGTGGCCGATGGGCCTAAAGAGGCTGTGCTGCAACAGTTGAAAGAGGGCAAGGTGCGTGTGCAGGAGGCGTCCAATGGCTAAGTTTGGACTGTTCAAGAAGGCGCCATCCGATACCGTACTACCGGCGCCGGAGCACCTTGAATTCGTCGATGACGGTGCGGCTGCGGTACTGTTGAGTACCCCGACTCGAGCCAGGGCATTGCTGTGGGCCTGCTTCCTGTTTTTCATGAGCGCCATCGTCTGGGCCGCCTGGGCCGAGCTCGATGAAGTCACCGTTGGACAGGGCAAGGTCATCCCTTCCCGTCAATTGCAGGTGATCCAGAATCTGGAGGGGGGGATCGTCAAGGAGATCTTCGTCAAAGAGGGTGACATCGTTGAAAAAGGGCAGCCGCTCTTGCGCATCGATGACACTCGCTTCCGCTCCGATTTTCGTGAACGGGAGCAGGAGCTGGTGACCCCTCAGGGGGGATATGCCAGGCTGCGTTCCGAA
>AACY020562524.1_pt1 | contig 14748 bp, 13 predicted proteins | sample 267378 | NCBI WGS metagenome assembly AACY02 (sample SAMN02954345, study PRJNA13694) | marine metagenome | biome: aquatic; feature: ocean; material: water; isolation source: isolated as part of a large dataset composed predominantly from surface... | reverse complement strand
TCCCGCCGAGGGGGGTGAGTCATGGCTAGGTGCACAGCCCCAGTGGAAGGTCATCGCTCGTCAAGCGCCGCAGCGGCATGCCCTGCATGCCGTGGTCGAAGTGGCCGCTACGGCGGTTATAGCGGCTACAGCGGCTACGGAGCGTATTCGTCCTCAAACTACTCTTCGTCGGTCAGCGGCGGAGGCAGCCGCAGCGGCGGTGGGTCCGGCAGCGGCGCAAAGCCTCGCTGGTCGCGGCCCGGCTCGTCCGTCTCGTACACGCCTGGCCAAGTGCAATCACTCACGCCGATTCGCGAATCGGTTGAGAAATCAGCGGTAGAGCAACCTGACCTCCGTGATTGCTTCCTGTGCCACGCGTGGGACGACCGGCAGGGGGCGGCCAAGGAATTGTACGAATCGCTCGTGGCGGCCGATGTCAAAGTTTGGTTCAGCGAGAAGGACCTTGGCCTCGGCGTACCGATGATGCGTGCCATCGACAAGGGTTTGGCCAATTCGCGCATCGGACTCGTGCTGGTTACCCCGAACCTGTTGCGCCGCCTTCCGCAAGAGGGCGTCGCCGACAAAGAGCTTTCGGCCCTCCTCGCGGGCAACCGGCTCGTGCCCATCGTGCATCAGACGACGTACTCAGAACTCCGCAATGTCAGCCCCTTGCTTGCTTCGCGAAGTGGCTTGGACACAGCTGAAGACTCAATGGCGATGGTCGCGACCAAGATTGCTGAGCTGGTCGCCATCTGGGCCTAGCACGCTTTCGTGCAACCGATCGAGAGCCAACTACTGTAGACCTCCGCCTTTGCGCCCCTTGGCTTCGGCCTCGGGGCACCGTTATTTGCGCGTGCCGCAACGAGAATTCCGCAGGCCGGCGAGTGGGCGACAACAACGAGGAAGAACGCATCCTGTAAGTTCCAGGCCGATAGCGCGGGACCGCTTCTGGCCCAGCACTGCCTCATGCGAGGTGCATATGCGGCGCGCACCGCGACGCAGCGACCGACGGCAGGCGACCCGCACTGTCCTCCACAATCCGATGCGCAGATCGCCGCGGGCGCGCGACGCATGCGAGGAGGCACAACCCGACCCTCAACCGACGCTCATCGGAAACTGGGGAATGCCGTCTTGTGGCCCGACTGCGGCCAGCGTGACTGGTGGTCGTCGAGCCGAACTGCCGGTCATTCGGGGCCATCGAGTAACTGAACTCATTCGCGACCTGCTACCCGACGGACTGGGCTGGATTGGACGAGCAAACGCCTTGTGGACCAGCTCGTTCCGCCCATTGTCAATATCGCGTCGCGTAAAGACTTATCGCATTCAACTGGACTATTGCTTGAAAGGCTAGATGGTGGCATTTTAGAACACTTCTTTGAGGACACATTGCAAGGGTTGGTCCTCTTAAGAATTTGATAAAAGTTCGTGCGGCGCGTTGGGTTTCGACACGCCGCCGCGCAGAAAATAATGTCCCTACTACGTCGGGCGATGCGAGACCAAATGAACCAAAACGGGCGCCGAGTGTTCCTAGCGCATAACTCTTGTCTGAACTCGAGCTACGATCTTAACGTGGTCAAGGTGGGGCTCGAGCGCGATGGCTACGTCATCGTCGACCAGCCTGAGCTTGCCGATGAAGTGATTTTTTCTGGGTGCTCCGTACGATCCACTTGGGTGGATGACGCCATAAGCCAGATTCGCCAGATCAGTTCACGAGCGTCAAGCGCAAAGATCACGGTGACAGGCTGTATCGCGAACGTAAGTCCCGGCGTTGTAAGCGCGGCTATCACGGCTCGTCCGATCAACTTTCAGTCGCACGCGGACATCCTGCGTAACCGCACTGGTCAAGACTTTCGAGCGATCGATCGAGATATCTCTCAGGATACGGCGCACGATTTCGAAGGCAACCCGGACAACGGATTGACTCATATGCGGCGGCGAGTCGGAACCGCGAAGGCCGAGGTGCTCGCGCGATTCGAGCAACTGGATCGTGAGCACGGAACTGCGCTGGCGAGTTTGTACAGGCGCACGACGAAGGGGTTCGTTTTCTACCACGAGGAGGAGTCGGCCGAGCTTATTACTGTGACGCGAAGCTGCCTATACCGTTGTTCGTTCTGCAGTATTCCTCGGGGAAGAGGTGATTTTGAGTCGGTACCCATCGACGATATCTTGAGGAAAGCAACGGCCGCACTTGACCGTGGTATCAGGCGGCTAATTCTCGTAGGTGATGAAGTTGGGAACTACGGAGCAGAGCGGGCTGGCCCGAGGTTTGCCGATCTGCTGCGAGCGCTCGTGGCGCTCAATCCACAGATTCGTCTTTCGATCCGATACATCGAGCCGAAGCCGTTCATGAAGAACGCCGAGCTTCTGAAGAGTCTCTGCGATTCGGGAAACATTGATCTGCTCTATGTGTCACTGCAAAGTGGTTCTGAGCAGATACTCAGAGCCATGAACCGCAATCCGGATTTGTCAAAGATTTCGGACGCGTATGCGGCCTTCCGAAACACCACTGATGTTGTGTTCTACTGCAACTGGATGGTCGGGTTTCCCGGCGAGACCGAGAGCGACTTTCAGCAAACATTGAAGCTCGCGCGTGCACTAGACCTGCAGATCAATGTCGCTATCCCTTTTTCGGCGAGGCCTGATACCCCGGCTGAGCACTACGCTGACCAGATCGACGACAAAACCAAGGAATATCGGCTGTCACGGCTGAGCATCGAGCTTGCAGACATGAAAGCAGCGATGTTTGAGCCGCTACTGAGTTTCCTCGACGATGAGGCCCGTCGGTCGTTGCTTCAACAAATCAAGCTTGGAGAAATGCAGCAATATCAGGCACCGCTGGCCGAAGAAAGGCCCGTTGTGTTCCAAAGACGTTTGCAGACTGGTGGCGACGATGCTGGAAAGGCTTAATACGCAATGGACCCAGTGGGATTTCGCTGTAGTTGACATAGAGGGAAACGGTGAGACGCCCCAAGAGATTATCGAGCTCGCGATATTCCATATCAGTGCCGGCGAGCTTATGCCTCGCCATGACGAGTGGCTTGTTCGCCCCAGAAAACCTGTGACGGCCCACGCGACTGCGTTCCACGGTATCAGCAATGAGATGGTGGCCGATCAGCCGAGTCTGTCCGATGTCGTGGGCCAAGTGTCTGCGGCTTTGCGCGCTAAAATCGTAATCGGTCATAACGTGCACCAAGACGTTGAACTTCTGAAGAAGGCCATCTCGAACTGGCACCCAGTCCTCGTCTTGGACACGCTAAAACTGGCTCGCGCAGTGTATCCGAGTGCTCCATCTTATGCTTTGTCATCTCTCGTATCGGAGCGGCAAATCGACGTTCACTCGAGCACGTTCCACCGAGCGTCGGGAGACGCGCGCGCAACGGCTTATTTATTCCTCGACTTGATCAAAACTTTCGAGGCTTCGAGGCGGGCTACGCTTAGGAAGCTCATCGACATCGCAGCGACCGCAACACCTGAATTCATCAACAATCAGCAACAGGACCTATTCTGATGGCGCAGATGATCGGCATTACGGGTACACACTCGACGGGAAAGTCAACGTTTTTCGAGAAAGTGCGCAAACAGGCGGAACGCCGCGGGCTTCGCGTGGAAAGGGTGGGCGATGTCGCAACTCGCTGCCAAGCTGCCGGATTTCCCATCTTGCGCGACCATACCTTCGAAAGCACGCTTTGGATCATCGCATCGGTTATTTCGAGCGAGCTCGAGCTTGCACTGAAGTGTGATTTAATTCTCGTCGATCGCCCGGTCTCAGATGCGATTGGCTATCTCGAGGCCGCACTTGCATCAACACATCGAACCATCACCGAAGCGGAGCGGAACTACCTGTACACGCTCGTCGGAATGCATTCATCTCGCTACGCGATGCTCTTCAAGACAGAACTCGACAAAACGATCCCGTTGGGCGAGGGTCGTGATCTCGATCAAGCTTTCCGGGCAGCAGCCGAGGAGCATATAGCCCGTTCGCTGAAGGAACTGCACATTCCGACGCTCAACCCTGAGGTGCCGGAGTCGTTGCGTCTCGTAGAAGATTTTTTGGACAAGATTTCGACATCAACCGTTAAAAGCGTCGACGAATAGTTGCAGTATGGACCGCTTAGAATATTGGTCCCGGTGTGCTCTGTCGTTGACATAACACCTGTTGCCGCATTGCTCACGAATGGTTGTGAGCGTCACCGCTGTCTCATAGACCCCTCCGGTTCAGCCAACATTTGTGACGGCATTTGATACCCACGATTTCCAGATCACGCAGGCCGACCGTTCTACGAACTACACGTCGCGCGTCCCAACGCGCCGAACACAGAAGCACCTCGGCGTATTGATGGCTTGTACAAGATCGAAGAACGGACTTTAGGCAAGCCGCCAGATGACCATCGCGCACATGCGCGGCCGCGGCTCGATCCACTTCACGCGCTGCTACCCGCCACGTTGGAGACGCTCTCGCGGAAATCCGATGGGAGCCGGTAATTCTCGCCATGGATCGGCGGGAGGCGCTCACGCTATTACGATGATGGACTGCTCGAGATCGACACCCGAACCGCAGCACTGACGTCACGACGATTTGGCGGACGTGCTTACGCGCAAATGCGATGTACCGGCTGTCCAAAAAAATCTCCACGGAAAGCGAAGCTGGGGGCTTACACGAGAATTGGCGGAACACCCAAATTAAATAATCATAATTATCAAAGACGTAGCGACGATAGGTCAAATTGGCATATTTAATATAACTTTAATAAATTCAACAACTTGCAGCGCTCTTTTAATGCTTGGAAATGTTGACGGTCAATAGATGACGTCGGGCATTTGAATGGAAATTTTTATTGACGACCGTAGAAGTAGTTACGTACGCTAGCGGTCAAGTTTATTTAATCCGGCTGGCGGCCAATGAGTCCCTTCGCTCATCTTCTTCACAGTCTTCGAATGCGATTTGGCATCCGGCAAAGCGAGCTGGCGGCTTTGATCGCATACGATCAAACGTACATCTCTGCCCTTGAAGTGGGTCTCAAAGGGCCTCCGCCAGCAGATTTCGTCGACAGGATCATTGCGGCTCTGAATTTGCCGGAGACGGAACAGGTAGAGATGCGGACCGCAGTCGCGGCGTCGCAGCGGAAACTCGTGATCGATAGGGATACGCCGCAGGAGGTCTACTGGATGCTTGCGGCGTTGCGAGAGCGCCTGCCGCACCTTCATCCCGCACAAATAAGAATGATCAGGGAGATCGTCGATTTCCCTGATACCTTGGGGCAACCCAAACCAGCAGCCATTGCGCGCCTGAAACGGCGCAAAAACGAGGAGGTTGAAATGTAAAAACGGGACAAACCATGTGGCCTGCCCCGCTCTTACAGGGATCTTGCGATCCGCTCTAGTCAAGCCAAGTATCGCAACCCTTCCCTGCAGCGTCAAGCCACTTCAGACCCTGGTGATCCGATTTTCCTGAGATCTACTACCTTGGGAGGGCATAGCTATGCCCAAAAATCGGCAATATCAAACCGTTCTCTGGAGCCGGTGGGAGCGTTCGCGCGCCTGCGTCCCGGCACCGGGAGGAGTCGCTATGTCGCATATTTCCTGGAAGGGAACGTGGCGGGGACGATCCCCCGACGGTCTCGTTCACGAGCCTGCCCGCAATGTTGTGCGCCGTACTGGCGGCATCATTCGCGGCAAATTTCCCAGTCGCAAAACAGGTCGGATGGTCAAGTACGAGGGGTTGCTCGAATGGCGTGCAATCTATCTATTCGAAGCTTCGCCGACGGTGGTGCGATACACGGACCAACCCGAAACCACGCACTATCCAGACGGAAATCGGCTACGCCGATACACGCCAGATTTTGAGGTGTGCCTGCGAGACGGGACGTCCATGCTTATAGAGGTCAAGCCGAAAATAAACGCCAACAAGCCGGACATCCGCCACATGCTCGATGCAGCGGCCGACTTCTACGCCCGGCGAGGCCGCACCCTGCACGTCCTGACTGACGAGTACATTTGCGTCGAGCCTAGGCTAGCGAACCTGCGGTGGGTCTACCACCGTGCACCCCGAATACAGCCGACCGATTTGAAGGGCGTCATCGCGTTGCGGCGCCTGCTAGATGTTTTCCCGATGTCGATAGGAGACGCGGCGACCTACCTATCCCCGATTGGACTCGATCCATACACCCTCCTTATGGCCGGCGCTCTTGTCTGCGATCTGATGTCGCCCATCAGCTTGAACACCCGTCTTCATATCAATCTGGAGAACTACCATGAGTGGTTTCGCATTTCGGACAGGCTCGGCTTTTGAATGGGACGGCGCCACCCATCGCATCTATCGTCTTGGCCCCAATGATCAGGTAGTCCTTGAACGGGATACCGATGGGCAAACCGTTGTGTGTACGCGTGACGACTTACTCACCGCATATCGCGAAGGAAAGATCACAGCTAAGCGAGAGGGGGCTGTTTCTTCTGCCCCGATACTTTTTGGACGTCCGCTGCAGGAATTGCCTGAGCGGGTTCGCGCCGAGTTGCGTCGACGCATAGCATATGTTCAGGGGATAATCGACATTGGTTTCTTCATATTCACGCCAGCCTTTCTCTCGCCAATTCTCCAAAATATAGCGACAAGGATAAGTGACCTGAAGCCGCCTTCGGTCACCACAGCATATCGCTGGTACAAGCGATATCGCGTTAGCCGACAGATGCGTGCGTTGATTCCTCGCTACGACCGTCGAGGTAGTTCGGCACCGCGACAGACCGACCGGGTTCTCGAACTCGCGGCCGAAGCTACGGAAGATGCATACAAGGCCAGTCCGGCCGCGACCGGAAAATCAATCCATGATCGCCTTGTGGGGAAAATCCGCGCTGAAAACCTGCGTCGCTCGCCCGATGATCAGTTGGTGATCCCTGCCCTACGCACGACGTATCGCCTCTTCGATCGTATGGAGGCATATGATCTCCACGTATTGAGGGAAGGCCAGGCGTCAGCTGACCGCCGCTTCCGCATCGTCAAGGGCGGCCCGAAGGTAGAGCACATCCTCGAACGGGTTGAGGCAGACCACACCCCGCTCGATCTGTTCCTGGTTGACGAGGTCACAGCCCTCCCTCTCGGTCGTCCGATCCTTACTCTTCTCATCGACGTTTATAGCCGTTTCCCGCTCGGCTACTTTCTTAGCTTCGGTGGCACATCCACTGCGGTAGTCATGGGAGCGTTGCGACACGCTGTGCTGCCGAAGGAGCAGACCAAAGAGGTCGTTCCGAATCTCAAAGTTGAGCATCGGTGGCCCTGCTATGGTCGCATGGACCTACTGGTACTCGACAACGGCCTCGAGTTTCACAGCGATGACCTTGAGAGTGTAGCGTTCGATCTTGGCGTCGACCTGCGATATTGCCCGAAACACCAACCGCGTTTCAAAGGTGTCATTGAACGGTTTCTGAAGACTGTTAACTATTACTTCGCTCACCAGATACCCGGAACCAGCCTCGCCAAGCTTGCGGATCGAGGTGACTACAATCCCGAAAAATGTGCCTTCCTGACGATGGCGGAATTCAAGCATCTATTCGATAAATGGCTGCTTGATGTCTACGCCCAGACAGTCCACCGAGGTATCGGCACAACGCCCTGGGCAAAATGGCACGAGGGCGAAGCGCGAAGAACTCCAGAATTGCCCGATAGCCTGGCAGATCTTCAGCGACGTATTGGCCTGGTGAGGGAGCGCCGCCTTCGCCACGATGGAATCACGCTCGACGGTATTCGATATGCTGGTCCAGAGCTTGAGCCGGTCATACGTAAATGGGGACCCGGAATCAAGGTCCGCATCGTCGTCGATGCTCAGGACTTGGGCGCCATTCAGGTGTGGCCGCCTGAATCGCAAGATCCGGTGACAGTGCTCGCAATCGACCAGACCTATGCACACGGGCTTACGCAATATCAGAATGAACTGATCCGAGGCCGTGTTCGTGAGACCGGCGCCTCAGAGGAAGACGGCGAAGCGCTCGCAGCAGCGAAGTTTCAGCTGGCTTCGACCATCGATGAACTCATGAAGAGCCGGAAGCAAAAAAACCGCCGTCGCGCCGCGCATATGCATGGCAAGACAAGTGATAAGCCAGAGGCGCGTTTCGTGCCATCCAACGCGCGAGCGATGGTTCCAGTGACAAAGCCAAAGCCCGGATCGGCGAATTCCACTCCAGCTCAGTCCCCAGCCGCTCCGCTTCCGACCTTCACACTCAATATCAGGCAGGGTAACTAATGGACTCCTATAGTGCGATGGCTCGTTTCAAGAATGAGTACCTTTCGTTTCCCCCTTTTGCCAGAGCCATTGATGAGATCGAGTCGCTGTTGCAGTTGTACAGGCAAGCGCGGATCGCTAAAAACCTCATGATCCAGGGTGAATCCGGAACCGGTAAAACAACCTTGTGCCTTGCTCTGGTACAGAAATATCCGCAGGTTTCTCTGGAAGACCGGGACTTGATACCGGTCCTACATGTCCCGTTTCCGGCGGCCGCAACTATTGCGGGGATGCTCGAAGCGATGCTAGAGAAATTGGGCGACCCATCTCCGGGCACTGGAACCAATTCGGCAAAGACAGCGCGCGCGATCAAACTGGCCAAGGCCTGCGGTGTCGAGCTGATGCTGTTTGATGAAGGGCAGCATGTCCAGGATCGAGGTAAGCTTTCCACGCAGTATCTGGTCGGCGATTGCATCAAGATGATCGTAGACGAGGTTGCTGTACCGACGGTGTTACTTGGGCTGCCACGCGTTGAGATGCTGCTTCGAGTCAACGAGCAACTGCGACGGCGCTTCACTCGCCGATTGCAGCTGGCACTGGGGCAAGACAGAACATTTCCGTTGCACATGGAATGCCTTCAGTTGTTCACCTCTCTTGCTCCATCTCTCCCGGTACCGCTGACTTGCGGAAACTACGACTGGGACGAATTTGGCCGTCGTTTGCATGCGGCGACGGACGGGCGAGTCGGATACGTGAAGCTTCTGCTGTTGGCCGCTATTGGGTTGGTCTTCCGACACGATCTGAAGGAAATATCTCCGCGCGAACTGGAAACAGCTTTTACCGAAGAGATTTGGGATGCTGGAATTGGGCCGCTAAATCCGTTTAATGAGCGATTCGAATTCAGACAGCTGCGTCGCGTTGGCGAGCCGTTTGAGCCGGCTATGCCGACGACGACTTCGCGGAGGAGGCAAGAGAATGTGGCCGTATGAACGACGAAATTTACCTGTTCGGCTACCACGCCAGCCAGGCGAAAGCCTGGCTGGCTACGTCTACCGACTTTGCGACGCGAACGGCCACTCTGTGCCCGGTCCGGTTCGCTCATCGCTAACCGTCTTGTACGGGAGAAGTCGCCGGGGAGACAGGTGGCGTGCTGCGTCTGAAATCTCTAAATTGGCGGGACCGGTCCCGGAATCCGACTGGCCACGCTGGCAGGACCCGCATGGTTGGCGAAAGCAAAGTTCTTCGTGGATGCGTAGCTGCTCCAAGTGTTTGAGAGAGCACGGTTTTCATAGGACGTTGTGGGAACTGCCACTTGTCAACGCGTGCCCCTACCACCGAATCAAGTTGCAAGATCATTGCGATTGCGGAAAGGCACTTACGTGGCGCGGACTCATAGCCGACTGGCGATGCGTATGCAGCGCTTCGCTCAAGCACCTCAAGGTTGAACGCGCTGATAAGGGTTCGCTCATTTTGTCTCGAGCTATTTGTATTAGCACACCAGTTGGCGAACAAACTGGCCAAACTAACAACTGGGGGTTAGATCCTCGACAGGCCGTGGCATCACTCACCGAGGTATACTCCCGCGTCGAATTTCTGCACAAACTGGAGACCCGGTTCATTCTTGGTCAGAAAGCGCGTGCCAAGCACCCTCGATTTCCAGGCGCCTCTACCGGGCGATTCTTTAACAACTGGAAGAATGACGTCCAGGATCATATAGACCGTTGGATAAATAGTCAGTTCAAGAGAGGCGACGAGTCTCCGATCGCGGTATTGCCATCGCAGTCTGCCGTCACGCGGCTGCTGCAATTCCTTCACGAATCGTCAGGATTAAACGACGGTTCATCCACAACACGCGCAGACGTGCTCGAGGCAATTCAGCGCCACCTGGTGCCGACGCGATGGTCAGCAACCGTCCTCATTCGCGCCGCAGTCGATCGGGAATTACTTAGGGCCTGGCTTCAATCCTTCTTTACGCTGACAGATCGTGTTCGTCCTTCTAGCGGAGAAGACGAGTCGAAGGTGGCGCTAGATATTAATCGGCGAGGCGAACAGCAGCGCAAGGAACTCCGACTTCTTCTTTGTCGCCTGATAAACAGTCTGTTGCGGGGAGACCTGCCGAGTGACTATCGCAGGGTGGCATTGGCATGGCCGCCGCTTGCGGATTTCTCGGGTGGTAGCGGCGAAGAGTGGCTCGCACACATCATCGAACCTCTTTACAGCGCGTCGTTGGCCCACCTGCGCTATCTGCGGGAGTGTTTTGATCAGGCTTCCGAAGGAGGGCGAGATGGATTCGAAAATTGATTTCCACTTTCTTCCGCTTCGCCTCAAACCGCATCCTGGCGAGTTCGTTCACGCATACCTGGTGAGGGTTGCGGGGGCTTACGGTTATGCCAGCCCACGACTATTCTGTAACGCCGTAAAGAGGCGATATGGAAATGATTCTGCGACTGTGCTTGCGGCATTGGGACTGACTACGGCTGATACTCAATTTCTGCAAGGCCCTGCGCCTCCATATTGCCCTCTCACTGCACAACTCCCAGGTGGGCTGAGTGCCGATGACTTCTGCCGTGATGCAATGCGCTGGTGTCCCGACTGCCTGCGCTCTGGAGAATACATCCGGGCCAGCTGGTGCATTAAATTCTCCTGCGTGTGTCCGATACACAAGACGGTTCTCCTGGATCGATGCGCGGCTTGTGGAGACACCCAGAGGATGGAGCGCACTAGTCTCGTGAGGTGCCGATGTGGATCGTATTTGGCGCGTGCACAATCCGTGCGGGCTGGTGATGAATTGCTGCCCGTGCAAGAAGCGTTTGCGGCAGCGGTTGCTGCGCAAGACGACCCGGCATATCCGCGGCTGACAGCTTCTGAATGGGTAAGACTTTTCCATTTCATGGCCGTCATTGAACCGCTGGATGGATCGGCCCGGACAGGCAGGCCAACTGGGCTTCAGCGTGTACCGATAGCGATGGCCTACACCCGGCAACTGTCTCGGCTGTTGCAGGATTGGCCCAATGGCTTCCATGATCTTCTCGCAAAAAGGCAGCAGAACGCCAAGCGATCCTTCAGTATCCAGAAGACGTTCGGTCGGTTGTACAGATGGTTATATGTGGAACTTGGTGCGCCCGCGTTCCAGTTCTTGCGGGATGGGTTCGAAGAGTACCTGAACGACAATTGGCGGGGACCGATATGTGCACGGAATCGCCGCATGCGGGACACTGCTCGCAAGCACTATGGCAGCACCACGATTCGTGAGTTGGCGAATAAGGTTGGCACGTCGCCCGGTCTTGTGAAGCGACTGTGTCAAGCCGGACAGGTCGAGAGCACCATGGTTGTGCTACCTAGCGGCCGGCGAGCCTGGTCAATACCTGATGCGGAAGCGAAGAACGTCTCCAATCGTGTGAGGGACGGAATTAACCTGTCCGACGCCGCGGTGCACCTCCGTCTGCCTCGACGCCGCATACGTGAACTGCTGGCAGCTGGGTCGATACACTCCGTGATAAGCGCCGGGAACGGGCTGGCAGCGGCGTGGCTTCTATCCCGAGATGAGCTTGAAGTCCTTGCACGGAAGTGCGCGGTCCATGCAGCCTGGGTTCGTTCGCCGCAACCTGAATCGGTTGTTACCTTGCGCATGGTGCTAAAAGCTTGGCGATTAAATTCCAGAGAATTTCTATCACTGTTGGACGCGATGCAGAGCGGAGACGTTCGATGCTTCATGGACGAAACGTACCGTGCGCAACTCGGAGATCTCCTCCTTGATCGTGAATCGGTGCGCCGCTGGCGGGAAATGCGGCGGCGGCAAGGCGACGAGTGCGTATCGATAGACACCGCGGCACGCATTCTTGGCGTCAAGCAAGAGGTGGCTTATCAGCTTGTCAAACGAAATGCGCTCGCTAGTAGTCCCGCAAAAGCAGGCAGCCCGGTCCGGCTAGTTTCGAAGTCAGACATTCAGAACTTCAGTTCCAAATACATTTCGCTTGTCGAACTTGCTCGTCTCCGGAAGCAGTCGCCGAGGGCTGCACTCGAGTCCTTACCCGTGATGCCGACGATGGGTCCCTACGTTGACGGTTGTCGACAGTACTTTTTTCTGAGGTCTGATTTTTCAGACCGGGACTTAGTTTGTACGTCCAAAAATTCTGGGAGTACGCGTTGACGAACGTATGGAATGTATGCGCATTCGCCGCGCCGACTATCGAGGAGCACGAGCTATGAAACAACTGTCAACTAATTTTCGGCAGCCCATTTTGAAGAAGGTTAGACGCCCGTCGACGAGTCGCCCTCGAAGGAATGACTTGCGCCAGGGCGAGCGCGAGTTTGAGCGACTTCTCGCCATGGGCGTGATCGATCAAAAGCGGGAAATCCGACGCGGCATCAAGGCCGCTGTTCTCGTTCAGGTCGCTCACGTCCTTCTGCGAATTCCGTTGAAAGAGTTGCTCAATGGTCTGCATATGCCTCGTAGCAAGATCCAACGAAAAATCGGCATTAGGGCTCGGCTGAGCGCTGACGAATCCTGTCGGGTGTCGCGTGCCTTAATAATCTTCCAACAGGCGGCGGAGGTATTCGACGATAACGGTTTTGCGGCGAACTGGCTTCTTTGCACAAACGCTGAGCTTGGAGGAACGCGTCCGCTAGATATTCTAGGCACCCGGTGGGGGGAGGAGAGGGTACGCGACCTTCTGTTGCGCTTCGAGCTTGGTATTCCCGTATGAAGGTGGTATTTGCAACGTGCTGGGCGTCCTTGACTGCGTTAGTCCTGTAGCCGCAGGGGCCGGCTTCGTAGCAGAACGCCAGCCGTCCGGTGCCCCGCTTGAGCTGTCCAACGAGTTTCGCAATGGCCTCGGGCGTGTTCACGATCTCGCCCAGATACCGCACTTCGCCAGCCGTGTCGGCGACCGCCACGGCAACCGGTTCCTGATGTACATCCAGGCCCACGTACTTGCTAAACTTGTTCATGACCTGCCCCCTCAATGCGGCTCTGAGCCGCGATGTAACCCACCTCAAGCTTAATCCGCGTACCTTGAGGTGCGGCAGGTCCATACATGATGTCTAGCCTGAAACTAACGACCAACCGTTATTCCGACATTGACTCATCCAAGCCAAAAGATCGCGACGAGTACGTAGTCCAAGTGCTGTCGGCGCATCTGTACGTCCGAGCTTTGACAGCGCAGAATTTCCGACACTCCCCGAAATTGATGGCGGCTGGCGGTTCGCGAGAGCAAGTGCCCACAATCCTAACCAGAACTGCAGCTCGTACATTCCCATAGAATCTTGGCTCTGCTTACTAGTCGCGGCTCTTGATGCAAACACCTCTCCTGGGTCTAGCCGATTTGGCCAACGAAAGCCGTTACTAAGGGCAGATTCACCGAAAAGGGCAAAGCTTGCACCGATTAGACAGACGGACCGTGCAAGAGCGCGGCTGTCACCGTTCAGGCCATTTGTTATCTCCAACTCGACCCGCGTCCGCAGTGAATCGAGCAACAAGTTAGGCCTCAATTCGTCGGCCAAATAGTTGCTGAACGACATCAGAGACCCGCATAGCTGGCCTGATTGAGTCTGTCCATAGTAGGCGTCAAGTCTCCCACTATCCTTAAGCCATTTGAAGAATGATTTCAGTGCGCCTATTGATGCATTAGAGGCCCGCACGATATTCGATACATCCCCGAGATCAGAATTCTCAAATAACGCGGAAATGGGCTCCTGGATAAAGGCGAGCGCGGGAGCGTGTGCCAAGTTGAAGGCATCTTCCCGTTCAAAAAACCGGATCAGTTGCGATGTCGTGCTCGCGATGTCCGGGGGAATTCTCATGCGCGTCGGTTCCCAAGCCTCAGTGTCGATCAGCCTTAAAATCTTGCGTGGATCGTCCGCGTTTTTGAGAAAAGCTAATACATCGCCTGAAGACGATGAGATAAGTGCACGCCTAATGCTGTCTTCGCTGCCAGCCGCCGACGTGTCGTAAACGGCGGCTGCGATGCCTGGCAAATGGAGGCTACGAGCCCAGCCGGCAATGGCCGTGAGCGTGTTGAGGTTTCTCGTGCTTCGGAGGAGTTGGGAAAACGCATCGCAACCTGCTATTTCGTCAAGTCTGTCTCTTGCACAAATCTTGAAGCGAATTGCCCCGGACATCACACCAATCACATCGTGGGGGGCCGCGCACACCTCGACCCATGCGTTGTTAGCCATACTGATGCGTAGCGCCGCGTGCAGTGCCTCTCGCTCGTCCGGATGCGCCGACCTAGTCAAGAGACGGAATCCCAAGTGCGGCGTTCGCTTCACGGCCTCGGCGCGCTCAGTCTTTGCATCTATCGACGTGCGAGCGGCGAGAATCAAACGGCCAAGCGCGGGGTGGGCAAGGCTAAATCTGTATGCGCCTCCCTGTCCACTTGGTGTAGTGACAAAAACGATCCCGAGCTCGTTGGAAGCTTGTGAAAGCCCCACATCGGGGTATGGCAACGCGGTGCGCGGGATAGGGAGTTCGTAACCGGCAAGCGACGCAAGCGTGAGCAGGTTAGCTAACTCTTGTGTGGATCGGAGCTTCCTCAAATACCGCTCGTCAATGGCGCCA
>AACY020556898.1_pt1 | contig 14757 bp, 10 predicted proteins | sample 267378 | NCBI WGS metagenome assembly AACY02 (sample SAMN02954345, study PRJNA13694) | marine metagenome | biome: aquatic; feature: ocean; material: water; isolation source: isolated as part of a large dataset composed predominantly from surface... | reverse complement strand
GTCGCTGCGGCCGTCGCCGTCGACGTCGGCCACGGTCACCTCGTGCCAGGTGATCGTGGGGTTCCAGGCACCGAGGAAACGGTTCGCGAAACCGGGCGTGCCCGATGAGCCGAGGGCGGCATACCAGGCCCCGCTGTTGCTGGTGCGTCCGACGATGTCGTCGATGCCGTCGCCGTTGAAGTCACCGACAGCCACGTCGTTCCAGCTCAGGGCGGTGCTCCAGGTGCCCATGTTGTGATTGACCGCCGAGCCGTCCGCGGCGGTGATGGCGGCCCACCACTGGCCGTTGGATTCCAGGCGGCCGGCGATGTCGTCGGTGCCGTCGCCGTTGAAGTCGCCCACGCGGATGTCACCCCAGGAGACCAGCCGTGACCAGGCGGTCATGTACTTGGTGGTCAGGCCGGAGCCGTCGGCCCGGCCCAGCCCGGCATACCAGGCCCCGCTGGAGGCGCGGCCGGCGATGTCGTCGATACCGTCGCCGTTGAAGTCGCCGACCTGGAGGTTCTGCCAGTTGGCCCCGGCCGACCAGGTGGCCATGAAGCGGGTGCTGCCGGTGCCGTCGCCCTGGTTGAGGGAGGCATACCAGGCGCCGTTGGCGGCGTTGCGGCCGAGGACATCGACCAGGCCGTCGCCGTTGAAGTCACCGGTGAGCGTGTCGACCCAGTCGATCGCGGTGCTCCAGGAGGCAAACTCGCTGCTGACCATCCCGCTGCCGGTGTTTTGAGAAAGCATCCACTTCCCGCCGCTTGTGAAACTCAGCAAGGAGTTGGCGGTGCCGAGCCATTTTTCGTCACGGGCATCGACAGCAAGGCTGCCGAGTGAGTCGTTTGAACCCACACGACCCGCGAAGGTCACCGTTCCGGATGCCTGTACCGAGAGGTTCATGGCCCTAACTTCAATCACCGAAAAGCCGTCGACGTTGGCGACATACCCGCGGTTGGTGGCCGGACTGAAGGCGATCCCCATCGGCAGCGAGCCGACGGCCATCGTACCGATCACCTCGAGCGATTCCGTATCGATCACCCAGGTGTTTTCCGCAAAACTGTTGACGACAAACAGCCTTCGGCCGTCGGAGGAAATCGCCGCCCCGCTCGGGCCGGCACCTACCGGCACGGTGGCAACCTCTGTTCCACTAGCGGTGTCCACCACGGAAACGCTGTTTCCGACATTGTTGACCACATACAGACGTGAGCTGTCATCTGAGATGACCATTGCCGTCGGATCGGCACCAACGGGGATCGTGTCCATCACCACGCTCGTCGCCCGGTCGATCGCCGTCACCGAGTTTCCTGTTTCGTTGGCGACGTAGATCACCGTCTCATCGGCCGAAAGCGTGATCGCTGACGGCCCTCCACCTACCGCGATCGTCTCCACAACCCGACCCTGCGAGACATTGATCACCGAGACTGTGTCGTCGGAGTAGTTGGCCACGTAGAGCCTCGTTCCGTCGGCTGAAAAGGCCATTCCCTCCGGAGTGTCGCCCACGGCGAGGGCGGGCAGCCTTGTGAGACTCGCGACATCAATCGGGGTCACCGTGCGATCGAGGTTGTTCGAGACGTAGAGCCGGGAGCCGTCGGGTGACACCACGATCTGGCTGACCGAGATGCTGGTGTCGCTCTGCGGGTTGGTGAAGTCGATCGTGTTTTGCAGCGTTTGGGTGGCGATGTCGATCACGTAGACGACACTGGCTACCGAGTCGGTGGCGTAGAGCCTGCTGCCGTCGGGCGAAACGGCGACATGGGAGGGGGTGCCAAATCCCGTGTCGAGGGTCGCGACGACGCCGGGCAGGCTGTCAACTGTCGAGCCGAAGGTGATGTCCCGTCGCGCCGTCGTTGAGCCAGGCGGCGGAGCCCCACCTCCCGCCGTGAGGACGATGTCGCCGCCCACGCGAACATTACCCGTGTAGTGTTGGCTTGTGGTGGCGGCAACCGCCGAGGGTGCGTCGGTGGTCACATTGCCGGCGAGTGTGATCAGGGGAGAATCGATCCGCACCGCCTCGGACACGATGTCGGCACTGACCTCCGTGATTTCGACCTCGGCATCGACCGTGAGTCGGGCGTTGATCGAGCCGCCGGGCCGGATCGAGAAAAACTGGTTGGCATCGGATGTGCCCGCCACCCGGATTGAATCGATTGCCGCTGAGTCGAACGTTCCGATCGGCAGCAAAGGGCTCCAGACGGAGTAGGACCCCGCCTCGGCGGCCAGAAAGGCCGAGTCGTCCGCATCGTCAAGCGTGACGACAAGTTCACGCCCGGCGAGTTCCGCGGTGACCGAAAGCATGGCCCGCCGCTCGAGTGACTCCGGGCGGGTCACGAATCCCGAGCACGACTCGCGACGTCGTGATTGCTGCCGACGATGCGAATGCCGCCGGTCAGCCTTCTTCGCGAAGAATGAATGGAAAATGCGACGCATGAGTGTCAACGGATGCCCTCAGCCTCGAAGTCTAATCCCGAGATTGGGGGGTCTACAATCTTTCGGTCGTCCTGCGACGGATCGAGCAGTCCTGCGGCGGATTTCCGTCAAATCCCCGAGAATCGGTATCGACGCTGGCGTGGCATGTTCGCGAGGGAATCCCGGGCGGGAACCCGGCGCTGCCTGGAGCGTGCCTGCTTGGTACGCGGCCGAGGCCGATTCGGTTCGCAGCGTTCCCCCCACGGGATCGGTGTTTGGGGGCGATTTGGGAGTATCAGGCTGCCCCGCGGGCCCTCAGGGCCCCGGAATCGTGAAGGATTTCAGCACGGTTCCAAGCGGTCCGATCGACTCGCCTGCGGCGTTGCGGCCGTAGTCCCCGAAGGCGGCATTGGTGAAGCTGCTGCCGGTATTTCTTCCGATCCACCACTGGCCGGGCTGGCTGGGATGGTCGAGCGGCAGATGGCCGATCACGTCGAGTCGGCCGTCGCCGTCGAAGTCGCCAAAGGAGGTCTGCTGCCAGTCGATCGGGCTCCACCGGCCCCACAGCTGGTTGGTGAAACCGGGCTGGTCGGCGGGCCTGCCGGATTGCATCCGGCCGACCCACCACTGGCCGTCGGCCGGATTGCCCGGCAGGCCGAGCCGCCCGATGATGTCGCTGCGGCCGTCGCCGTCGACGTCGGCCACGGTCACCTCGTGCCAGGTGATCGTGGGGTTCCAGGCACCGAGGAAACGGTTCGCGAAACCGGGCGTGCCCGATGAGCCGAGGGCGGCATACCAGGCCCCGCTGTTGCTGGTGCGTCCGACGATGTCGTCGATGCCGTCGCCGTTGAAGTCACCGACAGCCACGTCGTTCCAGCTCAGGGCGGTGCTCCAGGTGCCCATGTTGTGATTGACCGCCGAGCCGTCCGCGGCGGTGATGGCGGCCCACCACTGGCCGTTGGATTCCAGGCGGCCGGCGATGTCGTCGGTGCCGTCGCCGTTGAAGTCGCCCACGCGGATGTCACCCCAGGAGACCAGCCGTGACCAGGCGGTCATGTACTTGGTGGTCAGGCCGGAGCCGTCGGCCCGGCCCAGCCCGGCATACCAGGCCCCGCTGGAGGCGCGGCCGGCGATGTCGTCGATACCGTCGCCGTTGAAGTCGCCGACCTGGAGGTTCTGCCAGTTGGCCCCGGCCGACCAGGTGGCCATGAAGCGGGTGCTGCCGGTGCCGTCGCCCTGGTTGAGGGAGGCATACCAGGCGCCGTTGGCGGCGTTGCGGCCGAGGACATCGACCAGGCCGTCGCCGTTGAAGTCACCGGTGAGCGTGTCGACCCAGTCGATCGCGGTGCTCCAGGAGGCAAACTCGCTGCTGACCATCCCGCTGCCGGTGTTTTGAGAAAGCATCCACTTCCCGCCGCTTGTGAAACTCAGCAGGGAGTTGGCCTGGTTGACGCCACTGACCGTGACGTCAAAGCTCTCCTCCACGACACTCGTCGGATCGGCCACGCTCGTCGCTCGAATCGTGATCGTCGCCGTGCCTGCACTCGAGCCGCTCGGGGTGAGCGAGAGGCTGCTGCCCTCGAGCGTGGCCGCCACGAGGGCCTGATCGCTGCTGGACACCGTATAGACGAGTTCGTCGACCGGCCGCACGCTGGTGAAGGTCACGAAATCCAAGGGGCGTATGTTGCTCACCAGAGTTGGCGGATCGCCCAAGTCGACCAGTTCAGGCTCCTGCCGCAGCGGAAGCTCATTGAGCGCCCCGATTCCGTAATAGATGTCACCTTCGTACCTCTCCAGCGACGCAACGGAATCGATCACGGCCATACCATTGCCGAGCACCCGGGCGAATGCCGTGAAGCCTTCATTTTGAAAATCGAGATTGGATCGATTGTCGTCCAGATTCACGAACCACTGGCTCGTGGCACTGTCGGGTTCGCCTCCGAGCTTGGCCATCGCGAGCGTGCCGCGAACGTTCTCGTTGCCAGGCTCGTTGACCAGCGGCGGGCCGGTGGGAATCGCCGTCGGCACGCCGCCCTCGATGGCCGATGTCGATGGAGTGGTGAAGCCTCCGGTCTGGGCGACAAAGCCCGGCACCAAGCGGTGGACAATCGTGCCGTCGTAGAGGCCGGCGTTGGCGTAGGCCAGGAAGTTCTCCACCGTCAACGGCGTCGTCCGCAAGCGACCCTCGCCAGGGGCGTCGAAGAGTTCGATGTGCAGCGCCGCGCCGGGGGCGTTCATCTCGAGCCGCACCGTCGTGCCGGTGATCGAGGTCTCATCGAAGAAACTCGAAAGCTCGAGTTTCGAGGCCGCATCGCCCACGGTGAGCGTCTGATCGGCAAGCGGGGCGATCTGCTCCGCCGCGAGCATCCGCCGCGACTCCAGGGACTCAGGATGCCGGCAGCGTTTCCAGGCGGCACGCCGCTCACCTCCCGGTCGTCGCGACGCACGGCGATCGGCGAAGGCGTTGGCAAAAAACGAAAACATGGCGGATCTCGCTGAAACACGGCCCCGGCACATGGAGTATTTTCAGTTTTACGCTGACAATCAATGATTGGGTCGATAACAGCCCCGCCCACCGCGAGATTCCCGTGAACGTCGGTATTTGGTGCGCCTACGGCCAGACGCTCGAGCCCACCGAGGGGATCGGCGTTTTTGCCCATGAGCTCGCCCGGGCCCTGGCCGATTCCCCCCGGGTGGGTGACGTCTGGCTGGCGGTCCACGCCGGCGACGAGCCGGCCGTGGCGACCACCCTTGCAGCCGGCGGCGGGAAGATCCACGCACTCGCCCTCACGCGGCTGCCGCTGGCAACCCGCTGGCGACGCAAGGCGGTCCGCTGGCGTCACCGCCGACTCGCCCGCCGGCTGGCCACGGCCCGGGGCGAGGCCGAGGTTGCGAACGTGGCGGCGGCCCTCCGCGAGACCGAGGCCCGTGCCGCGGCCTTGCAGGGCCTGCAGGAGGCCAACCCGTCAACGCCGCTCGGCCCGCCGGCCGCCGGCGGCTGCGATGTCTGGCTTCTGCCGCATGTCTCGCTCGAGCGGCGGTTTGCCGCGGCGACGGTGGTCGTGGTCCACGACATGGTGCCGCTGCGGGCGGCGGGCCTGGTCAAGCCCCACGATCTGGAATCGTTCCGCCGCCGCTCGCAGGCGATCACCGAAGAGGCGACCCTCGTCGGCTGCATGTCGCGGGTGATCCGCGACGCCGATGTCGTCGGCCTGCTCGGCTGCCCGGCCGAAAAGACCCGCATCGTGCTGCCCGCGGTGCCCGCCGACCTCGTCGAGAGTCATGCCGAGCCGACCGCCACCGCCCGCCATGCGGCCGCCGGCAAGCCCTACCTCTTCTATCCCTCCGCCTTTCGTCCCTACAAGAACCATGCCCTGCTGATCGAAACGGCCGCCGCCCTCGCCGGCACGCCCGCGGCGGTCGACCTCGTCTTCACCGGCGACGGGAGGCTGCCCGACGACCTCGCTCGGCTGGCGAAACGCCTCGGCGTGGCGGGGCGGGTGCACGTGCTTGGCCGGGTGCCCCGCGGTGAACTCGCCTCGCTCTATCGAAACGCCACGGCCACGATTGTGCCCTCGCGGTATGAGCAGGGGTCGTTCCCGCTGCTCGAGGCGATGCAGTGGGGCTCGCCGGTGGCGGCCTCCGACATCCCCGCCCTGCGGGAGGCCTTCGCCCCGCTCGGCGGGGCGATCCCCTTTTTCAATCCCGACGACGCCTGCGGGCTCGCCCGGATCGTGGCCGAGATCGCCGCCGACCGTGAGGCGGTGCGGGCGGCCCAGCGGCCCGGCTTCGAAATGCTCTGCCGCCGCAACTGGCAGCAGGTCGCCGATGAGTGGATCGACGTCTTTGTCGAGGCGATCCGCCTTCATGCCGCCACCGCTCCCTCCGCCGCTGCCGGGATGCCATAATCGCCCGGTGAGCCCGTCGAGATGGGCCACAGCCCGACCCCCCCGTTTCCCGGAGCGAACCATGCCACCTGGCAGCTGCCCGATGCCCGGACAACGCATCGTCGATACCTATTTCATGGAGCACCGGGCCAAACTCCTCGACATCGCGGCTTTCTTCGATCGCCTCGACCGCGCCGCTGATGGCGAGGGCCGCGACGACGTCCGCCTGCGGGCCCTCCGCAGGGCGATTCCGCTTTTGCTCGAGGAGGGCCCGGGCCGGGTGCGGAAGATGCTCGAACTTTTCAGCGACCATTCAGCCGAGCCGATTCCCCAGGCCCACACCCAGTCGGCCCTCGGGGCCGATCCCCACGGCGACTACTGAGCGACCTTTCGGCACCAGCCTCCCTCCGATTCTCCCCGCCATGGCCTACATCGATCCCCACATCCACATGGTCAGCCGCACCACCGACGACTACCGCCGGATGGCGGAGGCCGGCTGCCTGGCCGTTACCGAGCCCGCCTTCTGGGCCGGCTTCGACCGGGGAAGCCCGGAGGGTTTCCGCGACTATTTTCGGCAGCTCACCGAGGTCGAGCCGCGGCGGGCGGCGGCCCACGGGATCGACCACTACTGCTGGCTGTGCATCAACCCCAAGGAGGCCGAGGATCCCGTCTTTGCCCGCGAGGTGATCGCCATGATCCCGGAGTTCCTCGACCACAACACCGTGCTGGGGATCGGCGAGATCGGCCTCAACAAAAATTCCCGCAACGAGCTTGTGATCCTCGAGGAGCAGATCGAACTGGCCCGTCGGCATGACCGGCTGGTGCTGGTGCACACTCCTCATCTCGAGGACAAGCTCAAGGGCACTCGGCTGACGATGGACGCCCTCGCGGCGGGCGGCATCGACCCCGCTCGGGTGCTGATCGACCATGTCGAGGAGCACACCGTGGCCGAGGTCCTCGACCGCGGCTATTGGGCGGGGATGACGCTCTATCCCGACAGCAAGTGCACGCCCCAGCGGGCGGCCGATATCATCGAGTGCTACGGGCAGGAACGGCTCTGGATCAACTCCGCGGGCGACTGGGGGCCGAGCGATCCCTTGAGCGTGCCCCGCTGCCAGGTCGAACTGCGGCGTCGCGGCCACTCGGCCGAACTGGTCGAGTCGATCAGCCTGCACAACCCGATCGCCTTCCTGGGGCAGTGCGACCGTTTCCGACCGCCGGCCTGAGCCGGTGGCGGCGGCGAGGCCCGCGGCATCATTTCTTGTCGAGCTGCTCCAGCGGCACGAAGCCGTCGCTGCCCGCCGGCGGCGAGACTCCCCCGCCACCACAGGAGGGCCTTTGCAGCTGCCGCCACAGCAGCCGCGCCAGCCACCCGGCCGCCGCGAGAGCCACCGCCCAGGCCGCGATGTCCTGCCAGCCGAAGGCCAGGATCGCCGTTACGAATGGCTGTTCCACCTTTGCTCCTGGCTTTGCTCCTGGGCGTCTCAGGTTCCCGTGAACAGGCTGCCGAGCTGGTAGGTTGCGAAGGCCGCCAGCCAGGCCAGAAGTGTCATGTAGGAGAAGGTAAAAACCGGCCAGACCCAGCTGCCGGTCTCGCGGCCGATCACCACCAGCGTGCTCGCACACTGGGCGCACAACGCGAAGAAGACCATGATCGAGAGGGCGACTGGCAGCGTGAAAACCGGACGGTCGCTGCCATCCCAGGTGGCCGCCCGCAGTCGCCGGCTGAGCATGCTCGATCCCTCGCTCTGGTCGGGATCGACCTCCCCGAGGTTGTAGATCACCGAGAGGGCGCCGATCACGACCTCGCGGGCCGGGAAGCTGGCGATCGCCGCGCAGCCGATCCTCCAGTCCCATCCCAGCGGCCGCACCAGCGGCTCGACAAGCCGGCCGGCACGGCCCAGGAAGCTCTGGCGGCTCGCCGCCCCGCGACGGGCCGCCTCGAGTCCGGCGGGAGTCGCCAGCCGCTCGAGTTCCGCGGCGATCTCCTCCCGGCCGGCCGCCTCGCCATCGGCGTCGATCGCCGCCAGTCGGGCCTCGAGCGATGCCCGCTCCCCCTCGATCTCCGCGAGGATCGCCGACTCGTCGTGGGGATAGCTTGCCAACGCCCAGATCACCACGCTCACCGCCACGATCAGGGTGCCGGCGTTGTGCAGGAACGACCAGCAGGCCTCGCGGACCCGCTCGAGCACCACCGCCGGCCGCGGCCACCGCCAGCCGGGCAGCTCCATCACGAACGGCTGCGGCGGCCCGCGGAGGATCGTCCGCGAGAGCAGCAAGGCCACCACCGCCGCGGTCACCACGCCCACCGCATACATCGCCACGAGCACCACCGCCGGCAGCCGCAGCCAGCTCAGCCCGGCCACCGCCGTGTTCGGCACGAAGGCCGCGGTGAACAGCAGGTAGACCGGCAGCCGGGCCGAGCAGCTCATCAGCGGGGCCACCAGGATCGTCAGCAGGCGGTCGCGGCGGTTCTCGATCGTGCGGGTTGCCATGATGCCCGGGATGGCACAGGCGAAGCTCGAAAGCAGCGGGATGAAGGAACGTCCGCTGAGGCCCACCCCCGCAAGCAGGCGATCCATCAGGTAGGCCGCCCGGGCGAGGTAGCCGCAGCCTTCCAGCAGGGCCACGCACACAAAGAGGATCGCAATCTGCGGCAGGAACACCACCACCCCGCCGACCCCCGCGATCAGGCCATCGACGATGAGTGACCGGATCGCCCCGGCCGGAAGGCTCGCCTCGACCGCACCGCCGAGCCAGTCCACCGCGGCGACACAGCGGTCCATGAGGGGCGTGGCCAGCCAGAAAATCGAACTGAAAACCACGAGCATCACCGCTACGAAGAAGAGCAAGCCGGCGAGCCGGTGGGTGAGCACCGCGTCGATTTGCTCGGCGAGCGACCGACGCGTGACCGCACGGTGGGAGACGAGTCCCTCGAGGGTGGCCTCGATCCAGGCGTAGCGGGCGATCGCCTCGCGGGCCGCCGGCGACCGGGGGCCGGCAGGAATCTGAATCGACGGAAGCTGCGGAGCCGGTGGTGGCGGGGCGTCGGCCGCGAGCAGGATCGCCTCGGTGAGCCTGTCGAGCCCTTCGCCTCGCGGAGCAACCACGCCCACCACGAAGCAGCCGAGCCGTGAGGCGAGGCGGTCGAGAGCGATCTCGATGCCCCGCTCGCGGGCGATGTCGCCGAGGGTCACCGCCACCACCACCGGCAGCCCCCGATCGAGCACCTGGCTGACGAGGTAGCAGCTGCGTTCGATCGCCGTGGCATCGGCAAGGACCACCACCACGTCGGCCTCGGGCACCCCCGCCTGGCGTCCGGCGAGCACATCGGTGGCCACCTGCTCGTCGGGGCTGCGGGGTGTGAGGCTGTAGATGCCCGGCAGGTCGATCAGTTCGATCGTGCGGGCTGCCGCTTCGAAGCGGCCCCGCTTCTCCTCGACCGTCACGCCCGGGAAGTTGCCGATTCGGGTGGGGATCCCGGCAACCGCCGTGAAGAGGGTGCTCTTGCCGGTGTTGGGATTGCCCAACAGCGCCACCACCAAAGGCTTTTCGGCGGTCGCTGCACCGTGCTGGCCGGCGGGATCGTGGGAGTCAGGCATGGGCCCGGGGCGTGTCAGGCCACCGCCGCGGGGGCCACGGTCACCTCGACACGCGAGGCCTCGCTGCGGCGGAGGGAGAGGCGGTAGCCGCGGAGTTCGACCTCGATCGGATCCCCCAGCGGAGCCCGGCCGACCACCCGCACCGCCACACCCGGAGTGAGGCCCATCTCGAGAAGCCGGAGGGTGATTGCATCATCGCCGCCGAGCCGCTCGACGCGGGCGGAACCTCCGGGAGCGAGCGTGGCAAGGGAGGGCATCGGAAACTTCACGTCAAACCGCGATCAGATCGGGCAATCCGTGGAAAAGTTGAGACTCGTTCTCAATACCACGACAACCGCTACTATACCGCCGGTCCATCGTCGGGCAACCGCATCATGGTCCCGTCGTGCCCGCCGCCGGCTCGCCACTCACCGCACACCGCTGACGCCACTGATGGTTCCTGCTGCGCCTGGTTCGTTTCAAACGTGCGACCTTCACGGACCCCCTGTACCGAGGGGCCGGGGGCTGTTTGTGACCGGCACCGACACCGACGTCGGCAAGACGTCTCTTGCCGTGGCGATCCTTCACAGCCTGCGAGCAGCCGGCGTGCGGGTTGCCGCCTGCAAGCCCGTGGCCAGCGGCGTGGCCGCCGACGGGGGTGACCCGGCCAGGCTCTGGGAAGCCGCCGGCCGGCCGGGGCGGCTCGAGGCGGTCTGCCCACAGACATTCACCGCGGCGATCGCGCCGGCCAGGGCTGCCGCCGCCGAGGGCCGTCGGATCGATGAGGCCCTGCTGGCCGAGGCGGTACGGGCCTGGCTGCCGGCGAGTGAGCTGGTGGTGGTCGAGGGGGCCGGCGGGCTGTTCTCGCCGCTTTCCGAGCGGCTGCTCAATCTTGACCTCGCCGCGGTGCTCGAGCTGCCGCTGGTGGTCTGCGACGACGCCCGGCTGGGGGCGATCGGCCGCACGCTCGCCACAGTGCGGGCAGCGCGGGCCGAGGGGCTCCGCGTGGCTGCGGTGGTGCTCTCGCAGGTGACCGCAGAAGCTGGGCAGGCCGGCGTGCAGGCGGAGGCGTCGAGCCCCAGCTCGCCGGCGGCCATCACCCGGGCGGGCCTGGAGGAACTCACCGCCCGGCTGCCGGGTCTGCCGGTGGCCCTGCTCGGTCACGATGCCGGCAGGGTCGAGCCACCGATCGACTGGGCGGCCGTGGCCGCCGGCTGAGGCTCAGTCGGCAAAGGCGGCCGCCCGGGCCGCCGAGGGGAGGGGCTGGCCGTTGTCCAGCGGGTCGATCGCCAGCCGCATGCTCACCTTCCAGCTGCCGTCGGGCTCGGGGATCACGATCCAGTGGGGAATCACCGCCACCGACTGGTGGACCAGTTCGAAGCCCGCCTCCGACTGGCTGACCGTTTCGACCGGGAAGGTCCACAGGCCCGTTGGCCGCGAGAAGGAGAGCACGCAGTCGAGCCCGAGCCACTCATCGACAAGCCCCAGACCGTGGCGGTCGGCCAGGTCGAGCCGGCGTCCGAGGTCGCCCAGCGATCCGCCTGCTGCATCGTGGAACCGCCGGCCATCGGCCCCGGCCGGCAGGCCGGCGAAGTTGAACTCCACCGCCAGGTGCTGCCGGCAGTCGGTCGGCAGGCCCTCGAGCTGGTAGCCGATTTCGAGCGACCGCGAGCCGGCCTCGAGCGTGATCGCCTTGGAAAGGCTGAAGGGAATCCCCCAGGCATTCCCCTGCCGCGTGAGCAGCAGCTGGATCCTGTCGGGATTGCGTCGGATCGTCGCCTCGTAGCCGCCGCCGGCAAAGTCGCCCCGCTCCATCGCGGCGGCCTCGGCGACGGCCGCGGCCGTCACGTCGAGGTCGTAGAAGTGGTCGACCAGACTCTTGCGGCGGTAGCTGTCGTAGCGAATGCGGTGCTCGAGACCCTCCTGCTTGAAGTGGGCCACCTGCGAGGCGTCGACCACGCTGCGGGCGGCCCCCGGGCCGGCGAGCACCTCGGCATGGTAGGCCTCCTTGCGGCGGTCGAGCGTGGCCAGGAGATTGTGGCAGACAGGCTTCACGTCGAGTTCGTAGAGCATCCCACCGGCCGACGGGGCGAGCCAGGCATCGAGGACGTCGTTGGCCAGCCGCACCTCGGCATGGCCGTCGAAGTTGAAGTCGTCGCTCGTCGCCTCGACCCACTCGCCCGTCCGTCCCACCGCGATGTCGGCGGCCTTCTCCGCGGCGATCAGCTCGTGGTAGATCGCATTGCGGAGGTGCGGCAGGTAGATCCCGCCGAAGGCTCCGTGCCAGTAGCCGCAGTTGCACTGCCCGCGATAGAGGTGGTCGATCGCTGCGGCAAGAACCGCCGGGTCGACCGTGCCGCCGGCCCCGGCAAGGGCTGCGAGCCGGCTACTGACAGTCATCATGCGGGCATACATCTCCATCGCTTCGGGATAGCGGTGGCGGAAGTTCCGCCAGCTCCCCCCGCGGAGAAAGGCCGCGGCATCGCGAAGCGGGCCCTCGCCTCCGGCCGAGCGGGCACGCCGGCAGGCCTCGGCCGCCTCGGGGGGCAGGGCCCATTCGGTCATCTCGCGGTAGCTGCATTCCGGCAGCCAGATGCTGCCCGCCGGCGGCACCTCCGCAACGGCCTCCGAGGGCAGCCGCATCGTGATCCAGTCGGCATTCGCCTCGAGCAGACCGAAGAACCGCTCCAGCCAGCCCTCCTCGTAGCAGGTGCGGAAGGTGTCGGGCCAGACGCCGAACTTCTCCCCGTCGTCGCCGAAGACAGCCAGGCCGCCGTCGCGGCGTGCGGCCACCGCCGCGAGGTGGTCGATCGTGGCCTGGGCCGCGTCGAAGGGGATCACATAGCGGAGATGCTCGCTCACCGGAAGCACCGTCAAGGTGGCACCGTCCGCCTCGGTCAGCCAGGGCCGGTCGAGCTGCTCTTCTGTGAGCCCGGCGGCCTTGAAGTGGAAGTCGTCGAGGATCGTCCAGTGCACGCCGGCCGCGGCGAGGTCGGCGGTCATGCCGGAATCCCAGACACGTTCGGCAACCCACATCCCCCGCACCGTGGTGGCCAGCCGCCGCTCGAGCCATTGGCGGTAGGAGCGGATCTGCCCGATCCGGTCCCGCGAGGGGAGCATTGCCAGAATCGGCTCGTGGAACCCGCCACCCACGATTTCCATCCGTCCTGCGGCAGCCAGGGCCGCGACGCGGTCGAGATAGTCGCCGTGATGACGGTCGAGCCATTCGGCCAACGGCCCGCTGGTGTGCATCCCCACCCGCACACCCGGATGACGCTCGAGGAGTTCCACGAAGGGCAGATAGGCGTCGCGGTAGGCCTGCTCGAAGACGTCGTCGAAGTTGCCGACGGGCTGGTGGTCGTGGAGCACGAACACGAAACGGACGCTGGGCCGCATGGGCGGAGCCTCGTGGGATCGAAGGCCGGCGGAGGGAACAGGAAAGCAGACGCGAAGGGATGCCGTTGCCGGCCACCCGAGCGTCGCCGCATTCTCATGGGGCAGGGGGGCACGCGCCAAACGCCCTGGGAGCCCTCCGGCCCGGTTTTCAGCCGGCCGAGTCGCCATCGCGACCGGTCCTGACGGTCGGGCCGACTCTCATGCCCCCGCGAGCATCGCCGCCGCCTCGCGGGCGGGCAGGGTGGTGATGTGGCAGCCGCTGCCCAGTTCGAATCCGGCCAGCTCGGTCAGCCGCGGCATGATCTCGAGGTGCCAGTGCCAGCCTCCGCTGACCGCATCAAGCGGCGGCTGGTGCAGCCACCAGTTGAAGTCACCGCCGGGGGCCACCACGGCAAGCCGTTGGCAGTAGCGGCGGGTGAGCATCGCAACCGCGGCCAGCTCGTCGTCACCCGCGGCATCCAGACGCGGCACCGGATGGCCGCACATGATCCAGCTCTCGAAGGGCTGCCGCGGTGCCGGCGGCACGAAGGCCACCAGGCCTCCCGCCTCCGCCCACACCCGCTTGTCGCGGCGGGCCTCGTCGAGCAGCCCGGCATGGCCACCGTCGCATCGGAGCCGCTCGAGCTTGTGACGGATCACCGGCGGCACGAAGTCGATCGCCACAAGCTGGCTGTGCACGTGGCCCAGCGATGCCCCGGCGGCGGCTCCGGAGTTTTTAAAGAGCATCCCCCAGGCCACGCCATCGCTCCGGGCATACTGCCCGAGCCGGCAGGCCGCCGCCTGCCAGGCGGCCTGCCAGTCGCCGGCGGGCACCCGCTCGACGCGGGTCTCGTGTGCCGGCGATTCGATCAGCACCTCGTGCAGTCCCCGTGCCGGCCGCGGCCCGGCGGCGGGAGCGATCCCCGCATCGCCGCGATCCCCGCCGGCCGCTGCTGGCCTGATCGGCTGCACGATCGGGTAGCGGTTGGGCACGATTCTTGCCCGCCACCCGCCGCCCTCGGCGGGCACCCGCAGGACTTCTGGTGGTGTGAGCGACTCGTTCCCGCCGCACAGCGGGCAGCCCTCGCTCTCCGTCGCGAGCGAGGGATCGGCAAGCTGGAGCGGACGCTCGGCCCGCAGCGGCGCGACAAACACGGCACGCTCAGTGAGCGGGTCGAAGGCGAGCCACGGCTCTGCCCGGCTGCCGGGTGGCTCGGAGGCTGGTCTGACGGGTGACTGCGGCATTGAAAACGGCCGGCTCGAGTCAGAGTGAGGGAAGAGCGGGGCTTGCTTGACGCACGAAAAGGGGGCCGTAGACTCGACCGACAACAAATTCTCACCGCACACCGGAGACAGGTCATGCTCACCGTCGGCGACGCATTCCCAGCCTACTCCGTCCAGGCCTGCGTCGGGACGGGCAAGGACGACGTCAAGCAACTCGCCAACGGCGACTACGCGGGCAAGTGGGTCGTCTATTTTTTCTACCCCAAAGACTTCACCTTCGTCTGCCCGACCGAGCTTGC
>AACY020401924.1_pt1 | contig 14769 bp, 13 predicted proteins | sample 267378 | NCBI WGS metagenome assembly AACY02 (sample SAMN02954345, study PRJNA13694) | marine metagenome | biome: aquatic; feature: ocean; material: water; isolation source: isolated as part of a large dataset composed predominantly from surface... | reverse complement strand
TGGGCTTGAAAAAATCTATCAGGATCACAATAAGGACTATCAGGTACTCCTGTTAGCCAGATAGAGAAAGCTAAGAGGTAAGTAAATACACCTGCAAAAAACCAAGGATGGTATGTTCTTTCATATCTAGGAGGTTCTTTTGCTATTATTCCAGGTAGCCAAAAGGTTGCAATCCACCAATAATCGGAAAGATTATTCCAAATTTCCCAAGGAAATATCCCAAACACTGCACAGACAAAGAAGCCTATAAAGCCTGAAAGCCATCTAAAATTAGGCGACCAATATCTATACAAGCATTCAGATATAAACCATAAACCTATAGAAACGGCAAAAAGATTAAATCCAAATCCAGTGCCTAGGCCGTCAGTCCATCTAAATATTCCATCAATAATGACAATGACTAAATAAACAGAAAAAATCTTTTTAATAGACCACCTTCCCATTTCTCCAACATTAATCAACCAAGGAATAAGTATGTACATGACCATACTCAAGTTATCTGCCCATTGACCCCAGCCAGTATGAGTTCCGTGCATAAGCATTGATCCAGGTCCTAAATAAATCACAGCCCCAGCGTAAAGCATTGATATAGGAGTTAAGCCAGTAAATTGATTTTTAGAATCCCTTTCTTCTCTAGACAAAACCCAGTACATGATCAAACCAACAATCATAAAACCTAGATTGCTTAAGGCATTGATTGGCTCTCTAAATATAGAAGAACTAATCCTTTCACACCAGCGCCAAGCCTCTCCTATAACGGCTCCAGGTTCAAGAGAAGGAATTACACCAAAATGTCCTAAAAGGACATAAGTAGCCATAAACCCAAAACACAAGGACAGGGCTATAGGGAATACTTTATTTTCCCAATTAGAAATCATAAAACTTAAGACATAGAGAGAGGTCTATGCACCTCTCTCTAAAAAACTTAGAAATTATTCTCCGTAGTAGAATTGTTCACATATCTCTATGTTGTCTGAAACAAATTCATCAACTAAAGAGACTACTTCATTGTATGCATCACCCCAAGGCGCATTACCTGAATAACCTTGATCTAAAATCTTTCCAAAAGCAGCTCCATCTCGAGTAACTGATCTAACCATAACAGTAGATGATTCATGTTTGCCTCCGCCAATTGAAATGAACACTCCATTAAAAAAGTTAGGATGTCCAGAATCTTGAACGCCTTTTTCTAACTTACTCATTGCAGCAACAAAAGCATTAAGATTTTCAGTAGCAACTTTTACTCTACCTACTCTTTCAAAACCAGGCTCAAGTCTCCAATTCTTTAATGGCTTCCAAGTCGCTGTATAAATTGGATCTCTTAATGAAGCAAGTCTGCTTGAAACTTGGCTTGGATCATACTTCCCTGCTCCGCCTAAAGCACCTTCGAGATTATCAAAACCACTCCAAACCATCATCTCATTCATGCTGTCATTTGTAATACAAACACCTGAAGCTGTTGATCCTATAGCTTTAAATGATGAAGTATCTGATTTTAAATAATTTGTATATTTAGTCCTATCATCTGCAGTTACATGAAATGTAGTGAATGCTCCCTCAGATGTGCTGGGTTCCATGTGATCATCAGCAGAAGCAAAAAAAGCTAAAGCTAAAGATAATGTCAAAATAAATCCTTTCATCTTTTCTCCTTAATATTAATGAAACTTTACTTTACACGAATGTTTTATTTAAAAAAAGTACAAGGCAATCGATGCATAGATATTAAATAGCATTAACTCATTCTGGCTTCAAAGCTGAATATATCAACGATCTTAATTCTCTTCTAACTTGATAGGTAGAAGAAGGCAATAATTGTGTTAAAAAGATAACCAGCATGTCCTCTTTAGGATTTATAAAAAATACTGTGCTTGCTGCCCCGCCCCATCCATATTCACCCACATCACTCAAGGATTGAGACTTAGCAGGATCCAGCATCACCGAAAAACCTAAGCCGAAGCCAACACCAGCATAAGGTGTTTCGCTAAAAGAAGATTCACTCATCTCAGTTAGATCTTTTCCATCCGGAAGGTGATTGGTAGCCATTAGATCTATGGTCTTTCTACCAATTAATCTTTTGCCATTAAACTCTCCTTGATTAAGGATCATGGAAGTGAAGTTATAGTAATCGGACATAGTAGAGAATAACCCTCCTCCTCCCGAAAACATTTTGGTATTTAAAAAAGGAATCTCAAGCAATCTAGGTTCTCCTTTAGGATTATATTCATAAAGAGATGCTAATCTATCTAATTTATCTTCTGGGCAACTAAATCCTGTATCCACCATGTCTAGAGGTCCAAAAATATACTTTTGAAAGTATTCATCAAGCTTCATTCCAGACATAACTTCAACTAAATGGCCTAGTACGTCTGTCGCTACTGAATAATTCCATTTATCTCCTGGAGAAAACTCTAACGGCAGTTCTGATAATATATCGACGAATTCTTGAAGGTTATTTGCTTGTTGGACTTTTGTCTTTCTATAAGCTGCATCTACATTTGTTCTGTACATGAAATCATAAGTTAACCCAGACATATGACTTAATAAATCTCTAATCGTCATGTGCCTTTTTGGTCTAGATGTTAAAAAATTTGGGTAGATACCCGACTCATAAACCCTTAATTTCTTCCATGAAGGTATGTACCAATGTACCGGGTCATCAAGTCTGAACTTACTTTTTTCATAAAGTTGCATAATGGAAATACTCGTAACAGCCTTAGTCATGGAATAAATCCTAAATATTGCATCTTCTTGCATAGGTTTCTTATTTTCTCTGTCCATTAAGCCTAATGAGTCTAGATAAGCAATTTTTCCTTTCCTGGCAACCAACGTTAGAGTGCCGACGTACTTTCCGTCTTTTACATAAGTTTCATCTAAATATGATCTAATGTTTTCTAATACAGAGGAATCCAATCCTACAGATTCAGGACTTACTAATTTCATTTCTTCTCTCCTAGATATATAAAATTTTATTTGTAACCATTAAAACAGACACATAATAAACTGCAATTAAGTTTTAAGTGGATCAAAAAAAGATTATTATTATCCAAATACAAGCTTAAAAGGAATCAATATGCATGATTTAGTAATAAGAAATGGAAAAGTGGTTGATGGAACCGGAGAAGAAGCCTTTATGGGCGATATCGCCATCGATGGAGATCGAATTACGAAAATAGGTCTAGTAGAGGATAAAGGGAAAGAAGAGATAGATGCCAAGGGACACCTTGTAACACCTGGATGGGTTGATATTCATACTCACTATGATGGTCAAGTTTGTTGGGATTCATATTTAACCCCATCTTGTTGGCATGGAGTTACTACCGTTGTCATGGGGAATTGTGGTGTAGGTTTTGCACCTGTAAAGCCTGGTACAGAAGAGTTTTTAGTTCAACTTATGGAAGGAGTAGAAGATATTCCTGGAGTGGCTCTAAATGAAGGAGTTAGTTGGGACTGGGAAAGCTTCCCTGAGTATCTTGATTCAATTGGAAAAAATAATTATGCCATGGATATCGGTGCAATGGTTGGACATGGGCCAATTAGATCTTATGTTATGGGAATGGATAGATGCCAAGGTAAAGAAGAAGCGTCTGATAGCGAAATAGATGAGATGGCACGAATTACTAAGGAAGCCATTGAGGCAGGCGCTCTAGGATTCAGCACTTCTAGAACATACTTGCATAGAGATAAATTTGGGGAATATGTTCCTGGAACAGAAGCAACAGCTAAAGAAATGAGAAAGATTGCCAATACTATTGCTGATCTGGGTCAAGGTACTTTAGAAATAGTCTCAGACTGGATGGATCAAGATATTGAATTAGACTGGGTTAAAGAGTTTGTAGAAAAGTCCGATAGAACACTTACTTATGCTCAGACAGGTGGCAATCCAGTTGAAACATGGAAATATTGTGAAGAGAATTTTCCTAAGGGTGTAAAAATAAGACCTCAATTTCCAGGCAGACCTACCGGTATGCTTTTCAGCCTAGAGTCGACAGTTCATCCTTTCATAGCTCATCCTAGTTATGCAGAAATAGCAGACAAAACTTTAGAGGAAAAAGTGGCTGCTATGAAAGAGGAATCCTTCAAACAAAAGATGCTTTCTGAAGAACCGGCAGTAGATAAAAATCATATGATCTACACTCTGATGATGTCATTTGATAAGCAATTCCCAATGAATGAAATACCAGACTACGAACCTTCGTATGATGCGAGTATTGCCGGTATAGCAGAAAGCTCGAATAAATCAGTCATGGAAGTAATGTATGAAGAGTTACTCAAAAATGAAGGGAAAACTTTCGTATGGGCTCCTTTTTCTCCCTATCCTGACCATAATTTAGATACATACAAAATGATGATGGAATTTGAAAGTTCTGTTGCGGGGCTTAGTGATGGAGGAGCACATTGTGGGCTTATATGTGATGCTAGTATGCCAACTTGGAATATAGCGCATTACACTAGAGACAGGGTCAAAGGAGAAAAGATACCTTTAGAGTTTCTTGTTAGAAAACAAACTAAAGAGACTGCAGAAACTTTTGGTTTGATGGATAGAGGACAGATTAAAGAAGGTTATATGGCCGATATAAATATCATTGATCATGAAAATTTATGTGTGTATAAGCCTGAAATGGTTCATGACTTGCCAACTGGAAGTAGACGAATCATTCAAAAAGCTGGTGGTTATATAGCTACTATCAAAAGTGGTATTGTAACCTTCAAAAACGATGAAGCTACCGGTGAACTGCCTGGTACCGTCTTGAGGGGCGAAAGAACTGCTGAAGCAATAAGCGCATAAAACTGACTTTCTATGCCTTTTAGTACTCCAGACTTATCTGACGAAAACCCTGATGCACAGGCTCTTTCCCCTATTCTAAAAAATTTAGGAGGGAAGAAAGTCTTTTGGGGAAAAATTGAAACGATGAAATGCCCTAATGACAATTCATTTGTAAAAGAACTTCTTAACTCAGAAGGTAATGGCAAAGTTCTGGTTGTAGATGCCAACGCCATTAATACAGTAGCCTTGCTCGGAGATATGATTGCTGAGGCGGGAATTAAAAATAATTGGAGCGGCGTTGTTATAAATGGATATGTAAGAGATGTGGATATTATTGAAACTCTAGATATAGGAGTTCAGGCCTTAGGCACCATGCCAGTTAGAAGCGAAAAGAAAAACCAAGGCGAAGTTGGAGTAGACATATCTTTTGGAGGACTAACCTTCCAATCAGGTGATTACGTTTATGCAGATAATAATGGCTTGCTGTTAAGTAAAACAGAATTGGCTCTTAAATAGATCGTAAAGCTTCGGTTATATCTCTTCTGGCAGCATTAAAGGCTGGGAAAACACCTCCGATAAGACCCACCGTAAGGGCTAAACTCATACCTTGTTGAACTACATCTCCAGTAACTGCAAAAGCAAACGCGGTTTGGGTAAACGAGCCCCCAGCTAAGGTTGAGACGGTATATCCGTTAAAAAGAACATAAGCTATTCCAGCTCCCAATAAGCCTCCTATGGTAGCTAAGATCATTGCTTCAATCATCAAAGAGACAAGCACTGTTGATCCTTTGAAGCCTAAGGCTCTTAAAGTTCCGATTTCTACTAACCTAGTAGAGACAGCGCTATACATAGTATTTAATGCAGCAAATATCGCACCAACCGCCATTATATATCCTACTACTTGTCCAAAAATTTTAATTAGCTCAGAACCTGAAGCCTGACTGTCAAAAAATTCTAATTCTGTCAAAACTTTTAACTCTAGACTTGGATAGTTCTCAATATAAATACCAAGATCATCAAAGGTATCTTTGCTTTGTAATCTAACGATGGCACTTGAAACGCTTCCTTCTCTCCTGAAAATATTTTGTGTAATGGGTAAATCTCCCCAAATCTCCGATTCATGAACATCTCCACCAGTGCTAAAAATTCCTACTACAGTAACAAAACCATCCCTTACTTTTATTTGATCTCCTATTTCTACTCCTTCATATTGATCATAAGCTCCTTTGCCTATTATGACTTCAGCCGTACCGGTATTAAAATTTCTTCCATCTACAATCTCAAGTTCAGGTCGAATACTAAAACTAGTTTGTTGCACTCCCCTGAATGGAAGATTAGAGGTTGATTCAGCACCTTTCTTCTTTAAATCGATAATGGCATAAATCTCACCAGCCACTAGTGGATCTCCGTTCTCTTCCCTTACGCCTGGGGAATTAAGGATAATGTCTACTTCTTGCATTCCTAACCCACTACTTAATTCAGAATTTGAACCATCACGTAAGATAATCACTCTGTCTTCTTGACCAGTATTTGAAATAGTCGAACTTAATCCTTCCCCCATAGCCAATAGAGAAACCATTACCGCTACAGAGCCTGCAATACCAACAATAATTACTATTGAAGCTCCGGAGCGTTCAATGACACTCTGTAAATTCATTCTTGTTATCGATAGGACCTGTCTAATGAAACTCATATTAATTTTTCCTTAATGCATCTACTACGTTTAATCTCATGGCTGAGTAAGCTGGTAACAGTCCAGAAATAGTAGCGGTTAATAAAGCCAAGGCTATGGCACTCAAGACTATTGAAAATGAAAACTCTATTTGCCCAGCAAACCCTAAAGCTACGCCAGAGAAGAACGGGAACAAAGCAAAGGCTATTACCACCCCAATAGCGGCGCCAATTAGACAAAGGAACATGGATTCCATCAAGACAAAGATCATTATTAGTATATCTGGGTATCCTATTGATTTAAGCACACCTAACTCATTTGTTCTTTCTCGGACTGCTTGACTCATTGTGTTTGCCGTTAATAAAAGAATAGTAAAAAAAGAGGCGGCCAAAACAGAATTAATAATGAATCCAATATCTCCTACCTGTTCTGCAAACATTCTACTGAATGCCTCTTCTGTTGAAGTTTTAGTTTCATCAGGTGAATTTGCAAATAAAGCATCAATATCTTTTGCGATATCTTCTGCTTGATTTGGGTCTCTTATTTTTACAGCAAATTGCCCCACTAATCCTTTTTCAAACGCTCTAGATTCATCAAAATATTTCCAATTGATGTAGGCTTCATCTTGTTCTCCGCCGTTTGCATTAGTGAATGTTCCAACCAAATCGAACTCCCAGTTATTTGAGTTATCACTCTTGACCCAAATATCTCCAATAATAGGTATTCTGTCCCCTATTTTCCATCCGTATCTCTCAGCTAAATCAGCTCCAGCAATCATTCCTTGTATATTCTGCGAAAAAGCTTCTCTGCCGCCTTCACTTATAATAAATTCAGGAAAAACATCAAAATAACTCTCTGGTACAGGCCATTTTGGGAAGAAATTGGACCTATCTATATACGTTCCTCCAAACCATTGACGCCAAGCTACCTGATCAACTCCTTCTATTGCTTCTATTCTATTGGCATAAGCCATCGGCATGGCTTGTGTAAAAGAGAGTTTAGAAGAGACAACAAGTCTATCTTTTCCTGCATAATCAACTTCATTGGTAAATGCTACTGCTACTGATCTTCCCAAAGAAAATAACAAGAAAGCTGTTGCAATAGAAGCGACAGTCATGAAAGTCCTAATCTTTTTTCTGGTTAATGCAGCTTTTACAATTGTCCAGTACTTCATGACTAACCTTCTCTTAAGGCATCAACTACCTTTAATTTAAGTGATTGATAAGCTGGAACTGCAGCTGCCATAAAAGCAATTATTAAACCTGCTAAAAAAGCACCAAAGACAGTGGAAGACCTCATGCTAATTAAGTCATCCAACATACCTCCGCTCGAAAATTCAATGACTGGAATTAGAATCAATGTAAAAAGTAAGCCGCTAATCACTGCAGCAAAACAGATTGTTATTGCCTCCAGAATAACAGAAAAGAAAATGACTTTATCTTTGTAGCCCAAACATTTTAAGACTCCAATATCATTAGTTCTTTCTCTTATAGATTGGGCCATGGTGTTACCTGAAACCAGTAAAATAGTAAAAAATACCGATAACAATATGGCGTTAACTATTAATTCTACATCAGCAATCTCTCCTGCCATTTCTGCCGCTACGACAGATTCAGGGCCTGTTCTAGTGGCATACGGAGAGTTTATAAACCTGTCATCAATAACATCGCTAATCTTATCTGATAAAGAAGGATCAGAAGCTTTAGCCATAATATAACCTACCGTTCCTTTTTGGGTTAGTCTTGCCTCATCAAAACTATTCCAATTGATAACAGCACCCATTTCATCGCCTTTAATTTTCTCAACGGTATAAAAACCAACTACTTGGAAAGACCAGTTATATGTACCGTCAGAATTCATAGAATTGGATTTGATAGCTAATATATCTCCAATTTCTAATCCTTTGGTCTCGGCCATTAATTTGCCCACTATGGTTGCATTGGGGTTGTTAATCATTGTATTAAGAGCTTCTGCATCGGCATCAAAACGATCGTATACTTCAAAAAAATTTGGACTAACTGCATAAACAACACCATCCATCATGCTTTCTATAGAGTCTGACATTAAAAAGTCCATGTACATGACTTCATCAACTCCTTCAATATCTTCAATAAAAGAAACATGAGAATAAGGTAGCTTTCCGAACATATCATACCTGGGCATGACCATAATATTCTCTGCACTTAGACCGTCCACACCACCAGTAAACACTCCAGAGAACGTATTCAATGTTCCGTATAGCCAAAAAGCTATGAACATAGACATGATCGTAAGGAAAGTTCTTAGCCTTTTCCTTATTAACCCAATCTTAACTAGGGTCCAATACATTAGTGAGTAAGCTTTCCTTTATCTAAATGAAGGGTTCTTTTGGCCGAATCTGCCGCTACTGGATCATGAGTAACCATAAGAATCGTTTTGCCGTGATCTCGATTAAGTATTTGGAGAAGATCCAAAATTTCAGTAGCTGTGTTCCTATCTAAATCACCTGTCGGCTCATCACAAACCAATATATCAGGATCCGAAACAAGCGCTCTAGCAATAGCTACTCTTTGTTGTTGTCCACCTGAAAGTTCATTAGGTTTATGACCTCCTCTGTCGGATAAGCCAACTACATTTAGAGCCGTGGAAACGTGTTCTTTTCTTTGAGATCCAGATAATCCGGTCAATAGAAGTGGTATCTCTATGTTCTTATGAGCGGTTAGTACTGGTAATAAGTTATAAAACTGGAATATAAAGCCAACGTTGTTAGCTCTCCATGTACTTAAAGCAGAAGCATTCATGGTTTCTAGATGTTGTTCATTAACCACTATCTGACCAGATGTTGGGGTATCTAATCCTCCGATTAAGTTCAACAAGGTAGACTTTCCTGATCCTGAAGGGCCCATTAAAGCTAAGAAATCTCCTTTTTGAACTTCAAGACTTAAGTCATCTAGAACGACTAAAGTCTCTTCTCCTCTTTTGTATGTTTTATTTACTGACTGAACTGCTATGAGGTTACTCATATATAACTCCTTTAATTTATTGTTACTTTTTGACCGTCTTCTAACTCGTAATCAAACCTTGCCACCACTTTCAAACCTGAGGATAGTCCAGAAATTATTCTAGCGTAATTGCTAGTCTCCTCTGCAACCTCCACTTCGTTAAGCTTTACTTTTCCTTTGGAGATTATAAGCACATAGCTAGCGCCATCCATCTGTCCTACTGCGTTAAGAGGTACCATAACACCTTCTTTCTTAACTTGATTTTCTGTTTCCTCTACTTTTCTTAAAAAAGAAACTCTTGCGCCCATGTCAGGTAAGACTCTTTCATCTTTTTCTATTAAGCCTATCCTTACTTTTACTGTTGCTTTATTTCTGTCCGCCGTAGGAATAATTGCAATAACTTTCGCAGGTATGTCCCATTTCGGATAAGCATTTAGGTTAGCTATAGCTGGTTGTCCAGGCACGACTCTATTGATAAAGGCTTCATTTACATCTACCTCAACTTCTAAAGAATCCATATCAACAATCGAACAAATGCCTGTTTTAGTGAAACCACCTCCTGCAGATACAGGTGATACCATCTCTCCTGGTTGTGCGGCTTTAAAGACGACAACTCCTCCAAAAGGAGCTCGTATTTTCATATCAGAAACTAATTGTTTTCTGACATTGAAAAGAGCTTCTAAAGCATCCATGTTAGCTCTTGCTGCGTCCAATGATGCCTGGCTAGCTAATTGCCCTTCCATCAATTCATTGGTTCTATTGAATATCCTTTTGGCTTCTTTAAATTGAGCTTCAGCATAATTCATTTCAGCGACGTAAGTGCTATCGTCCAATTGAGCTAAAAGCTGACCCTCTTCAACTAAATCGCCTTCTTCTATGTAAACTTTCAAGACTTTTCCAGTGATCTTAGAAGAAACGGTTGCTTGCCTTCTTGCGGTAACATAACCTGAAGCATCAAGAATACTCGAAGTGGACATGTTATTTTGATTTACCTCTTTAACGGTAAAAGTTGTAACCTCTACAGGCTCTTCACCATTAAAAAATAGCCATCCGAATACTATTAAAACTGATATAGCTCCTAATATTCCGTATCTAACTTGAGGGCTCATAGGATCCTCAGTGGGCGGAGCGCTCCTATCAATTTTAAGATTATTTAGTAAATCTTCTTTATCGCTCATCTTTTATCCATTTGCATAATCCAATCTCTTACCATCACTATAGCTTCTTGATGCGTTAAAGACCTCCCTGACTCGGGCATCATGACTCCTGGATCTTTTGAGATCATTCTGTATAGCATTATAGATTCTTCTGGCTTACCTGGCACTATAGAATATAGATTTCCTCCACTTCCTCTACCCGTTGCTACCGGTTTCTTATAAATACCTAAGTGCATGTCTCTATCTTCGTTTAAATGCAGATATAGACCAGTTGAATTAGCAACCCCCGTAGTGGCATGACAATGGCCACAATTGATATCTAAGTACGACCTAACTCTGCTGTCTAAATCTAAATCTTCATCAGTCCAATCCACTGGTGATTTAATATTTATTGGAACAGAATCAATAAAGTCTTTTTTAATCCAATAAGTTAATTGGTTAAACGACCCATCGTCATAATTGTAAAGTTTATTTAAGTTTCTAGCTTTAGGACCTATTGGAGTTATCAAATCATTGGATGCATGGCATTCTTTGCATTGATTCTTATTTGGAACTCTATACCTAACCTGCCTTTCTTCTCCAAACTCGTCTATCCATGAAGTTTTGATAGTTTTTCCAGCTTTCTTAATAAAAGCTTCATTTTGCTCTTCATTCCAAGCATAAGAAACGGCATGCCACTGATCTTCTTTACGTATTAATAATCTTGTCTCTAGAAGATTTTTTCCTAACTCTGGATTTCTTTCGTCATGTAGATAATAAAATGTCTTAATAAGAACAGATCCTACCGGGAAATCGAAAACCCAATCTTCTCTATATTCAGCTTTCTTATTTTTAGGAACGTACACCCATCTTTGTTTGTAAGAGTAGTCCGAGAAGAGAGTTGAAATTAAATCATAAGGAATGACTCCTTCAGCTGGAACTTGTGCGGATTTGTCATTAAAAAAGGTAAATTCGGATAATTTTTTTGGAAAATCTTCAGCTAATATTAGCTCATCGTTAACTGCCAATAAATGCAGAGAAATGAAGGCATAAAAAATCCCAAAAAATGCTTTCTTCATTAAGAATTCCTAGAAACTATTAATAGTAATTTCTGCTAGTGGCCTGACTTCTCCTTCGTATTCACTTATGTCAGTTTCTACAGGATCAAAGAAAGGTAATAAATATTTGATTGGGTTGATGGTCAAAAAGGTAGCATCGCCATTATTACTTAGAATTAATCTTTCTTCATCCGGTTGTCCAAAAATTATCTGAGAAGTCGGTAATACGCCATCCCAAAAGATATCAGGCATATTACCACCAGATAATTCGAATAAGATTGCAGCAAGTTCTCCGGTTTCAATGTCAGGATCGAAACCCCCTTCCCCAAATCTATTTCCATGAATTTGGATAGATCTTGGATGCGGGTAATAATTTTCGTCTTGCGTTTCATTGGAATAAGTGACAATGGATACATTAACTGTACCGTTACCTGATATATCGTTATCAAAAACCTCAACGTCTGAATTGGCTTGAATAATAATTCCTGTGCCTCTAGGAACTTCTCCAACAATGTTTCCTTCTGGTGCAAAGTTATCAGTGTCGTTATCTATTACTTGATTTCTAAAGACTCTAACATGGCGACCTCCTTGTTGAGGAAGATCTGGAAGATCAAAAACTAAAATACCTCCAGTATTGTGAGAGGCTAAATTATCGTAGACATCAGCATAATAAGAATTTTCTATTTCTATTCCAGCTACGTTATATTGAGCAACACTGTTTCTGACAATAATGTTCTTTGATTGGCCAACATAAATACCGGCGTCAGAAGCACCAATAGCAACGCAACCATCAATTAATACGTCTGTCGATTCGACAGGATATAGTCCATAAGCTCCATTAGTAGTCTTAGGTCCTCCCGTCCATTCAGTTTTTAGATTAATCATATTAATCCCTTCAGCGCCAATGACTTTAATTGCATCCCCTTTAGCATCAGTTACAGCAAAGTCTTTTAAAGTTACTCGGTCAGAAGTTACCAATAGCCCTTGAGCTCCAGACATCTGATTCTTAAAATCAAGAATCGTTTCATTTATCCCTGAACCTCTTACGATAACTTCGTCTACGTCTAAAGATAAGCCATCTTCAAAAACAAAAGTTCCTGGAGATAGTGTAAGAATATCGCCTGAAGAAAGTTCTATAAGTGCTGTTTGAACTTCCTCTTGTGAATTATCGCTAGGCTCAATGAATATCTCTTTAGCTGATAAAGTAAGGCTGGTTAATAAAACTAAAGACCAAAAGAATGTAATTTTTTTCATCATTTCCTCTGAAAAAGGTTATTTTTTGTAATTATAATAGATTTAAGGCATGAAATTAAAAACTCTAACATTATTAATAATAAAATGAAGAAAGTGGTTTTCTTATGCGTTGAAAATTCTTGCAGAAGTCAAATAGCTGAAGCATTTGCAAACATACATGGAAAAGATGTAATTTTGGCTTTTAGTGCAGGATCCAAACCTTCAGGTGCTGTTAATCCTAAGGCAGTTAGTTTAATGAAAGAAATAAATTATGATCTTTCTAAGCATCAATCAATTCACGTAGATAAATTACCTGATGTAGAAATAGATACAATGATATCAATGGGTTGTGGTGATTCTTGTCCAACCATAAGAGCAAAAGAAAGAATTGAGTGGGATATTCCAGATCCTAAGGATATGGAAGATCATGATTTTAAAGAAGTCATTAAAAATATAGAAAGGAAAGTTCTAGATTTCCTAAAGAAATAAATACTACCTAAAGCGTAAATTATTTCTACTGAGTTCTGATATTGAACTCACTCCCATTAACCTCATGTCCCTTTCTATTTCTTGTTTCATTAGCTCTAAAGCTCGCTCTACTCCAAGTTGCCCAGCTGCTGCTAAAGCATAAAGATAGAATCTACCTCCCCCAACGGCTTTAGCTCCAAGGGATAAGGCTTTTAGAACGTGGCTACCTCTTTGAATGCCACTATCCATGATTACATCAATCTGATCTCCTACGGCATCAACTATCTCAGACAACTGGTCGAACGAAGACCTGCTTCCATCAAGCTGTCTGCCACCATGATTAGAAACAACAATTCCTGTACACCCTATTTCTACTGCTTTCTTTGCATCTTCTGCACTCATGATGCCTTTTAAGCAAAATTCGCCGTCCCAATAATCAACCATCTTAGCCACATCATCCCAGTTCATTTTTGGATCAAGCATCTCTGTAAAGTATCTGCCAATAGAAATTGGTCCATCAGACATGTCTACGAAATCATCGAGTTGAGGTAGTGCAAATTTCTTATGCGTGAGGTAGTTAATGGCCCACAAGGGTTTAATAGCAAATTGAAAGATTCCACCTAAGGTAAGCTGAAAAGGAATAGAAAAACCTGTTCGTAAATCCCTTTCCCTATTCCCGCCAGTAATGGTATCAACGGTCAGCATCATTACATCTACATTTGCGTTTTTGGCACTTTCAAGCATTGATTGATTAAGCTCCCGATCTTTGTGGAAGTAAAATTGATAACACTGCGGTCCTTTGTACTGTTCTCTTATTTCAGCCAAACTAGCTGTTCCAAGAGAAGAAACCCCAAATAAAGTTCCATATTTATCAGCTGCTGCTGCCACAGCATTCTCTCCTTCATGATGAAATACCCTTTGTATAGCTGTAGGAGAACAATAAATTGGCATTTCTAGCTTTTGGCCCATTATGTTCACTGACATATCTATGTCTTCAGTGCCCCTCAGAACGTTTGGAACTAGGTCGCATCTCTCAAAACTCTTAGTATTCCGTTCATAGGTTGTTTCATCATCAGCCGCTCCATCAATATAATTGAATATAGGGCTAGGAAGACGTCTTTTGGCTAACTCACGAAAGTCACTGAAGCCGTGGCAATCTTTTAAACGCATAATCTGTATGGTTGAGAGTCAGAGAAAATTAGTTATGAATACTTACTTTTCGCTTTCCTGTATAAGACTAAATACTTTCATGGACTGATCTCCGCCTTGATAGCACAAAGTAGCATCAGTCATATCAGAGATCTGATCCCAATTGGCTTCAATGTTCTCAGCGGTCATATCTTCACCTGTTCCAAGATAGACTCCTTTAGTTTCATGAACCATGACTCTGGTAAACACTCCTGCGCCAGCAGCTATGATTACGCCAGTAGGTGCATCTTCCGAAACCATGTAAGTC
>AACY020564675.1_pt1 | contig 14799 bp, 8 predicted proteins | sample 267378 | NCBI WGS metagenome assembly AACY02 (sample SAMN02954345, study PRJNA13694) | marine metagenome | biome: aquatic; feature: ocean; material: water; isolation source: isolated as part of a large dataset composed predominantly from surface... | reverse complement strand
TCAAACTTATCTGCTGCATTAAGAGTTAGTGCTTCGGCAGCTAACATTTCTGAATAACTATCAGAAATTAGATTTTGTATAGAAGGCATTTGAGAAATTTGCTGATTAAATTGAATTCTATTATTTGCAAATAAAATAGATTCTTTAATAAGTCTTTTAGCTTGTCCAACACAAGTCCCTGCTACATGTAATCGGGCATGATTAATGCCTCTAAGAGCAGGTTTAAGCCCTCCGCCTTCCTTTTCTCCAAGTAATGCATCCTTATTTACTCTACAGTTTTGAAAATATACTTCAGGCGATGACGAACCTTTTTGCCCTAGCATTTTTGGTGTTTCGCCTATTTCTATTCCACTTAAATTTGAATCTACAAGAAAAGAAGAAATTGCCTCAGAACCTTCACTATTGGGATTAGTTTTTGCCATTACAAGAAAAACATCTGCATAAGGAGCATTAGTTATATATTTTTTTGTTCCGTTAATAATATAATCATCTCCATCTTTTATTGCTGAGGTTTCAAGCGATAAAGCATCGCTTCCCGCTTTAGGCTCTGTTAGAGCAAATGATCCAACTGCTTTTCCAGATGCCATAAGGGGTAAATATTTTTCCTTTTGTTTATCTGTTCCAAAATCAAGTAAAGCCTGTGAGCAAAGACCAATTGTTGTGGAAAAACGAGATCTGTATACTGCTGAGGCTCTTGTGAATTCGAATGTGAGTAAAATTTGTTCCTTCATACTAAGGCCTAGACCGCCATAATTTTTTGGAATGGAAATACCAAAAAGATCATTTTCTATTATCTTTTTCATGATTGAATCTGATACTTCTCCATCATTTTCTAATTGTTCTTCATTAGGAATGAGAATGTCATCAGTTAAAGTCTTAATTTTATTTAGATAATCTTCAAATTTCATAATTTTTTATAAAATAATAATATCAAATATACACTTAAAATATTATCTAATATGACTAGTTTTATCTTTAAATTTACTTTATTTAATTGTTAAACTTTTACTTCAATTATTTAAAAAGATTATGCCCATATATAAATATATATTAATAGCTTTTATTTTAGTCTTATCTCAAGACTATGCAGTATCTCAGGATAATCAAACAGAAGAAATTGAGGAAGTCATTGTCATTGGTTCAAGACTGTCTGATAAAAATATAAATAATTTGTTACCAGTGACATATATCGACTCGGAAACAATTGATCTTTTAGGAATTGATTCTGGTGATGAATTGCTTAGAAGCATAATTCAGCAAGGTACGAATAAGTTTAATGATGCAGGAAATGCTATAGCCGGAGTAAATAGTGCAAGAGGTGATATTGGCGCATATAACTTGAGAAATTTAGGAACCGGTAATACATTGGTATTATTAAATGGAAGAAGACTAATTAATTCTCCAGGTTTTCAATCAGAGTCTGTTGGCGGAAGTTTTATCCCTGTTAATTCAGTTAACACAAATACTCTTCCAATTGGAGGCATTGAAAGACTTGAAATTTTAAGGGATGGGGCATCTGCGATATATGGAGCTGATGCTGTTGCTGGAGTAGTAAATACCGTTCTCGATAGAAAATATGATGGTTTATCTGTAGGCGCAAAGTATTCAGAATTTGAAAATTTTTCGAGATCTGATCATAGGTTCATATTTAAATATGGTTCTGAAATAAATGGTGGAAAAGGTCACTTCTCTCTTTTTTATAGTCTATATGACAGAGACCCCATAAGAGCTAGTGAAGATGAAAGAATGGGTATTTCAGATTGGCGAGATTTTTCAGAAATTTCCGGTACGAAATGGGATACCACAAGATTTCGAAGAGATTCTACAAACTCACCTTATGGTCAGTTTGATGTGATACCAGGAGTAAGTAATTTTGAATTTTATAAACTTCATGGTTTAACGGATAGCGCAGGTGAATTTGAAATTTTCCCCACAGGCGATTCAAAATGTAAGGTAAAACTTAATGATGATGCGTGCATAGCGCCCGATACAACAACAAAAAGATATAATATGAATTCAGAAAGATGGATTTATTCTAAACTTAAAAGAGACAATCTTTTTATATCATTTGATTATGACTTAAATGAAGATTTAAGTTTCTTTTCAGACTTTCTTTATTATAAATCTGACACAACTCAGAATAACACTCCATCGGCAGCTTTTTCTACATCTAGATTAATTGTACCAGCTAATAACTATTGGAATCCATTTGGTCCCATTACTTTTCCTGATGGCACTAACAATCCAAATCGTATTGTATATGATATTTCTGGTCAGGATATTTCTCAGAGCATACCTGATGAAGGTTTACCGATACTTATTGATTGGTACAGGTATGTTGATATAGGGCCAAGAGTAGTAAATGTTGAAAAGGATACATATCGAATTCTTTTTGGGTTTAAGGGTGAATTTAGAAACTGGAATTGGGAAACTGCTGTATTCACTTCAAAAGCAAATACAGATGATATTACTTCAAATAGGTTATCAAATACACTAGTTGAAGAGGCATTGGCATTATCTAATGCAAACGCTTATAACCCATTCAATGGTGGCGGCAATTATCTTAATTATGTTGCAAATGGAAAAGATGGAACTCCAAGTAGAGATTCTGCAATAGATAACGCGATTATCGATGTTTATAGAAAAGGGGAAAGAGAACTTAATAGTATTGATTTTAAAATAATTAATAATTCTATTTTTTCTTTAAGATCAGGACAGGTTTCTTTTGCAGGTGGCATAGAATTTAGATCCGATAAATTTGAGGATGATAGAGACCCAAGATTAGATGGTACTGTAAAATACATAGATAAGGATGGCGACACATTTCCTTTTGTCAGCGATGTAATGAATTCTAGTCCAACACCAGATAATTCAGGGAAAAGGGATGTATTTTCTGTCTATGCAGAATTTTTAGTGCCTCTTGTTTCTGAGGATATGAATATTTCTTTGATAAGGTCCCTAAATTTACAAATTGCGGGTAGATATGAAGATTTCTCAGATGTAGGGTCAAAATCAGTACCAAAAATTGCTATTGGATGGGAGGTCACGAAGGATTTATTTATACGAGGTAGTTTATCAGAGGGTTTTAGAGTTCCTAATTTAATACAGATAAATGAGAGTATTGTATCAAGACAACTATCTAGAGATGATGCATATTTATGTCTTCAACAAATAAGATCCCAAGGTCAAATTGATGATTGTGATTACTCTATTCAAAGAGTAGCTCAAGGTAGTAAAAAACTTAAACCTGAGAATTCAACAAATACTTCAATAGGATTAATATATAAACCTAGTTTTATAAAAAATCTTAATTTTTCCCTTGATTGGTGGGAGATTGAAAAAGAGGATACCATAGGATTATTTGGTGAAAATAATCTAATATTGTCTGATCTAATATTACGATTGAATAGTAATGATATTAATAATTGTTCAAATGTGAGATTTAATGAAAATGTTATCAGAGAAAATATTGATCCATCTGAAGCAGAGACTTTCTTAAGCGTAGGTTTGTGTCCAGTTGGAGCGATCACTAGAGTTGAGGATTTCTATCGAAATTTAGATACTAGAATTATAAGTGGTTTTGATTTGGGTGTTGATTATAATTTTTCATCCAAATTTGGTTTTTTTAATATTTCTGTTAATGCTACTAAGATTGACAAATTTATACAAAAAGCTGGCCCAGATGTGTCAGAATTATTAGATGCACAAAAGCAAGGAATTATTCCTTCAGAATTTTCAATTCAAGGCTTTTCCGACTTATTGAATAAAGATGGATCACCTGAAATTCAAGCAAATTTGAAACTTCTATGGCAATTGGATAGTTGGGGTGCCGGATTATTTGTAAAACATACTGGGGATTTTGTTCAAACTCGAGTTAGAGCCAAAGACGGCGAGTATTGGAAAATTGATGAATATAATAAAGTCAGTGGATATTTAGATTATACGATTAACAAAAACTCAAAGCAGACAAGATTGAGATTTGGAATTAATAATATTTTTAATGAAAGAGCACCTCTATCATCTGACATATTTGGTTATTATTTTGATTTGCATGATAATTTAGGTAGGTACTATTATTTTGATATAAAATATAACTTTTAGAGATGAAGAAAATTAAATATCATCCAACATCAAAATATGCAGTCAGAGCTTTAACTGTTCTAATTATCTTATTTTTTAATTCTTTAAATGCGAATCCATCAAATTGCGAAACAGAAGTATTTAAAATTGATCAGAAATTTTTATCATCAAATTTTTCAAGATGTGAAATTTTAGATGAAAACGCAATTAGATTATATTTAAGTCCTGAAGATAAATTTGTTAATAATCCAAGTCCATGGTTTGCCTTTAGAAAGTCAGCCCACCAAGAAGAAATTTATGTAGAATTATTTTATGAAAAATTTGAGCATAGATACCACCCTAAAGTAAGTTATGACCTTATCAATTGGAAAAAAATTGATAGAGATATGATTAAAATACAAAATAATGGAAAAAAAGTTACTCTTACTTTCAAGGCTAATAATAAGGAATCCTTTATTTCTGCCCAAGAGATATTATCATCTGTTTGGTATGAAAACTGGTATGACAATTTAAGCTATTTTAAGAATGTGACAATTTCTGAATTAGGTAGGACTTCAGAAGGTCGTCCAATTAGTAAAATCTTAATAGGAAACAATCTAAAAAATCCTTATATTTTTCTACTTGGAAGACAGCATCCGCCAGAAGTTACTGGTGCTTTTGCATTAAAATCTTTTATTGAAGGGATATTAAATCATAATGATTTAACAAAAGAATTTTTAAGTAATTTTAATATTATAAGCTATCCATTAGTGAATCCCGATGGTGTTGATTTAGGTCATTGGAGGCACAATCTGAGCGAAAAAGACTTAAATAGAGATTGGGGGTTTTTTTCACAAATAGAAACTTCAATCATCTATGAGGATATAAAAAAAATTTTGAAAGAACATGAAATTGTTCTTATGATTGATTTTCACTCTACATTTGAAAATATTTTTTATATTCAGGATCAATTAGAGACTGCAGGATATAATTTTGCTCAAGCTTGGCTTTTAAAAAATTCATCAAATAAAAATAATTATACATTCACAATCAAACCTACAAAAAGCACGAATAACGGAGTAGCAAAAAATTATTTTTATTCTTCATATGATATACCAGCAATTACATTTGAGGTTGGTGATAATACTGATAGAAGAGCTATAATTAACTCTTCAGAAAACTTTGCTAACTCAATGATGCGCTTACTTTTAGAGAATAATTAAGATACTTGATTTAATAATTTTTACTACCATATATACATATTAAATTAGGTCTCTCAATGCAAAATGTAGCAATAATTGGAACAACTGGTTCTATTGGAAAAGCTTTCTTAGAATATTATCTATCTGATGATAATACTAATAAAGTTTATTCCATTTCTAGATCTAGAAATGGCATTGAAGATAAAAAAATAGTCGATTTAAATTTAAATTTTACTAATGAAAATGACTTTGACACACTTTCATCCACTATTCCTAAAGATAGTTTAGATAGGGTTATTATTGCCTCAGGAGTTCTTCATGATGGTGATCTTCAACCCGAAAAAGCAATATCATCCTTAGACTTAGACAACTTTCAAAAAGTTTTTAATGTTAATACTTTTGCGCCAGCTTTACTTCTCAAGGTTTTTTTTCCTCTAATCAAAAGAAATTCTGATGCTTTAATTGGTGTTTTATCAGCAAGAGTAGGAAGTATTTCTGATAATAGAATCGGAGGTTGGTATGCCTATAGAGCGTCAAAGGCAGCTCTTAATATGATAATCAAGACAGCAGCAATTGAATTGGAAAGAAGAGACAAGACTGCAAAAATAATAGGCCTTCACCCTGGAACTGTTGATACAAATTTATCAAAACCTTTTCAAGGAGGAACCCCAGAAGAAAAAATTTTTACACCAGAACAGTCCATAGATTATCTTACAAAAGTCATAGATAGTTCAACCCCTCAAGACACAGGTAAGGTTTTTGATTGGCAGGGTAAGGAAATTATTTCATGACAAAGAAGATTATTCACATATTTAAGAATGACCTTCGCTTGTCTGATAATCCAGCATTTGCTGAAGCATCTAAGTCTGGTCATATTATTCCTATATATATAGTTGATGAGTCTGATTTAAATCATGACTCTGCCCAAAACTGGTGGCTACAAAAATCTTTAGAAAAATTAAAAAAATCTCTAGATGATAACCTTTATTTTTTTAGGGGTGATTATAAAGAAATTATTACTTCAATTATTTCAGAAAATGATATTCAAGCTGTTTATTGGAATAGATCATATGATCCATATTCAATTCAAAGAGATAAAAACCTAAAATCATATCTAGTAGAAAAAGGTATTGAAGTTAAAACATTTAATTCATTACTTTTATGGGAACCTTGGCAAGTTTCAAAGCCAGATGGATCTCCATATAGAGTATTTTCTCCATTTTATAGAAAGGGTTGTTTGAATCAGGAGGAGCCAAGATTTCCATTGCCCCAACCAAATAAAATTAATTATTTTAAAATTAAAGGTTCAATGGATATTAAATCCCTTAACCTTTTAACTGGTTTTAAATGGTATGATAAACTTAATGAACATTGGGATATTGGAGAAAAAGCTGCGCAAAAAAAACTATCTGTATTTCTTGAAGATGGTATCGATAACTATAAAGATGGAAGAAATTTTCCTTCTAAAAAAAATGTTTCTAGGCTTTCACCTCATATTAGGTTTGGAGAGATATCCCCTAATCAGATCTGGTATGCCGCCAGGTCATTAAAGGAAGATAGAAATATAGATCATTTTTGTAGTGAACTAGGGTGGAGAGAGTTTTCTTATTATTTACTTTATCATTTTCCGTTTATAGAAAAAGAGAACCTTAATAAGAAATTTGATAATTTTCCTTGGACAAATAATTTGGAATATTTGAAGGCTTGGCAGAAAGGTTTAACAGGATATCCAATTATTGACGCAGGTATGAGAGAGTTGTGGGAGACAGGTTATATGCATAATAGGGTAAGGATGATTGTAGGATCTTTCTTAGTTAAAAATCTATTAATTCATTGGCATTATGGACATGCCTGGTTTAACAACTGTCTCGTTGATGCAGATAAAGCTAATAATACTGCTGGTTGGCAGTGGATTGCAGGTAGCGGTGCCGATGCTGCACCATATTTTCGAATCTTTAACCCTATTACCCAAGGACAAAATTTTGATGAGGAGGGAATATATACCAAAAAATGGGTTCCAGAATTGTCAAAAATACCAAATAAATATCTTTTTAACCCATGGGAGGCTTCCCCAGATATTTTGAATGCGGCTAATTTAGAATTAGGAAAAGATTACCCTTTACCAATTGTTGATATCAAAGAATCTAGAAATATTGCTTTGCAAGCTTTTGAAACAATAAAAAATAAATCATGAAGAAAGAACTTTTGATTATTTTAGGAAATCAATTATTTCCTATCAACAAGTTGAAATCGACAGGTTGTAATAATATTTTTATGGCTGAAGATATTGGTTTATGTACATATGTTAAACATCATAAGCAGAAAATTGCTTTTTTTCTGACAGCCATGCGGGATTACAGAGATGAGTTATCAGCAAATCAATACAATGTTTACTATGAAGAAATTGATAGCAAGTACCAAAAATTATCGTACATAGAAAAACTAGATAAAGTAATTAATCAACAAGATATTAACGAAGTTAAGTTTTACGAAATTGCAGATAAATTATTTCGAAATGAACTAATAAATTATTTAGAGAAAAATAAAATCAAATATTCGATCTTAAAAAGTCCAATGTTTTTAATAAATCATGAAGATTATGATGATGTAATTTCTAAAAAAAGATTATTCATGGCGTCATTTTATCAAAAAATGAGAAGAAAATTTAATATTCTTATTGATACTGAAGGTAAGCCAATAGGAGGAAAATGGTCATTTGATGAAGAGAATAGAAAGAAATTACCAAAGGATATTGAAATTATTGATCTACCAAAAGTAGCTGTTTCTGACAATGCTGAACACATTCAAGAATTAGTTAATAATCTCTTTGATAGTCACCCTGGTAAATTACAAACAATATGGCTTCCCACCAATAGAAAAGAAGCACAAAAATGGTTCAAAAATTTTTTGAAACTAAGATTTTCAAAATTTGGAGATTATGAAGATGCTATAGACGCAGATAGGATTTTTTTATTTCACTCAGTACTAAGTCCTTTAATGAATATTGGTCTTTTAATGCCTGGAGAAATTATAAATGAGGCTATTGAATATGCAGAAACTAAATCTATACCGTTAAATTCTCTTGAGGGTTTTGTTAGGCAAATTCTAGGCTGGAGAGAGTTCATAAAAGTTGTCTATGAATTGAAGAGTGATGAACAGGAGGAAACAAATTTTTTTTCTAACGAGAGAAAGCTTAAATCCTCTTGGTATGATGGTTCAACTGGTATCATCCCATTAGATAAAGCAATTAGTGATTGTATAAGTTATGGATACACTCATCACATCAATAGATTAATGATAATTTCTAATATAATGAATTTATGCAGAGTAAATCCTACTCAGATATATAACTGGTTTATGGAAATGTCAGTTGATTCATCTGATTGGGTAATGGGTCCTAATGTCTATGGTATGAGCACATTCTCAGATGGAGGTTTGATGTCCACAAAGCCGTATATTTGCGGATCAAATTACATACTAAAAATGAGTAATTTCAAGAAAGGCGATTGGTGTGATACATTAGATGGCCTGTACTGGAAATTTATTGATGATCATAAACAGTTCTTTGGTTCTAATCCGAGATTATCATTAGTAGTAAGATCATTAGATAAAATAAAACCAGAAAGAAAAGATAAAATATATAAATCGGCTAATCAGTTTATTGAGCAAAATACAACCTTATGAGAAAGCCCCTGCCCAATAAGACTTGTCCAGTTTGCAATCTTTCTTTTGATTGGAGAAAAAAGTGGAAAAAGAACTGGGATGAGGTACGCTATTGTTCACAGGCGTGTAGAAATAAAAGATATAAACTAAGAAAAGGGATTAAAGTTGCTGAATAATATATTTCACTTTGAAAATACTTATATGAATTTGCCTTCTGAATTTCATTCATATGTGAAACCCAAAAAAGTAATTTCACCGAAATTAGCAATTTTTAATGATGATTTATGTAAAGAATTAGGCTTCGATTTTTCATCACTTAGTCCTGAGGATATATCACATTTACTTTGTGGAAACACAATTCCAGATGGATCCTCACTTATTGCACAAGCTTATGCCGGTCACCAATTTGGACATTTTACAATGTTGGGCGATGGAAGAGCGATTTTATTAGGGGAACATGTATTAGGCGACAAGAGAATTGATATTCAATTTAAGGGTTCAGGCCCAACACCTTACTCTCGAAGTGGTGATGGATTAGCTGCAATTGGACCAATGATGAGAGAGTATATAATTAGTGAGGCAATGCACTATCTTAATATTCCTACATGTAGAAGTCTTGCGGTAGTTGAAACTGGCGAAGATATTATACGAGAACAAAAATATCCAGGCGCAATATTAACTAGAATTTCGAAATCACACATTCGTATTGGAACATTTCAGTTTGCGGTAATTCAAGAAGATAAAAGCTTAGTGAATAAACTTTTTAACTACACACTAGAAAGACATTTTCCAAATTTTTTAGAATCTAAAAGTAAAGCTCTTGATTTCTTGTATGCAATAATTGAGCAGCAGGCAGATTTGGTTACTAATTGGATGAGAATAGGTTTTATTCACGGTGTAATGAACACTGACAATGTTGCTTTATCTGGTGAAACAATTGATTATGGCCCTTGTGCATTTATGGATCATTATGATCCTTTGACGGTATTTAGTTCTATTGATCATCAAGGAAGATATTCTTTCGCCAATCAACCTATAATTACTCAATGGAATTTAGCTAGGTTAGCTGAAACAATCTTACCCCTGATAAGCGATAAGCATGAAAATGCTTTAAAATTAGCTGAAGAGGCTATTAATGCCTATGCAGATTTATACCAGAGTAAATGGCTTGACATGATGAGACTGAAAATAGGTTTATTAACTAAAGAGAATGAAGATAAAGATTTAATAAGTGAACTATTAGATGTTATGCAAAAATATAAAGCTGATTTTACAAATACATTTAGATCATTAAGTGAAGACACTTTGCCAGATGAAGAATTTTTTAAAGCTGAAGAATTTTTATTTTGGTATAAAAAATGGAAAGTTAGATTAAAAAAAGAGTCAAAATCTTTTGATCAGTTAAGAAAGATTATGGAAGTTAATAATCCAAGAATTATTCCGAGAAATCATATAGTTGAAAAAGCATTAAAAAAGGCTGAAGAGGGTGATTTAAAAACAATTAATGAATATATCGAAATTTTGAAAAATCCTTATAACTCTGGAATAAATATAGCTGATGAATATTTTATGCCACCAAATGATAATGAAAAAGTATTGCAAACTTTTTGTGGTACTTAAACTTAAAAAGCTAGATTACTTTCTTGTTGCTTAAGGATATTATCCCAAAAACTTTCATGATCAAGCCGCAACAGAATTGATGGATTTTTTAATGCTGAATCTGGAGTGCGATGTAATAATCCTGCCGAACCACCCCTAAAAATAGCTATATTCCAAGTATCTATATGTTGAATCTTTGAGTAGTCCCTGACAATTTTTTCATTAGGTAGACCTTCCTCAAATGCAATACGGTTAGCTATTTTATTAGGAAGCCATTCTGTACCTTGACCTGAATAAGTTACAAGTAAACGCATGGGAACATTGTCAATGTGGTAACGACTGCAACCTCGTTTTGTTCCCAGACAAAAACTAACAGATTCACTCTTTAAGGTATCACAAAAGATTTCACAAACTTCTGCCATATCAGAAACCCAAGTTTTGTAAAAAGCTTTGGCTTGTGAATTTACTGATATGATGTCTTTAAGAATTTCTTGTATATCTTCATTGCTATTTTTTTTGGAAACTTTGCCTATAACCCTAAAAGGCTCATTAAGTATATCCTGGAAAAAAGAGCCTTCATCGTATATTTCCTGTCTTTCTAATTCAACTAATTGAAACTCCTGATTTGAAAATTCCGATAATTTTTCTATATCTTTTATTTTTGTGAAACTCACTATAAGGGCCTTTTATAAATAAGATAAATAAACCTAAACAGAATATTTAATTTTAACAAATCTTAAATTAAGAATAAGTTTATGGCGGAGAGAGCGGGATTCGAACCCGCGAGACGATTACTCGCCTACACGCTTTCCAAGCGTGCGCCTTCGACCGCTCGGCCACCTCTCCTATAATTTATAAGTTTATTCATCATCAAACTTTAGAGCTGAAATGAATGCTTCTTGAGGAATATTAACTCGGCCAAATTCTCGCATTCTTTTTTTACCCTTTTTTTGCTTTTCAAGTAATTTCATTTTTCTTGTTACATCTCCACCATATAATTTAGCTGTAACATCTTTTCTAAAAGGAGGTATTGTTTCTCTAGCTATTATTTTCCCTCCAATAGCTGCTTGTACTGGAATTTTAAATTGATGGCGAGGTATGAGATCTTTAAGCTTTTTACACATTGTCCTGCCTCTATTAAATGACCTATCTGCATGAACTATTATTGATAGGGCATCAACAGGTTCTTCATTAACTAAGATTGACATTTTAACTAGTTTTTCTGCTTTATAATCGTCCATTTGCCAATCAAAGCTTGCATAACCACTTGATACTGATTTGAGTCTATCATAAAAATCAAAAACAACTTCATTTAGTGGCAAATCATAAACAACCATTGCTCTTGTGCCAGCATAAGTAAGATCAACCTGATGGCCCCGACGTTCTTCACATAATTTTAGCACTGCACCTAAGTACTCATCAGGTACTAAGATAGTTGCCTTTATCCAGGGCTCTTCTATAGATTTAATACTTGTTACTTCTGGCATATCTGCTGGATTATGGAGTTCAATTACTTCACCGTCAGTAAGGTGAATTTTATATATAACTGAAGGAGCAGTGGTGATTAGATCTATATTAAATTCTCTTTCGATTCTCTCTCTAACGATTTCTAAATGCAGAAGACCAAGAAAACCACATCGAAACCCAAAACCAAGGGCGGCAGAGTTTTCTGTCTCAAATTGAAAACTTGAGTCGTTGAGACTAAGTTTTTCTATAGAGTCCCTAAGATCTTCAAAGTCTCCACTATCGGTAGGAAATAAACCACAAAAAACAGAAGGTTGAGATGGTCTAAAGCCTTGGAGAGCTTCGCTACAAGGTTTTTGGAAATCAGTTATTGTATCTCCAATTTGTGTATCAGAAACATTTTTTATTCCCGCAATTATATATCCTATCTCACCTGCTTGAATTGTTTTTAAAGGAACCTTTTTAGGAGTAAAAATACCTACTTCATCAATAGTATAAGCACTATTAGTCCCAAGCATTTTTATTTTTTGTCCTTTGGATAATTCCCCTGCGATTACTCTAACTAGAACTACAACTCCAAGGTAAGAGTCATACCAACTATCAACAAGTAATGCCTTAGATGTTTCGGAAGTATCTGCTTTTGGTTGAGGCAATCTTTCTATTAGAGCGCCAAATATATTTTCTATACCTTCGCCAGTTTTAGCAGAAACTTTAATTGCATCACTTGCATCAAGTCCAATTACTTCTTCAATTTGACGACAAACTCTATCTGGTTCAGCAGCAGGTAGGTCTATTTTATTTATTACTGGAATAATTTCATGATTAAGATCAATAGCTTGATAAACATTTGCTAATGTTTGGGCTTCTACACCTTGGGCAGCATCTACTACAAGAATAGAACCTTCGCAAGCTGATAGAGATCTATTAACTTCATACGAAAAATCAACATGCCCAGGTGTGTCGATAAGATTTAATTGATATTCATTAGAACTACTATCTTTATAATTTAATCTAACAGTTTGTGCTTTAATTGTGATGCCTCTCTCTCTTTCTATATCCATAGAGTCTAGGACTTGATCCTTCATTTCTCTCTCTGATAAACCACCACAGAATTGAATTAATCGATCAGCAAGTGTTGATTTGCCGTGATCAATATGTGCAATAATTGCAAAATTTCTTATATTCTTTGTATTTTGCACTTTTATTTGTTCCCTATATGCTTCTTAATTTTCCGCTTGTAGCTTTTTCAACAGCTTGAATTACTTTCTCACAAATAGATTCTATTTCACTATCTTTTAAAGTTTCTTTTTTTGGTTGAATAGTTATTTCTAAAGCTAGGGATTTTTTTGAGTTTTCTAGAATAAACTGATCAAAAAGTTTAATGTCATCAATGAGGTCAATTTTACAAGAGTTTATAGCATCAATTAATATTGATGAATTTATATCAATTGGTATATCAAAAGAAAAATCTCTCTTTACAGCTTGTAAATTATAGAATTTAAACTCTTCGTTAGCATTAGTAATATTCATCACATTTAAGATTTCATCTAGGTATATTTCGAAACCTACACAAGATGGGATATTAAGTTTTGATAAAACTTTTGGATGAATTTCACCGAATGTAGCCAAAATTTTATCTTTTTTGGAAATAATATTTGCTGACCGTCCTGGATGATACCAATCTGTCCCTGGAATAGAGTGGGTTATTAACTCGTCTGAAATATTAATCATGTCAAAATAAGAGAAGATATCGCTTTTCACATCAAAAATATCTATTTTTTCATTACCCTGCCAATGTCTTTCAGTGCCCGTTGATTTATAGATCCCTGTTCTTAAACCGGCAGCAATAGAAATTTGCTCTCCTGGTTTTGGTCCGATAAAACCAGGTCCAATTTCATAAATTCCTATATCATTAAATCCTCTATTTTTATTTTCTCTAAAATTATTTAATAATGAAATTAATGGTGAAGATCTCATATCCGATAAGTCTTCAGAGATTGGATTTAAAAGTTTTATTGGTTTTCTTCCTTTAGGCGATAAATCAGAAAATTCAGAACTAACAAATGAATATGAAATATTTTCTATTAATCCTCTTGAGGCAAGGTTTCTTCTTACTAAATTTATATTTTTCTGCGCGTGAGTAAGTATAGGTTTTGAAGGTTGATCAGAATTCTTAAGCGGCACAGACTCAACATTATTTAGTCCGTAAATTCTTATTACCTCTTCAACAATATCTATTGGTAAACTTACATCAGGCCTCCAAGATGGAACTGTAATCTTAAAATTTTTATCAATCTCAAAACCAAGTGATAGCAGTATTTTCTTTATATCTTTTGAAGAAATTTTTATTCCAGAAACTTTTTCAATTAATTTTATATCGAAATTTATTTTTTTATTTTTAAAATCTTCATATATTGCAACACTAGTCTTACTTGCTTTTCCACCGCAAATATCCAAAATCATTTTTGTAGCTATATCCAGTCCTTCTAAAACAAAATTTGGGTCAGTGCCTCTCTCAAATCTGTATCTTGCATCAGAATTAATATTTAATTTTCTTCCTGTTCGCGCAATGTGAATAGGATCAAAGTAAGCAGACTCCAAGAATATATTTTTTGTTTCTAGATCAGAACCAAATTCTTCTCCACCAATAATTCCACCAATACCAAGCGTTTTTTCATCATCAGCAATTACACATGTTTCTTCATTTAAGATATATTCTTTACCATCTAGCGCTTTAATTTTTTCACCTGCCTTTGCAAGCCTTGCCCCTATATTTTTTGATATAAGATCTGAATTATATGCGTGAAGAGGC
>AACY020534647.1_pt1 | contig 14838 bp, 19 predicted proteins | sample 267378 | NCBI WGS metagenome assembly AACY02 (sample SAMN02954345, study PRJNA13694) | marine metagenome | biome: aquatic; feature: ocean; material: water; isolation source: isolated as part of a large dataset composed predominantly from surface... | reverse complement strand
TGCTCTTGTGTGACCTTCATGGTCGGCCACCGTTACTTCCAGTTAGCCATACACGGCAGACAAAGAGTTCCATCGGGGTTAAGCGGAAGACGCTTTGTCGCATCTGCCGCCGCGCCGAGTCCCTTGGGCTTGATACCCGCGATTTCGGTAAAGCCATTGGAAAGGTCAATCAGGTAACCGATTTCGGCATCGATTACCTCAACTGGCATTTCGATATCGCCAGTAACTCCATCGTCCAAGTCCATTGCGACCTTGGCTGCCCAACGGTGGTGACCATCAAGGATGTACCCGTCCTTCGTCACAAAGATAGGAGCATCGGGAATCTTGCCTTCGCGCATTGCCTGCGCCATACCGACAACCTTTGGCCCGTCAAGGTTTTCCTGCGATGCCTTGAGTTCATTCGCTGGCACAGTTTCCATGCTGGTTTCGATACCAAGCGAACTCAACAACTCACGGAACTCTGCCTCAACGTCACCCTCGCCCTTGTCATTCGTCTTTGTAGCAGCGAACGATCCATCGACCGGAGTGCCCTTGAACTGCGGCATTTGGGTACGCGGAATTCCCTTTGACTCAACGCAGAACAGGTTGGTCTTGGGAACACTGACCTTACACAGATCGTACTCCGGTGCGTCGTTGCCCTTTTCCTTCGCATCCTTAACGCTGTCATGCAAGCGATCAAGCAATGTCGAAACCGAACGCTCATCCTTCATACGGATGTGCTTACCTTCCGAAAGCAACTTGTGGGCCAACTCAATGTCGTCACCAACATCAATCGGATCGGCTTCCGTACCCGAACCATCGGAACGACCATCCTTGTTAATGGCCTTGAGTCGTTCGGCGGCGGCATCGACACTAAAGTCTTCCGCCTTCATAACCGAGGTATCGGGGCCATCACCCTTATCACCTTCGTCTTCATCCTTGTCGCGGCTTTCTGTCCACTCGCGCAACTTGCCTTCACCTACGGCGCGGGCAAAGTCAGTATCGGGGTCTAGTTCTGCATCACGCTCAACCTGATTGCCTTCCACACCTTCCGCATAATCCATTGCGGCTTCGTGGTCGTAACCGTGATTACGAGCGCCCGTGTACTTATCCTTACCGCCTGAATCTAGATCGGTGAACTCTTCGCGCTCATTGTCCGACATACCCTTGGGGCCGGAATCGCTTTCTGGACGCTTAGGAGATCGACCCTTCTTCTTTTTCTTCGCCGCACCACTACCCGCACGACCGGGACGAATACGCTTGCGCTTTTTCCTTGCAACGTTACGCCTTTTCTTTGCCTTGCGAGCAGGCGCACCTTCTATACCTTCTTCAGAATCAAAACTGTAGCGGCCCATGCTTGGATCGTTATCGCCGCCAGCAACCTCTGTGCGCTCACTACCAGCAATACTTTCGCGCCGTTGCTTCTTTGCCTTACGAGCCGGACGAATCTTCTTCCTGGCACGACCACCGCCGCGACCTTCACCACCGCCTGCGGCACGACGGGCACGACCCATCGGAGACTTCGGGCCTTCGGGCTTCATTCCCGGCACAATCGGGGTACCAACGGGACGGCCCCAATACGCGGAGTCCTTGACCTTTCGAACCTTGGTTTCCACATCAATTTCGTATGTGCCTTCGGCATTGATGTCCTTGACCTCAAGCATGGTCAGGAACTCATCAACCTTCTTCAAGTAAAGATCAAACATTCCGGCCTTCTCTTCTTTCTTGCGCGGTGCCCAGGCATCACACGTTCGTTTTGAGGAACAGATAAAGTTTAGCGACTCGCAGTACCCAATTTCTTTGTTCTCCACCTGCTCTTTAACGTCGTCGCCCATCCCCTTGGTGATGCAACCCATCATGTCCGAGGATTGGTTGTACACCGCGCAGTTACCACACCGCCGCGACTTGGCCTCTTCAATAGGCAAGTCCCATTCCCGCGCCTTGGATTCCCAAAACTTTTCGTCTTCACCGCTTGGGTTTTCGGGGCCATATCCAATCTTGTCCATCGCCTTCTTTTGGTTGGCGAGATTGAGTTCGGAATCCTGTGTCGGCTTCGGGCACTTCATCGTCCACTCACAATCTCTACTTCAACCCAACAACGGCAGTTGGCGGTTTCTTCAATTGGCCCGGTCGGGTCACCGGGGTACATCAATCTCGCAGTACCTACTCTAAACGGATTAGTCGCTGATCGCTTTTGCCCAAAGGCGCGTCGATGTGAGGGGCGCACTTTTTCATCCCGCATCGTTCGCCAGATTCGCTTCACGTATCGACCCGCACGCTCATGCACGGCAGCGCGTGAACCTTCCATGATTGCAGTGGCAGCGGCAATCGATAGGCCGCGCTTCCACGATGACCTACTTCCGATCATCTTCTGAATCTCGCGCTTAATTTCTTCAACACTTGCACCATCTGCATCCATCTGCGTAATGACTTCGATGATGCGCTCAGACTGACGTAGTGCCGATTTGCGGATCATTGCCTTCACTGGCTCAAGGTTTTCGTTCAAGAATGTTTCCCGACCAAACTTCGAACCGTCCAACATGCGATCAAGTGCAGTACGTCCCCGAGATAGTTTCCCGTCTTGTTCCAGGCGATCTAGCACACCTGACTTGTCCAATTGACGCGCCGCCTTGAGTGCTTCTCGTTCCCCAATGGCCTTCATTAGTGGTTCGATGTCTTGCACAAGATCGTCGGCCCACTGCTCAGGGTTTACGACATAGACGGCATCGATGGCCTTGGTACCCGGCTGTCCTTCCCAATGGCGAGTGCCCTTGCGTGCTTTTGTTCCGCCGATGCGTTCCACAACCGCACGCTCTTGTCGGCGTGACCAAGCATTGATAGCAGCACCTATTTCCGCTTCAATGCGGATGCGGGTGGCTTCGAACGGATCGGTGAGTTCCTTGAATTCGATTACTTCGACAACTTCGTCTTTCGATTCAAGTTCAGGAGTATCTTCGATTACCTCTGCATCAACAATGTCGTCATCCGACATCTCTACTAAAGGGTCGCTCTGCTTACCCGCCAATCGGAGTGCGCGTGCGGCTTGAATGTTGCCGAACTGCCGCTGTCCTGCGGCAGCACCCATCGATGCGCCACGGAACGCCTCCTGTTGGATATCTGGTTCCTGGCCCATACCGACTGGTTGAAGTGCCGAGGCGAAGTCGGTGTCGTTGTCGTTCCGACCAATCGGCACACTGCCCTGCGGAATCCAGAGAGTGCGGGTGCCGGGTACATCGAATTTTTCGCGCCCCACGATTTCTAGGTATTGATCGATAGTCAGTAGTCCGGCACGGTACTCATCCATTGCCTTTTCATGACGACGGCGTTCCTGCCGCTGCAATACATCCACTGTTGAGTAGTCATGTGCGACATAGATGTTGTCCCGCAAGCCTTCGGCGGTGAGAATGTCATAACCCGCAGCAATAGCGTCCATGAATGGCTGCATGGTTACTTGCCAGAAGATTTCAAACTCTGCGTCTGCATTGTCGAACGTGCGACCCGATGCATTACCCAACACGGATTCTGGTACACCGAATGCAAGGAGGATGTCTTCTTTCGATCCCCGCACTGCTTCCTGCCATTGAACATCACGCGGATTCGATGCCATGTCGGTGGCACTAATGCCTTCTGCCTCAATTACGGTTGTCTGGCCCGCAACGCTTGGCCCACCGCTGAATCGACGGCGAATTTCCTCCGCGTCTTCCGGCATCAATTGGCCTTGCACGGCAACCAACATTCCCGGTCGCCCGTCATTGGCAAGAAAGTTGCGGTTGTAGAGGCGTGCGAAGAAGTCTGTATCCGATGCAAGTCCCGCAGACACCAACGGAGTCATCTGCGCGTACACATCGGTCGGGTGTGGCTTGACGCGCAACCAGATCACACGCTCAGGCGGCAGAATAACCTCGCCCTGCGTCAGTGTTTGTACCTTGTAACCACTGACAAAGGTTTCGGGATCGGGGATCGGCTCTGTTGCACTGTTCGGAAGCAAGTGCAATTCCTTGGGGCGATCACTACGATCACGAACGACCTCAATGAACACACCGCGACGGGACAAGAGTGCTTGCGTAGCAATGCGGTAGCGGAATTGTTGCGACGTTTCGTATGAATTCGGGCGACGATTCAAAAGACGCATGAGTTGCTTGTCTTCAACCTGCATACCGTCTACGTCGTTGTATTCCCGAAGGATCATCGGCACATACGACGAGTTCGATGCAATCGCATCAATGCAGCGATACACCCAAATGACGCGCTCGTAGGACTGATTTAATGCCTGATCGATATCCCACCGTTCCATGTTCGGAACGACACCTGAGTACAGACCGCCACGCGAATTGCTTACTGCACGCGGAACCGCGTTACGTGGGACGTTTTTGGTTTCGAATAGCCCGCGAAGGAAACTCGGCACGTTTCGCTCTCCCTTACGACGTTAGGCCAAGCAAAATGCCGCCACCTAAGAGAATCGCACCCAACGCAATCAATCCAATGGGTACGCCAAAGGCGAGCATGATGCCCACGGTGGCTATTGTTGCACCTAAGACCATGAATAGTACTGCTACAAGCGCCATTCGTCTGAGAATGGAAGGGTATTCAACAGGTACTTGATCTTCTTCACTCATACGAGAATCCTCGCTGATCGACTGCTGATGTTGTAGAACGCACCCGTGACCGCATCCACTTGGTCGTCATGTGCGCCGTTAGGGAAGAGTGATATTTCGTCAAGAAAGTCACGATTCCACTTGCCCGCGACAATCGACACGTTGCCTGCCTCTGCTGCACTAGACAGTGGATTGGCACGCGCTTCCTTACTCCCGGTTTTCTTGTCGGGTCTGAAATCGAATCCGACGAGTATCTGACGGCGATAGTAGTCAATGGTCATTACGCCCGATGACCCCGGCTCTTGTTCCATGCGGATCGGTACGGATCGACCGTCTTCTAGTGCTGTCTGCTGCACGAATCGTTCGACCTCACGCGGGGTTCCTTGGATACGTCGGACATCGGCAATGACCCATGTACCGTCCGGCGTTAAACCGACGAGTGCCCCCGCCGTGTAGTCACCATCTTTCGTTGCCGCCAAGTCCCAATACCGACACCAACGAGCATTATTCGGGATTTCCTCAATAAACGAGAACCAGTGCCGCTGGAAGTACGCACCCTCTTCCAACACATCCCAATCGCCGTTCATCAATCGTTCGCGGTCTACGGCGTTCAAGTGTTGAAGGTTCTTCCGGTATGTCTCTTGGTCAAGGCTTGGGTTATCGGCAAGCGAGGCCGGAATAAAGATCGCGTTCTTCTTTTTCGTCTTCTCATCGATGAAGTGATCGCGTACCCATGTGTGTCCAATACCACCGGGGTTCGTGGCGGATCGCATTCTCAATGGAACGTCGAAAAGCGTTAGTCCATCCCGCGTTGGCGAATACTGAGCAATGACCTTGGGATCGGGAAAGATGTTCGTACATTCACTGTTGGAGTTCGTGTGCTTCCACTGGTGCCCATAGCGGCGCACTGTCTGACGGCAACGGAGACAGGACACCGAAGGTCGCCGGATACGAGAGAACATGTACTCGTAGGTGGGCTGTTGAAACTGTGTCAATTCGTCAAAGCCGATGAACTGGAACTCTGCCGATTGATAGCGGTACTTGTCCTTGTCGTATTGGAGGTAACCGAAGGTCAATCGCGCCCCACTTGGGAATATCCATACCCGGCCACCGTCACGGGGCAGCGCATCCGTGTCTGAGAGCCATGTACGCGCCCTATCCATGATCGCACCCGGTAGGGATAGGTCGGGCCACGTTCGGCGCAGGAGAAGCGCGTTGTAGCCCGGTACGTCCACGTACTGCAATGCCGCCATCAATAGGGCATCGGACTTGCCGCCACCCGCTGCGCCTCCATACAGGACTTCTTCCGCGTAATTCAGCGACAGGAAGAGTTGCTGTGTGGGATGGGGAATGTGCGGGATGTATTCATCAACGACACGCGGTATGTACGACCGCTTCATCAACTCAAATTCTTCGGTGTTGTCGTTGTTTTTGATTTTCTCTAGAAATTCGAGTTCTGCCGTCACATTTCGCCCCTTAGCAACAATGCTGACTCAGTGTGCCCGTGCTTATCTAGTACGCCCGCGTAGTGGTCAAGCATCGCTTTCAACAATTCGGCTGACAGTCGCGCATGGCCGCACGCACTCATTTTGTATTCGCAGTTGTCGGTGTGACAGATCGCGGTGGTCATGTTCTCTAGGAACACCAGCGACTCATTGGACGGTTCGTAACGTGTCGGTTCGATATCTTCAGTTATGGAGTGGAGATAATTCTCCACCATCTCTTCAGTCATCTCACTACCTCGTTTCGATCAACGACTGATCTGGTATTTCATAAGGTATCAAAAGAGTCGCAATTGTTCACCGTTCATGCGGTTTTTCTCTGCCTCTAGAATTTCGTCGAATTCGCGCTTGTTCTTGGCGTAACGCTTCTTCGCTGCTCTATAGACGGCCTTGTCATAGATGTCGTACACCGTGGCAATGGCATCCACGGTTTCGTGCGCTTCCCCGCAACACCACTCGTCGTAGTGGAAAGTAGCAGTGACTAGCAACCCGCGCTCTTCATCCCACCGTGCAACGATGTCATTCAACATCCTGAGCCGTTCGGGGCTACGGGGCTTCGGTTCATTGTTCATATCGACATAATCCGTCCTAGGAGTCGTTTTGTTGATTTTGTAGTCGAACGGCGACAATACCCTCTTTGTCTGCGAACGCCGACATGCGCCGTATCTGATCTTGCCGGATTGTGTCGATGTACTCGCACATACATTGGCACTCACAGTCACCCATCCACGGGCAACATGTGCCGTTGTAGTTCTCGCACAGAGGGTCGTGGATCACCAGTACCGACCACATTCGGGGTTATCGCACCGCTTGAGGTACTTGTTGCTTTGCGTCCCGGTGCTGTTGCAATGCGGGCACTTTTGATCGTCCATTGTTTTCCTTATCCTCGTCCATAACACCGTGGACAGTCAATCACGGCATAGGTTTCGACGGTCATCAATCGCCCGGTTCCCTCACATGCGCTGCATGGTGTGTAGTCGTAATCGTTACCGGGGTCGATAGTAATGAATGCTATGTGTTGTCCCCGCAATCCGAGTAGGCGCGATACGGCTTTCAATATCGCGGCCTTCCAATTCGGATAGTCGAAGACCTCTAGTTGCATCATTAGTCGGTGTCCTCAGTTTCGACATAGGCATCATTGACGTTGGCATAGTCGGTTTTCTGACGATCCACTTCCTCTTTGATCTTTTCCCAAATTGTGTTGTAGTGCGGGGTGTTGGCAAGGGCTTCCATTGATTCGCGGTCAATTATCGATGTCATGAACGCACCGACCGCCTCTGCGATAACAAGGAAGTTCATAGAGAGGTCTTCGGGGTGTGCCTTCTTCCGCCAATCCCCGTCGCGGTAATAGGTTTCCTTCAACGCATCTGCGAGTGCATCGATATAGGTTTCGGGGGTCATGTACCACTTCTTGTACATGTTTTCGCACATGCTCGCTCCAATGTTCGATTCGGTATCGATATTCAGTTGTGGAGTTGTACGCAGTTTATGGGCTGCGGGCCAATAAAGCGAGCAGTAATAAATTCCTGCTGAGAGCCACTAAGCCTGATTATATTAGGAGCAGTTGTATAGCGGATGCTCAGCCGCCGACCTAGGCCCATCACCGGGTTAGCCCTAGGAACCTTTCACCGACTCCCGTTGGGTAGATCGGTTTCGTACCTACGCCAAAATACTAGCCCTGTTGTCAGAATCCTGACCGAAACACCAATTGTCTCATAGCACCGGGATTACCCTTCGCCTGTTCATAGGCGTAGACGAGTTCCCCGCCGATCTTATGCGTATCGGGTACCCGCGTCGTCGGCTTGTGCCGCAACGAGTAGATCGCACCTTCATGTCTACGTGGTGGGCCAATGAGTGTCGTATGCGCCATGTGCCATGCCGCGTCTTCGAATCCCCAGCCGATGAAACGCTCATCTTGCCCGCCGTGTTGTGCCCATATGTCGGTGGTGGTAACCATGACCCCGCCAACAGAGCCAGTCATGTATGGCCCCGCGCAATCCCACGGGTCACGACCGCAGAGGTAGTCGAACGTGCCGGATTCGTTTAGCAACTTGCATCGCGTGAACGGCAACTGTGCAACGCCATCCTCCTGCACGTTTTCGATTGCCGCCATAAGCGGTTCGTATTCGGGGATCGTGTCGGCATCATTGATGACGATGACGGAGTTACGTGCGCGGTGTACACATTCGTTACGTGCGGCGGCTCTGTTGAACGGTTGGTGGTCGGTATCGATCAGATACGGCTCTACGCCGAGTGCATCGTTGTACCAATCCATGACGGCATGAAGCAACGGAACGCGGCTTGGTTCCTCACGCCACGGGATCATGACGCTAAGCAAGGTGTCCATTGCGTTCCACCCATCGTTGCCACTCGTCTGGCGTATCAAAGTCATCGGATGCGTCCGACCAATCGACAGAGTGTAGATCGTCCTTGTCACGCTTAGTGATATCGATCCCCACGGCTGCCCGATAGACTTCCCACCCGAGTACTCGCCACCAATGTCCTGATTCATAGGCGGTAATCGCATCTTCCCGCGCACGGTCTAGGAGTGCGTGTGCATCGGGTCGGAATGTCCATCCGAACATCTCGCCGTATCCCTTGCCCGTAATCGATGACGCGCCCCATCGCGCATAGGCGTGCCACGGTCTACCGGGATCAGAGGTAATCGCGTCCATCAATTCGTCGGTGAAGTAACAGTCGCCGTAGAGGATCGTGGTCTTGCCTTCGGTGTTCCATAGGTGCCGCGACCCATCCCATTCCTGTACCCAATCGCGGGGGCTAGGGGCTGGCTCTTCGTATCGCGCATACGACACGACGTAATCATCGCGCTTATGGGGACGGGTAACGACTCTGATGTCGTATTCCCCGCGTGCCAATAGTTGCCGTTGCGTGCGGTGGATTAACGGCTCGCCCTGTATCGGGATTAGGTGCTTCGGTACGCCGAGGTGGTTGCCCCACTTTTCATCGCTGCCCGCCGCCAGAATCAGCACGGTCACGGATTGTCCTCAGATGGTGTCGTAAGACTTCGGGATTCGGTTTGGGCGAGGGCTTCAAGCATCTTGTCACTGCACGGATAGTCGCTATCGTTGCAATCTTCGCTAAACGCACGGATGAACTCCGTGTAGTAGTTGTATTCGTCGGCGTGGCATTGGGGATTGCAGTACGGGACACCTTGATCGACGAGTTCGTCCGTTGCGACGGCTGCGATTGCTGCGGCAACGAGTGTGTCAAAGATGACTTCACCGTTTTCGATCGTGACCCACTTATCCTGCTCGTTCTGGAGGGCTTCGGATATCGCCGCAAGCCGGGGATCAACCTCATCATCGTCAGTCCAAGTATTCGTCGTAGTCATAATCTTCCGCTTCCTCTAGTTTGCGGCATTCAACACATAGCATGATCCACCCGGTACTGATACGAGCGTTCTTCTTCCCGCATCTATCGCACACGGGATTCGTATCGTCTTCGGTCTGTGCTTGCCGAGTCTTCATGCGCTTTGTCCTACGGTCACCGTGATAACCATAGCCACTCAACCTACCTGTTTCGTCTTTCATCGAATTGTGCCACCTCAGTTACTAGGGTGCCCCATCGTTCAAGGTCATCTAGTGATCGTTGCTTGAGTGTTGTCCCGCGTTGCTTGGACTTTTTCGACCACTCAGCATACACCTTTGGATCGTCTAATGATTGAAGTGCAACACTCCACGCTTCGTACTGATGCGGGTCTAACAACATCGCGCAATCATCGGCAACTTCGGGAACACCACCGACATCGGATGCGAGTACGGGTATGCCGAATTGCATTGCTTCCGCGACTACCTTGCCGTAGGTGTCATGATGCGTCGGGAATAACAGCACTCTGGTATCCGCGTATACGGATTGCATGTCATTCGTCGGCTTGTTGAGTTGGACGTTCGTGGGTTGATTCGTTACTTGCAATCCATGCCCGCCGAGTACGGCGAGAAAACGGGTGCCCTTGTTTTGATGCGCGATGTAATTCAGTACGTCCCCGCCTTTTTCCAACGAGATATTGACGGCGGTAACGAATTCTGCCGTGCCTTTCTTCGGTTCTATGAGTACGGGCGGATGAATGACATGCACACCCATCCCCGTGTTATGACCGACGAGTGGAATCTGGTGCCGCGTGTAATGGCTGTTCGCAATTGTTAGGTGTGGCGCATGACGTTCAATCGAACGGAGTGTGCCGGGGTTCGTATTGTGCACGATGCCGATGTATGGCATGTCCCGCACTTCTGACCAAACACCCGTGCGAATCTCAGGGTGGGTAATAAAGACATCGTATTCACGCGATACGTGATGACCGAGGTATCCCTTGGGAATAATCTGTACCCCGTTGCGTTCGTAACGCTCTTTCACTTCATGCGCGTATACGGATACGTCATGACCTTGACCTACAAGGTATTCCAATAGGTCGGCGGTCATTAATTCCCCGCCTGTAAAACGGTGCGGGGGATACGACCAGAGATAGACCAGTATCTTCATTGGCTGACCTTGGATGCGTCAGAGGTTTTCCAATCCCGCCCTGACGCTACCGACAAAATCGTCTTCATCGACCTCGCGGTTATGACGATAGGCAAGATCGACCTTGATGTTGTGGATGACATGATCGAATGCGTTGAGGACGGTCGATACACCATCGGCAAGAATCCATAACGTAGACCACGGGCTGATACCGGGAACGGGTACTGGCTCTTCTTCGTCATCAAGAATTTCGACAATTTCGATGTCATCGATGTCGAATTCATCGTCGTCGTAATCCATGCCGTACCTCTCATTCCTCTTCACCACCAACAATTTCCGCATCAACAATCTCTTCGCCATCTTCGGATGATGGTTCGATTGCCAATTGATCTTCGTTATTGGTGTCTGACTCAGTAATAGTATCCAGTAGTCCGGCCCGCTTTGCGGCTGCCAGGAATGCGGCGAGGCGTTCGGGATCATCCCGACTTAGTTCGGCGGATACGGACGTGACCTCTACCTCGACATCAACATCGATCTGCCCTTGAACTGTTTGATTCATGTCGATCTTCTGTACGTCCGTACCCATTGCCTTCTGGCCGAGTTGCTGGAATTGAATGGCGGCACGGCTAATCGTGTCCAATTCCCGAGCATCGACCACGGTGTCTAGGTCTTTGGGATCAATCACGAACCCCGCTTCGGCCAACTTGAGTGCTTCTTCCCGCTTCTTTTGTTGTTCCTGTACGTCGCGGGCAATCTCTGACATGCGGGCGGTGATAACTGCCTGTCCTAGTTTCGCAATGCCGAGTGATTTGGAATCGAAATCCACGGATTCCTTGGCTAATTCCGCGATGCGTTTTGTTTGGCGGGTCTTGACGAGTTTCATTTGATACACCTGCCGTTGGTCATACCAACGCTCATCTGCGGATCGTTCCCGCATGAGTTGCAGCGGGTAATCAAGGCGCTCTGATAATTCGCGCAAGTTAAGGAAGATTCGCTCGTCGGGATTATTCGGGTCTTTCAACCCCTCAACAAAGGTTGTCTTCGCCATTTCCCAGTCGTACTTGTAGCCGCGTGAGTCCCGTTTCTTGGGTGGATTCTTCCGCCGCTGAGTCTTCTTTTTGGCGGGTGCATTCGGCGTGCCTTCCCCCGTGCGCCTGACCCTACCCATCGTTTTCCTCTTTCGATCCAATTTTCATTTTCGATCATCCATGATTACGTCACTACGCATAACGTGTTTATGTCTGCTGTCTATGCGTAATGTGCCTACCCTACGCGGCTCTCTCACGGATTCTCACGGCTTTATTTGGTTCTAGGGTAGTCCAACTAGTCGGTAGTACTTTCACCCCTGACAATACGGTTTTTCGAATACGCCCTCTTTAACGGGTTTTCCTTATTGCTACGCCATGCAAGGTAACCCTCTACGTAGCCCACTTCTTCCCCGTCTTGGTATCCGCATTCATACCCCATCTGTCTTCCGAGGTAGTAACTGATTCCCGCGACTAGGGCAATGACCACCACGACAATGATGGGGAATGTCCAACTATCCATCGTTTGTCCTCCTTTTGATTCGATCCCGCCAATCGCAACACCCATCGCAGGATGGACGATGTTTGTGCGCCGCGTTGAACTCATACGGGTCATCGGGATCGGGATGCATCATGCCGTGTTCACAAATTCGATACATAATCAAATCGTATTCATCCCAATGCTGATCCCATCCTCGCATGTGATGCGGGCTTGGGTTATGGATGCAACACCAATACCCCGAACATTCATCGATGTTGTGGGTACGGAGTTTCGTCCCGCCGATTAGCGTGTTGGATTCCATCTTGGATTCCGCGTTGGCAAGCCTCTGATCCCACGCATCCAATAGATTCGCGTCCATCGTGGCATTGCTTAACACTTGTTCCGCGTATTCGTCGTAGACCTCTTTGATCGTCTTATTTTTCTTGGGCACGACGTTGCCTTTCATCATCGATCATTTCATGCACCATGAGATAACCGTGGGTGTCTACGATGTTGTCCCGCTTGGGTTTATTGACTTGACGTACCAACTTCATTGCCGCAAGCATGAGTACACAGTCTTCCGGCGTTAGTAATCCATCAAGGCCGGGTTTCAATTTTCCATCTAACAATCCATTCCACATCATTGCGAGTCGGGTGTAGTTGTCGAAAGGATGTCCGTAGTCTGACTGTCGCGCACCATGCACCAAAGACGCTGCCTCTTCGTGGGGCATTTGCGTTTGTTGCGTTTGTTTCGTTTCTTTCGTTTCTTTCGTTTGCTCAGGTTCCGGCTTGTCATCCGTAGGTGGAATCAAAGGGTGATCGCTCATGCCGAGTAGAGCACTGACCATTGGCTTGGCTTCCCCGACCTTGCGTAGAACGAACTCATACCCCGCGCTTGGTTGCCTGACGGCAGAATAGGTGACATGGCCCATGACGGTGGCGATGGCAATCTCTAATCGGGCACCGGGGCTATCTGTCCATCCCGGTAGCACGATGATGGCTTCGGATTCCATGACGGAATTGATTGCCGCACTCAGATATTGCTCCCACGGCAAGTCCTGCTTGCCATTGAAGTGCTTGGCCGGATTGTTGATGTTCGTGTACCCGCCACGCCTCAATCGATCTTCTACTGAAAAGAATGCGTCGTAGTTGTAGTTGGGGTAACCACTCATCGGCCCCGCGATGTAGATATGTGTGTCTGTACTTGCGCCTTCCAGCATCGGAACTCCTTGTTATTGATATTGATCGAAACGTACACCTAAGTGCTAGACCATGACAAGGTTATTCCAACCGTCCTCGCTGATAGTTAAGTTCATCATCCCGGCAGGTGCATCTTCGCCCGTCTTATGTCGGAACCAAGTGCTACCGCCATCCAAGGATGGAACTCGGATGAATGTCTTATTGCCGCCTGTCTGTTCAACATGCAAGTGGTGAAGGTGGGCACCGAAGAGGATGGTGGCTTCACCGATAGGCTGCCGACCATGTGCTTGCCCCGCCCACCATTTGAGTGGATCGCGCCCAAACTGATGACCATGTGCGAAACCCACGACCGTGCCTTGGATATCAAGCGTGATCGTGAGTTCATCATTTTCAGGGAAAACGAAATGGACATGGCCGTATGCGTCGGGATTCTCGGCAAGCGCGTCTTGTATTGCCGATGCCGCTTCGATGGCCCATGAATCCGTGTAGGTCGTGCCCATGATGTCACCGACCCGCACTGCCTCATCGTGATTGCCGGGAATAATCGGAAGGATCAACTTCTCTGCATGAGGCGCAAACGTCTTGACTTGATACATCAATAGACGGCGATACACCCGCACCATCTGAGTCAGGGTTAGTTCGTTGCGCCACTGCAAGCGACCACCCTGGCTACTGAATCCCTCAATGCAGTCGCCTAGTTGCGGAAGATACACCGCACCAATCGGCATCTTTCGACGGCGCTTGTCTTTCAAGATTTCTAGTGAGTAGTTGGTCTTGTCGATGATTCGATGCACTGTGCCTGCGGTACCATCGCCATCCGGCTTACCAATCTGCTGATCGCCACTGAGGGTCAAATGCGCGAATTCACCCGTGTACTCCTTCTTGGATGGCTTGGCCTTACGGATATCGTCGATGATCCGTTCGATGTCTTCATCGCTGACCGACACACCACGCGGGATGAAGGTGCATCTAAAGGCTTCTAGCCATTCTCCGTCGTGCCTCTGCCAACGGGATCGCCGCATATTCGTGATATCCCATCGGTCGGGATCAAGATCGAATTCGGCAAACAACTCTTCTTCGTCAGGATTCAGGTCAGTTGCTTGGCGTGCCGATGTAACGAATTCGCCGCCATCAGAAGGGTCGTACTCAATCTTCGGCTCCCAACCCTTTGGGTGCTTACCATTAACACGTTGCACCGCTTGAGGCGTTGGCCCTGCTGATTTCAAGTCGTCTAGATCGTCCGAGAAAGTCATGATGTACAGATGCACCCACTATCGGTTCCCATACGACGATGCTTTGCAACAGAGTCACGAGTGACTTTGTAGTTGTGTCGCTTCAACAAGTTGAAAATTTTGTTGGATGAGTATTCTGGATTATCCATCAAAGATAAAAGTTTTTCGTGCGCCTCTTCACCATGATTTTCTAGAACGTCAGACATTATCTTTGATACTGAGCAATGTTTTGGGCCTTCAGTGCTACTTGCGAGGGCATCGATATCATCTATGAAGTCAGACAAGTCGCTTCCTCCCGTAGTAACACGCGCCACAATGGTACACGCTTCCACAGAAATCAAGTGTGCT
>AACY020305909.1_pt1 | contig 14838 bp, 10 predicted proteins | sample 267378 | NCBI WGS metagenome assembly AACY02 (sample SAMN02954345, study PRJNA13694) | marine metagenome | biome: aquatic; feature: ocean; material: water; isolation source: isolated as part of a large dataset composed predominantly from surface... | reverse complement strand
GACCAACTGCACCAGGCCGGTATCGGGGTGATTTTTGATTGGGTTCCGGCCCACTTTCCTGCCGATGCCCACGCACTGGGCCGCTTTGACGGCAGTCATCTGTACGAACATCCAGACCGCCGGCGCGGCTATCATCCCGATTGGAAGAGCCTGATCTTCAACTACGGACGGCCCGAAGTGCGCTCCTTTTTGATCAGCAATGCCCTTTACTGGCTGGAAGAGTTTCACCTGGATGGTTTGCGGGTAGACGCAGTGGCCTCCATGCTCTACCTGGATTATTCCCGCGAAAGCGGCCAATGGGAACCCAACCAATACGGGGGAAATGAAAACCTGGAGGCCATCGATTTTATTAAAAAGTGCAACGAGGCCATTTACCAGCGCTTTCCCGACGTGCAAACCATTGCTGAAGAATCAACCAGTTACCGGGGCGTGAGCCGACCCACCTATACTGGGGGGCTGGGCTTTGGCATGAAGTGGATGATGGGCTGGATGAACGACAACCTTGAGTATTTCAAGCGCGATCCCCTTTACCGCTCCTTCCACCACGGGGAAATTACCTTTAGCCTCACCTACGCCTTTAGCGAAAACTTTATGCTTCCCCTTTCGCACGACGAGGTGGTGCACGGCAAGGGCTCCCTGCTCAGCCGAATGCCCGGCGACGATTGGCAGCAATTTGCCAACCTGCGCCTGCTCTACAGTTGGCAATTCCTTCACCCGGGAACCAAGCTCCTCTTTATGGGACAGGAATTTGGGCAACGGAGCGAGTGGAACTTTGCGGATGAACTGCCCTGGTGGGAAGCGGAGACTGAAGCCCATCACGGCATCTTCCAATGCCTGCAAAGCCTTAACCAACTCTATCGCCGCGAGAAGGCCTTGCACCGGGACCAGTTTTCTGGAGAAAGTTTTGAGTGGATCAGCTACGACGACCGCAAAAACTGCGTACTGAGCTTCCGCAGGCACAGCGACCAGGAACCCAGCTTGCACTGCCTGCTCAACCTAAGCCCTATTCCCCACAGCGATTACCGCATTGGCGTAAAAGAGGCCGGAACTTACCAGCTTCTCTTCAACTCAGACGACAGGGCATACTGGGGCAGCGGACATGCGGTGCACTCGAGGGTTGATAGCCAGACCGAAGCGATGCACGGATGCGAAAACAGCCTCTCCTTGCGTTTGCCCCCTCTGGGCGCCTTGGTTTATCAGCGGGCTTAGAGGCGCAGGACCGAGTTTTCGCCGGCCAAGCCATTGGGTACGTAAGCGTCTGCTTCCCAGTCGTTTTCCCAACGTTCGCCGTCGATGCGGTAGCGAAATTCGAACTGCTCTCCGGCCGGCAAATCCAGGGTGCGGGTGTAGAGCCCTTTGTCCTTGCGCATTTTAACCGGTTGCCAATCGTTAAAACTGCCCAGCAATTCTACCGTCCGGGCCTGGGGCGCCGCTTCCGCGGGAAGATCAAAGCGCACCTTACAAATGGGTTTGCTCTTTAAATATCGCTTGCTCAGGGCCATATGCCATAGGTTTTTTCAGTAAGTGTATTTTTTACACAAAGTGCAAAGAAAATACTATTTTCGGCTGCCCCCTAAGGGTTTATAATTATTTAACTTCCTATGCACCAACTCCTGAACGAGCACTTTCCCGGGGCGGTTATGCGCTGCGAAAAAGCCAACGATCATGCCTTGCTTAGCACCCAAAATGGGGTGATGCTGCGGGTGGAGGCCATCACCGACCACGTACTTCGTTTCCGGTATACCGCCAAAGGCTATTTTGAAAAAGATTTTTCCTACGCCCTCGACGGCAAGCACCGAAGCGGATTTAACGCCTTTGAACAAGGGGAAACCGCAAGCCACTACCTGCTGAAAACCCCCGTTCTGGAAGCCCGTATTTCCAAAGAAGACGCCAAAATTTCCCTTTTCGACGCGGCCGGGAATCTCCTCAATGAAGACGAAAAGGGCTTCCACTGGGAGGAAAACCCTCAGCAGGGCGACAACATCGTAAAGATGAGCAAGCGCTCCCTAACCGGTGAGCATTACTACGGTCTGGGCGACAAACCCAGCAATCTCAACCTGCGCGATCGGCGCTTTCAAAACTGGGGCACCGATCAATACGGTTTTGCCAAAGATACCGACCCCCTGTACCGCAACATTCCCTTTTATTACGGCCTGCACAAGCAAGGTTGCTACGGCATTTTTTTCGACAACAGTTTTCGCACCTTTTTCGACTTTGCCAGCGAGCGTAAAAACGTGACCAGTTTTTGGGCCGAGGGAGGAGAGATGAACTACTACTTTATTGCCGGTTCATCCTTGCTCAATATTGCCCGGCGCTACGCCCGATTGACCGGGGTTCCCGAACTGCCGCCGCTCTGGACCCTGGGCTACCATCAGTGCAAATGGTCCTATGCTTCCGCCGAAGAGCTGCGGGGCATAGCCGAGCGTTTCCGGGCCCTGCGCATCCCCTGCGATGCCCTTTACCTGGACATCGACTACATGGACGGTTTCCGCTGCTTTACCTGGCATCCGGAAAACTTTCCCGATCCCAAGGCCTTGGTGGGCGAATTGGAAAGCCAAGGATTTAAAACGGTGGCCATAATCGATCCGGGCATTAAAGTGGATATGGATTATGCCGTTTGCCGGGAGGGCTTTGAAAATGGCTATTTCTGCACCTATGCCGATGGGCCGCTTTACAAAGGTCAGGTTTGGCCGGGCGAGTGTTACTTTCCGGACTTTACCCGCCCGGCAGTGCGCAATTGGTGGGCCGAGCAATTCAAGGGCCTCATCGGCGAAGTGGGCTTGGCGGGAATCTGGAACGATATGAATGAACCGGCCATTATGGAGGTCCCAACCAAGACTTTCCCCCTGGAGATCCGCCACGACTACGACGGCCATCCTTGCAGCCACCGCAAGGCCCACAATGTTTACGGTATGCAAATGAGCCGGGCCAGCTTTGCCGGGGTAAAGAAGTATGCCTACCCCAACCGGCCCTTTCTCATCACCCGTTCCAGTTATGCCGGAGGGCAGCGCTACAGCTCCGTATGGACGGGCGATAATGTCGCCACCTGGGAGCACCTGTGGGTGGCCAATGTGCAATGTCAACGCCTGAGCATCAGTGGCTTTTCTTTGGTTGGCACCGATATTGGAGGCTTTACGGAACACCCTTCTATGGAACTTTACATTCGGTGGTTGCAACTGGGGGTTTTCCATCCCTTGATGCGCACCCACTCATCTGGTGATCACGGCGAGCAAGAGCCCTGGAGCTTTGGCGAAGAGGGGATTGAGCTGGCCCGCAAAGCGATTGAATTGCGCTATCGCTTGCTGCCCTACCTCTACACCACCTTTTACCAATACGTTGAGGAGGGCACGCCCTTTTTGCGGCCCCTGGTTTTTGTAGACCAGGAAGACCGCAACACCTGGTTTCGGCAAGACGAGTTTATGGCGGGCGACAGCCTCCTGGTTTGTCCCATTCTCGAGCCCAATCGACTAGGACGCCGATTGTACTTGCCCCGCGGCCTTTGGTACGACTACCACAACCAGACCCTGATGGAAGGAGGAAAGGAGCATTACCTCGAGATACCCTTGGAACGCATTCCCATTTTTGTGCGGGCGGGCGCCATTTTACCCCACTATCCGGTACAGCAATACGTGGGTGAAAAAAACCTCGAGTACCTGGATCTCCACGTATACCGCGGGGAGATTCCGCAAGACAGCTACCTCTACGAAGACCAGGGCGACGGTTACGGCTACGAAGAGGGCGCATACGCCCACAAAGCTTTTAAAGTACTGCCCCAGAAGGGCAAATACCGCATTACCCAGCACCGCAGCGGCAAATGGCAAAGCCCCTACCGCCATTACCGCCTGCACCTGCACGGCTTTGAAAGTGCTCCCGAACGACTGGAGATCAATGGGGAACCGGCTCCTCCGGAGGCCATGGTGAACAGCGGCGAAGATTTTTACCTGCAAGTGCCGGAAAATTTCCATCAAATAAGTTTGCGCTGGCCCGTGGCTTAAGACCCCAGGACATGCCCTAATTTCGCGGCATGGAGGAAGGTAAAACAAAGAAGGTACAGTTGGTCCTCAGTGGCGGAGGCGCAAGGGGCATCGCCCATATTGCGGTTATTGAGGCCCTGGAAGAACGAGGCTACGAAATCATTGAGGTGGTAGGCTGCTCAATGGGCGCAGTGGTAGGTGGTTTGTATGCCTGTGGGGATTTGCCCCACTATCGGGATTGGTTAAAAAAACTGAACCGGGGCGATATCTTTCGATTGATCGATTTGACCCTGGCCCGCCACGGTTTCGTTAAGGGAGAAAAGGTTTTCAATACCATTTTAGAGATGACCGGCCAGCACCGCATTGAAGATTTACCCCTCCCCTTTGCCGCAGTGGCCACCGACCTGCACACCGGCGAAGAGGTGGTCTTCCGCCGTGGCGATCTCTTTCAGGCCCTGCGGGCTTCCATTTCCATTCCGGGCATCTTTACTCCGGTTCTTTTCGAAGGCAAATTGTTGGTTGACGGTGGGGTGATCAATCCCCTACCCCTCAATCTGGTCAAAAAACGGGAAGATGCCATTCTGGTGGCAGTAGACATCAACGCGCCAGAACACCTGAAGTCCGGGGAAAGTGATAAACCGGAAAAGGAAGAACGCTCCTGGCTGGGCCTCAACTGGCCGTGGGGAAAAAACGACGAACAGCACCCGAGCGAAGAACAGAATTTGGTCAACGTACTGCAGTTGAGCTATGACCACATGCAAAACCGCCTGATCTGGCTCAGCGAACAAACCTACCCACCCGACGTACTTATTCAGGTACCGCGCAATGTTTGCGGCATGTTTGACTTTTTCAAAGCAGAAAAGGTGCTGGCGGCGGGCTGGGAAGCCTTTGCCAAAATCGAAGACCAATTGTCCGCATAGCGGGGCTGGATAGGCCTGCTTTTTGGAGCACTTTCAGCGGTAAATCATCAAGTACTATAAAATGGAAACCCAAAACAGTAAAGCACTTTTTGAACGTGCTTCTCAATACATCCCGGGGGGCGTAAACTCGCCCGTGCGCGCCTTTAAAGCGGTGGGGGGCGACCCACTGTTCATTGCCCGGGCCAAGGGCCCTTACCTCTACGATGCCGACGGCAATCAGTACCTGGACTTTATTGCCTCCTGGGGGCCCATGATTATGGGGCACGCCTGGGAACCAGTGGTCAAAGCCGTGGCAGAGCAGGTCAATCGCTCCACCAGTTACGGTGCACCCACCGAGAGGGAAGTGCAATTGGCCGAACTCATTTGCCACCGCATACCCAATATTGAGCGCATCCGCATGGTAAATTCGGGCACCGAAGCCACCATGAGCGCCATCCGGCTGGCCCGGGGTTATACGGGAAGGCACAAGATTGTGAAGTTTGCCGGCAATTACCACGGGCACGGCGATAGTTTTTTGATCAAAGCGGGCAGTGGGGCGGTTACGCTGGGCCATCCCAGCAGCCCAGGAGTTACGCCTGGTACCGCTGCCGACACTTTATTGGCCGAGTACAACGACCTGCCCAGTGTAGAAGCCCTTTTCTCGGCCCACCCGGAGGGTATTGCCGCTCTAATTGTGGAACCCGTGCCTGGAAATATGGGCTGCATTCTCCCGGAGCCAGGATTTTTGGAGGGCCTGCGCCAGCTTTGTGACCGGCACCAATCTTTACTCATTTTTGATGAGGTGATGACCGGCTTTCGCCTGGGTTTTGGTGGCGCACAGGAGACCTTAAATGTTTGGGCCGACCTGGTTTGCTACGGCAAGGTGATTGGCGCGGGCTTGCCGGTGGGCGCCTACGGCGGCAAGGCGGATATAATGGAATACGTAGCCCCCAACGGGCCGGTGTATCAGGCCGGTACCCTTTCGGGGAACCCCATTGCGATGACCGCCGGTTTTACCTTACTGACTTATTTGGAAGAACACCCGGAGGTTTACATCCACCTTGCGCAAATTACCGAGCAAATCGAAAGGGGCCTGCGCCCATTGCTGACGGAAGCCAAGCTCGCGCATCAGATCAACCGTTTGGGCTCCATGATCAGCCTCCATTTTTGTTCGCAGCCGGTGCGGGATTTCCAGAGTGCTCAGGCGGGTGACAATCGGTATTTCAAAGAATTCTTCCACGGCATGCTCAAGCGGGGGATCTACCTGCCCCCCAGTGCTTACGAAAGCTGGTTCCTCAATGCCGCTTTGGATGAAAGAGCGGTGGAAAGCACCTTAACCGCGGCCGCGGCCACATTGGACGAAATGAAAGAGTAGTAAAGCGCGCCCGGGGGGGTAGCGGAAAACCGCCGGCCGGCTATCCCGTCTGCAGCCTTGCGAGGAGGCGACAACGGGGAGCCCCCAAAGCAAGTTGCTGCAGCGTGGTAATGGCGGGCGGGGCTTTGGAGCGGACCACCCGAGATGGCGCCCAGAAAGTCCTAAAAATGAGAACCCCGGCGCAACACCCGAAGGTGAGGACCGGGGCCTCTCATCAACCAACATCAGAGCAGCGCTTCAAACTGCTCTCCTGAGCAAAATTTTAGTCTTTGCTGCTGTTAATGGCCAGGCTGTAAACCACCAAGCCAAAACCAATCTTGTTGATCGCATCAGCAATGTTGTAGAACAGGTCTACGCTGGAGGGATCACCAAAGCTGCTCAACCAGCCGCCGGGCATAAACATGTAACCGATGGGGTAAATGGCCCAACCTACCAGTACAAACCAGGCGAGGATACGCACACTGCGGGCTACCAAAGGATTGTCGGACTTGTCGGCCAGTTGTTTCACCTCACCAAACCAGGCGGTGTAAAGGATGTACACATAACCTACGGTAGAGAGGGCGCCCCAAAGTACGGAGTGTCCGGTGTCTCCCCCGGGAGGGTTAAAGGCTTCACCGATGTAACCGGCAACCAACATCCACGCAGAAGCAATAATGAGCTTCCACAACAAACCAACCTTGGCTCCGGCTGACTTGGTAAGGAGGTAAAACTCCACACACATCAAAGGCACCGTAAGGGTCCAGTCGATGTAACGCAGGGCGGTGGGGTTTTCACCAGTTTGGGCATAGTAGTCGCGCATGTAGTAGTAATGCACGGCAGCGATACCGGTAATTAAGCCGGAAACCAACAGGGAGGTTTTCCATTTATCGCTTACTCGACCGCGCTCGAAAAAGAAGAACACGGAAGCAGCGAACATCGCCATGTAGCCGGTGAAAAAGGTAAAAGCTACAGGATCATCCTTGGGGATGGCAAGTACGTCTAGCAACATAGTAGTGAATTAGTTTTGTTGAACATAGATAAACGAAGCTAAAACATGGCTTTATCGAAAAATGTTTTGCCCATTTGCTTTTTTTTTAGGAATTCTGCGTCTATTGGATTAAGCTTCAAGCCTTAAACCCCCTGTTTTCGGGCAGCAGCTATTGTTTTACCTTTGTGAAAGAGCAAGAGAAATGCGAAAAATATTTTTTGTTTTGGCCTTTTTGGGGGCTTTTGGCGCAGAGGGCCAATCGGTACCAATGCAAAGGAGTTTTTACTTTCAGGAGGGTCCCTTCAATGCCGGGGGCCCGGCGCGGCATGCCTTGGCCGTACCGGGTCAGCGCTTGTTTTGGTTGGCCCCTGCCGGGGATGAGCTGCATATTTTTGATGTGGGTAATCCCCAAAAAGTAGGGATTGTCGGTCAGGTTGACCTGGCCCCCTATGCAGCCGTAGCCCGTGATGTTGCTGCCTATGGCAATGTGGTGGCGGTAATTTTTGAAAGTGCTTTTGCCCAAAGCCGGGGCAAAATGGTTTTTTTCGATACCAATGGGGTATTCCTCAACCAGCTGGACCTGGGCGCTGCTCCCCACGAAGCGCTTTTTGCCAACCGGGGACAATATTTGCTGGTGAGCAACCGGGGCTTTCCCCGCAGCGACTACAGCGTTGACCCTCCAGGCAGTATTTCAATTGTGCGGTTGCTTTCCGCCAATCCCGGGGTGCTCAGTCAAAACGATGTTCAAGAAATTGATTTTGCAGCGCTAGATAGCACGCCTCTGGGGCAAAATCTTTATTTGCACGGGCCGGGGCCGGACACCAGTCTTCTGCCCTCGGAGAATTTAGAGCCTCGGGGATTGGCCGTTGACGAAGACCGCTTTTTGCTCTACCTCAGCCTTCCCGAAAACAACGCCCTGGCCCGCATCGATTTTTTCCTCGGTCAGCTAGATACGGTGTGGAACCTGCCCTACAAAGATTGGGGACTCCCGGGCCAGGGACTGGCCGCCTCTGACCGGGCCAATCGCATCAATATTCGCCCCTATCCGGGCCTTTATGCCCTCTATCAAGCTACCGCCCTGGCCGGCTGGCGACGCAACGGAGCCTGGCGACTTTACAGCGCCAACCAAGGAGCGCCCCGGCAGTACAACGCCTACAACGAAACCCAGCGGGTGGGAGCCACAGCCGTGAATCCGGTAACCGTGCCCAACCGCAACCAAATTGTGGCCGACAGTCTCCTGGGACGGCTCCAGATAACACGCAACCTCGGCAATGCGCGCAACCCCTTTGTTTACGATTCCCTCTTCACCTTTGGCGGCCGCTCAATCGCCCTTTGGGACAGCAGCGCTCAGCTGATTGCCGAAAGCGGCGAGCAAATTGAACAAAGCCTGGCCCAGTTGCAAGCCAGCCACTTCAATAGCAGCGACACCAGCAACCAGAGCTTTTTGGCGCAAAGCGACGACCTTGGTCCAGAACCCAATGCCGTAGCCCTCGGAAAAGTTGACGGGCAAGACTGGCTCTTTGTTGGCCTGCGCCAAATGGGAGGCTTTATGGCTTATCAACTGGACGCCAACGGCAACTTCAATTTTGATTTTTACGAGTTGCGTCGCAATTTTTCGGTACCGGCGAGCGACCCGCAGGCCGGTGACCTGGGACTAAGTGATTTGGAATTCATTCCGGCAGAAGACAGTCCCAACGGCCTGCCCTGGTTGCTGGTGAGCCATGCGGTAAGCGGCTCATTTTCCCTTTATCAGCTGGGCCCGGGCATCGGTCTTTTGGAAAACCACCGCCTGGACGGAGCGGTTTATCCCAATCCCAGCCAGGGGCAATTTTACTATGGAGGCAGCGAACCAGCCACCATTTACGACGCGCAAGGGCGCCCAGTGGGGAAAGCGGAACCCGGCCAGTTTTTTGACCTCAGCAAAGAAACCCCGGGTTTCTACCTCCTGCGCGACGAGGCGGGATACACGGTAAAACTGATTCGATTGAATTGATGAACAAGAATGTATTTGGCGAAGACTTGACGGTATGTAGCGCAGATCCCCTAACCGGTTTCTACCGCAACGGCTGCTGCGAAACCGGTCCGGAAGACCTTGGCACGCACACCGTTTGCGCCATCATGACCGAAGCGTTTTTAAGCTTCACCCGCAGCCGGGGCAATGACCTGAGCAGCCCGCGGCCCGAATTCAATTTCCCGGGCTTGAAGCCCGGTGATCGCTGGTGCCTTTGCGCCAGTCGCTGGCGCGAAGCCTTGGAAGCGGGCCTGGCCCCCCCGGTATTTTTGGAAGCCTGCCACGAAAAAAGTCTGGACTTTGTTGCTCTGAAGGATCTGGTTGATCACGCCTATCGGTCTGAGCCTTGAAGAACCGCGCCGAACAGATGCTGGATTTCTACCGCGAACTGGCGGTGGATGAAGAGCTATTGCCCCCGAATACGGCGGTGATGAACCCTTATCGGGATAGGCCGGAAGTAGATCGCATCCTGAATTTGTTCTACTCCCGCTACTATGGCGATCAAGCCCCCCGGGGACTGATCCTCGGCATCAATCCTGGAAGAAAAGGGGCGGGGCAAACGGGAATTCCCTTTACCGACACCCCGGCTTTGCACGAGCATTGCGGTTTGGAAACCAATATTGATACCAAGGAAACCTCTGCTGATTTCGTGTACCGCTTGATTGAGTCCTACGGCGGTCCGCAGGTCTTTTACCGCGACTGGTTGATCGGGGCAGCTTGCCCTCTGGGTTTCACCCATCGCAATGCCCAGGGAAACTGGGTCAATTGGAATTATTACGACGATGCGGTGCTTTGGAAAAACCTCCGACCCTTTATGGCCCAACAGCTACAAAAACAGTGGGAAATATGCGGAAGGCCAAAGCAAGCGGTGGTTTGGGGCAAAGGCAAGAATTGGGAATTTGTAAATAAACTGAACCGGGAACTAAAGCTCTTTGACGCGCTTATTGCCCTCGAGCATCCCCGTTTTGTAATGCAATACCGGCGCAAAAGGCTGGCAGAGTATCTCCAAAAGTTTGTCGAGGTGCTGCAGGCTAATCGCCCGGTGGCGGGCTAACCGGCATGTCAATCCAATGGCGCAAGGCGAGGGTATCCAGGGGTAGCTGCAGCACATCGTTTTGGTATCGGCCCCACAAGGTGGCATTTGCCACCGGGATTTGGGCTTTTTCGCGCGCAATCATCCGGTAGCAATGCAGCGTATAAAGGGCCGGGTTCGTATCTACGGGGTAATGCTGCCCCGCAATGGTTAAACTATCCCAGCGCAGTCCGGAGGGCCAGGACTTAAGGCGAATTACGATATTTTGGCTGAATTGGCCCGGTTCAGCACCTCCGGTTTGCAAATCGAAGTAGGCTTCTTCCACCTCCACCAAGCGCGGTTGCCTCATAGGACCACAGGCGCTAAAGAGTACAATAGCTAAAAAAACAAGCCAGCGAAACACCGGTCAAAGGTAATTCTTAGCGCTCAGGCACGGCAAAGGTCTTCTCCGCTCCCAAGGGCAACTTCCGGCCATCGGTGGTGAGCAGCACCAAAGCGTAGCGATAAACCTGGCCCGCATTCAAGTCTTCATCCCGGAAGGGCCGCTCTCCAAAGTGGTGGCTGGCAAGCATCCGCAAAGGGGCTTCGGTACCCTGAGCCCGGTAAATGAGGCAGCGCAGGGGCTGCTTGTCGGCCAAATCGAGCAGAAGGATTCCTTCTTCCGGCTGGTATTCCAGGCTGAAATCCAGCTCCTCCAGGGCGGTGGAAGCGGCAATGCGGATTTCCCGGAGATTGCTTTTTGGCGAATACAATCCACTGGAATCCACCGCATGGAGGTGGATGCGGTATCGGCCGGGCTGGGCCAAACGCAGTTGGAAGGCGCTCTGTTGCCCCACAAAAATGGAATCCAGGTATTCCGGGGCTTCCAATACCAGGAGGTAATGCTTGAGGTCAAAGCTGCTGCTGGGGGTCCAACGGAGCTTGAGGGAATCCCCCTGGACTTGGGGGCGTTTTAAAATGGGAGCGGTAGGCGGAATTAAGTCCGGCTTGCGCAGGTGCAAGGCCGGGGAATAATCGCTGTGGTTAAAATTGCGGTCCAAAGCCACTATGCGGTAAAAATAGTGGCGGTCGAGCATGGTCATATCTACCGTATCCACAAAACTGGTATCGTAAATGGGGCGATCGTTCACCGGAAGGAATTCGTATGCCGGATTGACGGCACGGAAAAGTCGATAGGCCTCAATGTCGCCACTGCTGCTGGGAGTCCAGTGCAGATACACCAAGCCGCTGCTGTCGATGAATCCCCCCATGCTGTCGGGAAGTGCGGGCGGGATGCTGTCGATCATAAAAAGAAACTGACCGGGCGCCGTGCGGTAATTTCCGGCCGTATCGAGGCTTAAAACAGAGAAGAAGTTTTTCTCTGCCGGCGCAAATTCTGTCCACTGAAAACTGCTTACCCCGGGGCCCAGAACTTGTTCGTGGAGGGCCACAAAGGGCCCATTGACTGTTTCGCTGGAATAAAGCACAAAATAGCCTTGCAAAGAAGGATCCTCCACCGGATCCCAGGCAATGGAGAGCATATTTCCGCCCTGATAATCCAGGGTAATGTTTTGCACGGGCGAAGGAGGCGTTCGGTCGCGGCCCATGAGCCGTAAGGGAGCCGAGGCTAAGCTCCGGCCCCCGAAATAGTCGTAGCCCACCAAGCGGTAGTAGTAGGCTTGGTAGTTGCGCTGGAGGCTATCTACGTAAAGCATATTGCCCGCCCCGGTGCTGTCTTGAGCCTGGTTGTACACCAAGGGGCTGGCATTCACTTTCTGGTAGGGTCCGCTTTCGCGGGATGCTCTTTCCAGGTCGTAAGCGAAGAAATAGTCGGAGGCAGCCAGGTGTTGCCAAATCAGGACGGCTGCTTTTTCCCCGCCGTCGCCTTGCAGGGAAGGAGCGGGGGGGTCCTCCGCAATGCGGCGGGGCAAAATGAGCTGTTCACGGGCAGCCTGCTTACCGAACTTCACCCTGAGCCGGATTGCTTCTTCGGGCATAGGCATGGTAAATTCAAGACCGGAAAGCCGGGAGAGCGTCCGACTTTGCGCGGTAGCGAAATAATAGAAGAAGGGCTGCATTTGCCGCTTGCTTTGGTCGTTGAGCTTGTCTGCCAGGCTTTGGGGCGCCGGCGCAGGCTCAGGGTAGAGTTGGTCAGCGGCAATATCGCCAAAGGGCTGGCCAGCCGCGCGCAAGTCCTTTTCGCTGGGGGGCACAAGGGTGGTCAACAGGGTAAAATTCAAACTATCCGCTAAGCTGGCCCTTTCGAGGCGGATGCCCTCGGTGCGAAAGATTTGCCAGGCTTCGTAGTCCTGGGGAATGATCTTCAGGCGCAGGCTATCGCCCTCCCGCTGGCTTACCAGTCCCGGCATGTTCTCGAAAGATTGGCCTCTAACATCCGCGAAAGCAAAAACCAAGACCAGGAAAAGAATAATTCTACGCGCCATATCTTAAAAGCTTAAGTTGAGGTTAAAGGTTTTTTGGGCATTGGGGCTACTGGGATTGGTCCCGTGGAAGATCACATTCTTGAGCCTGAAGGGATAAGTACCACTTTGCATCCGCGGGTCGAAATTTCGCCAGAGGTAGTCGAGCCCGAAATTGATTTGTTCCTGGCGCCGCAAACGCGCGTGGGCGCGCATGGCCTGGAGCTCGCCCAGGTATTCCACCTCCAGCACCACCGGTTGGGCGTTAAAGCTGGCGAAGGGCCCGCCACTGATAACCAGGACTTGATTGCCCGTGCTGCCCGTGTTTCCGCTCGCTGCACTGAGACCTACTTCCGCATCACTCAAGGGTCCATCGAGGTAATTGTAGGAGGAGCTGAAGGAAGCCACACTAAAGGTAGATGGGTGGCGGAAACGATCGGGATAGAGGTAATTGCCACTTTCCCGCGAACCACTGAATATTTGGTTCAGCATTCCATTATAGGCATTGGTATTGAAGGGCCGCCAGCGGTAGATTTTGCCGTTCAGGTCGCGGTACCAGGAGTTGGCGGCGGCTTGATAGTCGTTGGCGTAACCGTCGTCCAGTTGAATGTCCCGGCCAGTAAAGCTTCCGCTTTCGCTGTAAGGGTGACCAAAAACGTCGAACTCATCAAAGCGCTCATCACCGGTAAAGCGAAGCTCAATGGCGCGGTAGCTCGTGTAGGGAGCATCGGCGGGGTTTATGGCATCACTCCCGTAGGTGGGAATGCTCTGGTTGAATACCCGGTGGCTGCTCAGGGCCATAGCATTGAGCTTATCGTTCATGTACTTGAACTTACTGGTGCGGAAATAGTAGGCATAAAGCACTTTCCGCCGGGTATCCGATTGCCAGTTCACCCCTTTTGCACCGGAATTGAAATTGGGGCGGTTTTGGGTTTTCTCTGCCACCAGCTCCAGCCGATAAATGGTGCTGGGAGAAAGCTCGGGCATATCGTACCATACGCTGTAGTCGGTTTCAATGTCTTCTTGCACCGATACCTTCGGGGCCGTGCTGTTGTAGGGAGTGAATTCTACCTTAAAAGTGTAGCCATTGTCCAAATAGTAGTCAAAAGTGCTGCTGAGGTCAATGTTGAAATTGATGGTTCCCTGGGGTAAATCGCCCCAGGTCAAATAGCGCTGCCGGTTGTAGGGTTTCACAAAATCCACCTGATTCTCGGCCAGCACCGGTGGAGCATCGGTACTGGTGAAGTGGTGAACGAATTCCTCGTAAATCACTTTGCCGGCACTGTCGCCATTGCTGTAGGTCATGTCACGCCAGTTGCCTCCTTCTTTTATTTGCGCCGTCACCTTTACCTTCACCCGAAACTCCTCGCCGATACCCAGAAGGATTTGGTTCTTCTTTTGGTAGTCGCCTACGGCGGTAAAGGTCACTTCCTTATTGTCGCTGCTAAAATCCAGAGTGTATTTGTCAACGGGAATCCAGTAGCCGTTGCTGTTCTTTTTTGCCCAGCTTTGGCTGAGGCTATAGCGCACCGTTTCTTTTATGGTCCCTCCCATGCCGTTGCTGTATTCAAGGGTCTCGGTTTGATTTACTGGTACGCCAAATTTCGCCACCGGTTGGACCAGGCGGTCTTGATCGGTAGCGCCATTGTTGGGGCTCAAGCTGGTGATCAAGTCCAGGTCTTCCACCGGTGAGCTGGGAACCACCGGAGGGGCCCCTGGCTGAGCAGCGGGCAATTCCATGGAGCACATCTCGCCCAGTTGCATTTCGTGGTTGATGTCGAAATTGGTACCCCCGAAGGTAAACTTAGCCTTTACCCTACCCTTGAGTCCACTGGGGTTGGGAAAAGCCCCTTCAACCAAAGCTCCGATGGTGGTTTGAAACATGGTGGTCTTTTTGAGCTGGAATTTGCCGTCTACGTAGAGGTAACCCTGGCCACTGGCGTACCATTGGTTGATGCCAAAATCGCTGTTCCCGTTGCAGAGGCAGCTGCTGTAATCCAACATGCTTACGTCAAAACCTGCGATGCCCAGGATGTGCAGATTACAAACTTTCAGGTCAATGTCCTTCACGTCTAAGCGTAGGTTGAAGCCGGTGGCAAAACCTTGTCCGTTCCCCGCCAGAGCGGTAGCATTGGTGGCCAGAGTGGATTTACCCAAAAATTTTCTCCACCTCCTTGGGC
>AACY020297594.1_pt1 | contig 14841 bp, 20 predicted proteins | sample 267378 | NCBI WGS metagenome assembly AACY02 (sample SAMN02954345, study PRJNA13694) | marine metagenome | biome: aquatic; feature: ocean; material: water; isolation source: isolated as part of a large dataset composed predominantly from surface... | reverse complement strand
CACACCTCATGGTCGCACCGCCCAGAGGCTCCCCGCTTCCGGGTGGTGCTCCCGCTCGACCGCGACATCGTCAAGTCGGAGTACTCGACGGCATGGCTGTGGGCGGAAGAGCACTGCGGCCACGCTATCGACCGGCACTGCAAAGACATCTCGAGGTCGTGGCTGCTGCCGGCCTACGACTTGGAAGACTACGAGCATCGGCGCAACTTCGACTTTCGCTTCATCGACGCGCCGTTTCTTCGGGTCGACGACATTCTCAAGTGGGCGCCGGAAGACAATGTGGTGGCTCTGCCCAGCGTGGTCTCGCTTCGCGACCTGCCAGACTACCGCGGTCTGTCGAGTCTGCATCTCGACCCGGACGCTCGCGCGGCGCTCGGCCACGCCCTGGGAGGTGTGGTTAGCGACGACGCTGTCCGCCTGGTCGAGTGCCCCCGCTGTCGGCGTGCGGCCGTGTGGTGGTGGCTCGACCCGACGAGACAGATCAACGCCTACTGCAATCACCGGAAGAGCTGCGGCTGGAAGGGTCCAGTCGCCGCCCTGGTGGATGACCTCAACGACTACAAGGAGATGGAGCAGTGAGGTCTACTTTCTCCCCCCTCAAGGACCAGCCGCACTACATCTTCACGGTCGCAGCCTCCGCTGAGGCGGGCAGCAGCCTGGCGAGCATCGAGCTGCGACTCCCGGGGGTGCTGGCCTACGGTCACTTCCACCGAGATCGGCGCTGGTACCGCATGACCAAGCTGCTGCGCGATGCCCCCAACACGGAGGTCGACAACTTCGACTACTACCGGGCCTACGTCCCCATCAACGCGACCTGGCTCTTCGAGCAGCAGCGCACAACGACAACCTGACGTACCACGTCGAACACGCCATCAACGTCGACGACATCTTCGCGTGGCCGACCGGAGACGCTGAGGGTCTCGCCACCATGGCGGAATACGGTCGCCAGGTCGTGCGCAACTTGGTCTCCGACGGTGAGGTCAAGCCCTTCGTGGCTGACCTCGTCACGGACTACCAGGCCCGCGGCGTCTACTGGGCGTCGACCCGTCCGTGGTCGAAGTTTGTCTACCCGTGCGGAAGCGGCAAAACGCTGACCTCGATGCTGTCCGCACTGACCCGCCAGGGTCCGGTGTGTGTGGTCGCCCCCGCCAAGGCTCGCCGTGTCTGGTGGGACCAGGTGCAGGAGTACACGAACGTCGTGCCCTACCGGGTCATCCCGCAGGGGCAGATGCGGCGCGACGACCAGACCTTCGAGCAGTACCTCGAGGACTGCCGTGTCAAGCAACGCCGCCCCTTCGTGGTGTTCGGCGCGCAGTCGCTGCCGGACCACGTCGACAAGGTCGCGGAGCTCCAGCCGTCGGTGCTGGTCTTCGACGAACTCCACACCTTCGGTCAGGCCAAGCGCTGGAAGGCGGTTTTCAACAGTGCCGGCGAGGTCGAGTTCAAGAAGCGGCGGACCAAGACCGACACCCGCGAGACGCGGGCGGTCGCAGCCATGGACGTCAGCCGGCTTCCCTCGCTGCGCCTCCGCATCGGCCTGACGGCGACGCCCCTGGACGACGGCCGCCCCCGCCGTGTGTGGAGCCAGCTCGACCTGCTGGCGCCGGGCTCGTACGGCATGGGCTTTTACGGCTTCGCGAAACGCTACTGCGCTGCGAAGGAAGGCGAGTACGGTGGCCTGGACGACAAGGGCAGCAGCCACATCGACGAGCTCAAGCTCCGTGCCTCTTACCTGATGCAGGAGGTGACGCACACCGAGTCGCACGGTCAGCTCCCGCCGACGCGGGTGCAGGTCGTGTGGCTCGACCCGTCCGACCAGAACCGGCCGGCGGCCTTCAAGCGGCTCATCGCCAAGGCGGAGAAGGAAGCGCTCAAGACCCGAAGCGAGGTCGACCAGGAGCGTGCGCTCGAGGCCAACCTCATGGAGGCTGCCAGTCGCAAGCGCAAGTACGTGGTCGAAGAAGTGCTCGAAGGTCTGCGCGGCGGCGGCAAGGTCGCGCTGTTCACGGCACGTCGTCAGGACTGCGAAGACTGGGCGTCATACATCGAGAAGGCCCTGGCCAAGGAGGTCAAGCAGGAGAACTTCGGCGGCACCATGCCGCGGCTGTGGTGGGGCCATGGAGGTACGGACGAGCGCGAGCGAGAGGACATGGTCTCAGCGTTCCGTCAGCATGATGGCCCCTGCCTGCTCATCGGAACAGGGCAGGCCTTCGGCGAGTCGGTCGACGGCCTGCAGACCGCAGACCTCGCCATCTTCGCCATGCTGCCTTGGCGGCCCGGTGCCCTCGAGCAGTGGACGGGGAGGTTCGACCGCATCGGCGGTCGGCCGACGCTGCTCAAGGTGGTGCTCGCTCGGAAGACCTACGACGAGAAGGTGGCGGGCATCTTGGCGGACAAGATCACTCCCATCAAGGAGTTCCTGGCGGCTGAGCAGTACCAGGGCATGGACGACAAGCTGCTCGGTATCGACGACCACAACAAGATGAAGGCGTCCGTACTGACGGCGCTCTTCGGGGAGGAATGAGATGAGAGACTTTCAGACGATCGACGTGCTGCCGTTCCCCGGGATTTGGGTCGACAGCCGGCACACCATGCCGCCGGCAGACGAAGAAGTGCTCATGTGGCAGCACAACACGTTCAACATCTTCTCCCTCAAGTACAACGGCGGCGCCTGGATCAACTACGAGTCGTGGTTCCCCCTGGCAGACATCGGCCCATTCTTCTGGCGACCCCTCCCCAAACCCCCGGAGCAGCAGTGACTGACCCCATCCTCATCGACACCGGCCGAAGCACGGCGGGCTGGTCCTTCTGGGGACCAGCGTTCACCTGTGATCGTCTCTGGTTCCTCATCAACGTCGAGCAGAAGCGCTTCGTCAACGGAGAAGCTCTGACCATGGGGTCGATGGGTCACACCATCCTCGCCCACTACTACGCCCGGCTGGCGTGCGAGCGGGGCGGCTTCGAGTACGAAGGCGCCTGGGTGGACGACCCAGACCACTTCCTGTCTCCGTTCGACGCTGTGCGTGAGTGGGCGCGACTGCGTGAGCTCGAGGGCACCGAGGCCACGCCGTTCATCCACACGACGTTCGAGCTCTTCCGGCGCTACCTGCAGAAGGAGCCGTTCGTTTCGGATAGCGTGGTCGCCGTTGAGCACCAGGCGAAGCTGACCCTGGGCTACAGCCACGACGGCGACTTCGGTTTGTGGATCGACAAGAACCTCGCCGAAGCCAAGTTGTTGGATTGCCCCGGCCTGGAGGAGCCGGTACCCGGAGTACCCGGCCTGCAGCACGGCAAGCCCGTCGAGGTCACCAAGCGCTTCGACCTCGTGATGCGGCACAGCGCGGACGGCCGCACCTACATCTGGGATCACAAGGTGACCGGCGGTAGCGTCAGCCGGAAGCGCGCTGAGCAGTATGCGATGGACGGTCAGTTCGCGGTCAACCGCATCCTGGGAGAGCAGCTGTACGACGACTTCGGTGGTGTCGTGCTCAACCTGGTGCTGCGCCGAGACCCGTGGACAGTCAGCCGCCAGTTCGTGCCCGCGACGCCCTGGCGAGACGCTCAGCTGGCTCGGCAGGTCTACTCGAAGGCTCACTCGCTGGCGAATCAGCTGGTCAACCACAAGCGGCAGTACGTGACGGAGGGCGACTGGCAGATGACTCAGAACGAGCTGGTCTGCTACCACCGCTACGGCAAGTGCGGTGCATTCGAGCTCTGCCAGTACGGGCCCGCGTGATGAGCAACGACCGCCCGGTGGACGGGGGTGCGCAGTGAGCGCGATGACGACGAACGAACTGCGGGAGCGGGCCCCGGTCAATAGTTCGACTGAGAGCTGCGCCGCACTCAAGACGGCGGCCGAGATGGGCGTCGACATGAAGGACAACAAGCCCGAGAAGGGCGAAGGAGAGCAGGGATGAGCATCCGAGACGAAATCATCGCGGCCTGTGTGGCCGCCCTGGTCGGGGACATCAAAGGCGAGACCGAGACGCCTGCGTCCACGCCGCCCACGCGGCCGGACCCGCGCATCAACAAGCCCGTCATCGTGCGGGCCAACAAGGCCGGTGTGTACGTCGGTCGGCTGATCGGTTTCGACGGGGGGAAGGACTGTCCGATCCTCGATGTGGGATCGCGCCAGATCCACTACTGGGCTCGTGGAGGGTCCGTGGCGTCTCTCGCTGAGCACGGTCTGCAGGGCGACGGTCACCGGGTCACCGGCCCTGCGACGGGTGAGGCCTGGTTTGGGCCTGGTGCCGAGGTGGTGCAGATCGTCCAGATCAAGGACGAGGCAACCTACCAGACGTTTCTGGACGCGGCGGTGTGGCATGGTGAGTGACGGCTACGGCTACGGCTCCGGCTCCGGCTCCGGCTCCGGCTACGGCTCCGGCTCCGGCTCCGGCTACAGCGACGGCCGCGGCTCCGGCTCCGGCTGCGGCCGCGGCGTCGGCTACGGCCGCGGCGTCGGCTACGGCTGCGGCTACGGCTCCGGCTCCGGCGACGGCGACGGCTGCGGCTACGGCTCCGGCGGCGGCGACGGGATGACATACAAGCCGGCGAAGCTGGACCACAAGAGGTGGCCGGTGGTCGCTGGGGGTGAGGGATGAGCCTACGAGACGACCTCGAGCCCGGGACCGGGCGGACGCTGACGCCTCGGGAAGCCGTCGCGAAGTGGCTCGACCGGGAGAGGGGGGCCGCTGGCTGCGACGGCGCAACCTCCATGATGGGGATCCGCATCGTGGTCGACCCGGCCATGGCGGCCGATCGCGTCGAGATGCGCGGTCCAGGCGGCCGGGTGGTGGCTGCGGTGGATGTCGGGGAGGCCGACCGGCTCGGAGAAGCGGCCGACGCCGCGAGCGAGGTGGCCGATGGCTGACCGCACCGCCGAGGAGTGGGGGCGCGTCGCTGTCAGCCTGCCCGGCTGGCGGTGGATGCCGGGGATGTCGGATATCAGCGGCCTCATCGCGCTGGAATGGGTGGACGAGAAGCGCACGAAAATGCGCTGCTGGGACATCCACGATCCGTCATGTCATGGCGAATACAGGACGTACTACCTGACGCCCGACCCTGACGACCCCGCGACCGCCGGGTGTCTGCTGGCGCTGCTCGGCTCGTCCCGGGCCGCACGCCAAGCTCTCAAGGCTGCGGGGCACTACGACGTGGCGCACCGGCTACACGTCGCGTTCATGCTCAACAAGGATATCGGCCGCGCCTGCATCGCCGCCGCCGAAGCGCTCGGCCGGTGGCCGGGGGGAGCCGACTGTGGCTGACTACATCGACGGCTTGACGCTCCACCTCCTTGTCCCCCTCGACGGCGACAGGGTCGCCCGGGTGCCGCGGCCGGAAGGGGGTGCGGAATGACCGCACCGAAGAACATCAACAAGTCCGACCAGTGCGCTCGACGGGCGATGTGGGAGGGCATCTTCACCCGCCGCTGCCCGACGCGGCAGGACGTGATCAACTCGGCGGTCGGCGCGCTCGTTCTGCGGGACGCGCAGATCGCGGATCTGGAAGCTCGCGTCCGTGAGCTAAGGACCGAGATCACCCGACTGAAACGCGAGGAGTAAATATGGATCCTGATAAGCTAACCGACATTCTCGAATCCCACCGCAAGTGGTTGGGCGGCGAGGCGGGAGGTAGGCGGGCGGACCTGCGCCGGGCGAACCTGCGCTGGGCGAATCTGAGCGGGGCGAAGCTGCGCGAGGCGAACATGATCGGGGCGGACCTGAGCCGGGCGAACATGATCGGGGCGGACCTGAGCCGGGCGAACATGATCGGGGCGGACCTGTTCGGGGCGAACCTGAGCGAAGCGGACCTGAGCCGGGCGGACCTGAGCTGCGCGGACCTGAGCCGGGCGATCCTGAGCCGGGCGGACCTGAGCCGGGCGATCCTGAGCCGGGCGGACCTGAGCGAAGCGGATCTGCGCGGAGCGACAATGCCCTGGGGCGCAGTTCACCTGGGCGGCGAGGCGATGACCGGGTCAGCAGGCGGCTACTGGTGGTGCGCGCACCTCGCCACCGACGGCGTCTGGCTTGCCTACGGCTGCGAGCAGCACCCGCTCGCGTGGTGGAGAGGGCAAACCAGCGACCTGAGCGTCCAGCACGGGGAGACGCGCGAGCACTGGCGCATCGTCGAGGCGGTGATTGAGCTTGCGACGACGCTGGAAGACGACAACGCAGGCAAGGAGTAAACATGGAACCGAATGAGCTAACCGACATTCTCGCCGCCCACCGCACGTTGCCGGACGGCTCGCGCCGCGTCGATGCGGAGGCGCTGAGGCTTGTCGCGCTGCATGTGGCGGGGAGGGACGGATGACGGACCACAAGTACACCGCGGGTGACGCGGTCTGGTTCGGGTACGACGGCACGAAGGTCGGACACGTACTCGATGCAGTGGAGGCCGCCGCTGCTACCCTCGGCCAGTGGCCGGGGGGCGAGGAATGACCGCCTGAGCTTCGCAATCCAGCCCCGATTGTGAAGTAGGAACAGTCGCCGCAGCTGGTACCGAGTGTGTTACAGTCGCTGCGCCCTTTGGGGCACTACCACAACAACAACAACATCACTGGAGGCGACCTTGGCACACGCCACGGTCATGGGTCTGGTCTACGGTCAGCCCAAGCGCATGAAGACCTCGATGGTCGCGAGTGCGTTCCCCAACGCCCTGTGGATTCCGGGCGAGGGGATCAACGCGATCAAGAGTGTCGCGCAGAACGAGTGGGGCTTCGAGCCCTCTGTGTACGATCATCCGGTCAGGACGCTCGAGGACCTTCTCGCGCTCATGCGCATGCTCGAGCAGGAAAGTCTGACCGAGTCGTATCCGGCGATCTGCGTCGACGGCATGACCGCTCTGTGCGAGAGCAGTCTGCGGTTCTGGAAGGACAACCCGAAGCTCACCAACAACGGCAAGGTCGACAAGTTCTGGCCCTACCAGCAGCTCAAGGACAAGCTGTTGCGGCTGGCGGAGACGTCGCGGCACATCGGAGTGAGTGTGTTCATGGTCGCCCATGAACAGGCCCCCGGTGCTGGCATGGACGGCAGCTTCGTCCCCGGCGGACCGTCCCTCGGTAGCAAGGGCCAGGTCGTCCGGGTCCCCGCCTGGTGCGACTTCAACGCCCGAGCTGTCGTGAACAAGGACTACCCAGACCCTTGGGTCAAGAGCGGTCTGTTCGTCGACCCGTGGGACAGCTCCTGGGTGACTGGTGACCGCAACGGCGTGGCCTACGCCGAAAGCCCGCCGAACGTCCGCGAGCTACTGCGCGCCAGCGCGGTCGACTACGGGCTGTCCCGTCGTCCTGGCCTCGAGTGGCAAGACGATGTGGCTGACGTGGTCGCGTCGGCCGTGCAGGTCGGCGACATCAACGATGCGATCAACGTCGGCGTCAACAAAGCGCAGAAGCTCGCGAAGGGAAACGGTCGCGACACGCAGCTGCACATCCGCTGGGCGGTTCAGGACGGCATCGCCCGCGGCGTCATCCAGAAGCAGCGCAGCAACAACCTGTTCAAGGTTCTCGAGCCCCCCGCCCCCAAGAAGGGTAAGGCTCCTCCCCCTCCGTCTGAGTGACGGCTGTTCCGGCAGTAAACCGGGTTCAACTACAACAACAACACGACAACGTCTGAGAGGACCCTCATGGGCTTCTACATCCCCGCAGAGACCGCTGCCGCCGTCGGCACCGGCAACCTTCCCCCCGGCACGGGCTACTACGCCGTCGAGATCACCAAGTTCGAGGACCGCGGTGTGCTCGATCGTCAGGGCAACTTCTCGTACTTCATCCACCTGAAGTTCGAGGACGGTGCGACGACTCGTGAGATCGGTTCGTGCCCGTTCGACGCCGAGGGCAACATGGCTCCGGCGCTGGCTGCCATGGACGAGGACACGCGGAACAAGAAGATCGGCGGCATGGTCGCCGCGCTCAAGCGCGTCGCTCTGTCATCTGGCATCACCGAGGACTACATGGCCGAGAGCGGCCTCAACACCGACCACCTGGTCGGCCGCACCGCCTACATCGCGTGGCTCGGCCGTCCCGAGGACACCCCGAAGGGTACCAAGGCCTACGGCGAGGTCAAGGCCTTCATCAGCAAGGACCTCTTCGACAACTACCAGGCCAAGGGCGAGAAGCCCGAGGACACGCGCCAGTTCCCGTGGCGACGCGCTGCGGCCAGCCAGGGCTCGTCGACCGGCAGCGGTGGAGGCAGCAAGATGCCCCCTCCCCCGCCCCGCGGAGGCTTCCCGCCGCCGCCCCGCAGCTGACCTGATGACCTGAGTCAACGCCCCCGTCACGGCCATGTTCGTGGCGGGGGTTTTCGCGGAGCTCCGATGACACCAGACCACCCGACGGTTCGACCCGGGACCCGATGGCAGCATCACAGCGGACGCTACTACCGCGTCGTGCTGGTGACCAACCTTCATTCAGACCAGCCGGAGAGGTTCCCGTTGATGGTGACTTACGTGGACGAACAGCAGCGAACGTGGTCGCGACCGCTGGTCGATTTCGTCCAGAAGATGGCACCTGTGGGGGGTTGATGAAGAGAAAGAACTGGACGAACCAAGAACTCAAGCGCGCCAAGGACCGTTGGCTCGACGGAGAGACCTGGCAGAGCATCGCTGACGAGATGAACGTGAACGCGAGCACGCTCAGAAAGCAGGTGCGACGGCTCTACGGAAAGCTCAGGAGGGAGAACACGCGCGTCTTTCGCGACGAGGCGAAGATCCTCGAAGCGATTCGACTGAGGAACACGCAGAAGTTGTCGTACGGGCTGATCGCAGACAGCATCTCATGGCACGCCTCGGTCAACGCCCTCGAACAGGCCGTTCGACGGTACTCTCGACACCATGAGCTGAAGGTGTACCAGGGCAAGCCCGCAAAACGGAACTCGCGACGGGGTCGTCGATGATGTTTGATCCGAGAGAGCGTGGTGCGCAGTGCGACCGGTGTCCTCTCGGGCCATCGGGCTGTTTGACGGACGCGTGGGAACCTGTGCCCCCTGAGGTTCACGAGGACACGACAGTCGCCGCGGTGCTCGAGGCGCCGAAGCAGGACGATGTACGACACGGGCTGCCGCTGAGCACGCTCGACGGCGCTGAATGGGACCGCGCGCTGAAGGCGAACGGACTCAATCGGTCGATGATCGACCTGTTCTTCGTGACCGCCTGCGCGTACAAGGACGGCTGGAAGAAGATGGAAGCGCAGCTTCGCCGACGCAGGAAGGTCGCCCAGAAGAAGCTGCGGAAGGAGGGCGCGTCCGCTGCGGAGGCCAAGCGGCGCGCGGAAGAAGCGCTGCCGCACCCGGCAGACTGCTGCGCGCCGTACCTACAGTCTCACCTGGTCAACTACGGGTACGTCATCCCGCTGGGCGCGACTCCTGCGCAACGAGTGCTCGAGACGAGCAAGAGCATGTCGGACCTCGAAGGTGACATGCGCGAGATCAAGGCGAGCAAGCTCACCTGGCAGGCCTTCGACTGGACTCAGGCGACCGGCGACTGGACCGTCAAGGTCATCTCGACCTACGACCCAGGCTACGTGAAGCACGCTCCGAAGGTGCGGCCGCAGTTCTACGCCACGCTGGGCAAAGCGTTCCGCTGGTTCAACGATGCGCTCAACTGGGTCGAGCCCGAGTTCCTGACGCAGCCGACTCCGCAGCAGCTACGGGAATGGCTCGCCGTGCCCTCTCCGTTCTGGGTCTACGACCTCGAGACCGACGGCATCAACGTGAGGGACATCAGGATCGATTGCCTCGCCATCGCGACACCCGACCTCGACGAGCACGGCCAGCCGACGATGCCGTGGGAGAAGGCCGCGCGAGTCGCACGCACGGTCGGCATCCACATCAACATGCCGCTGTTGTCGCGAGCAGTCTCAGGGGAGAAGGTCCGACATCTGCTGGACTACGAGCAGCGAGAGATTCACGACATCTTGGTCGAGTTCTTCCTCGACCAGCAGAAGCTCAAGGTCGGGCACAACATCGGATACTTCGACCGGCAGGTTGTCGAACACGTCTTCGGTGTGCGGCCAACGCCCATCATCGACACGCTGTTCGACGCGCGCTTCACGCACCCTGATCTCCCCAAGGGCCTCAAGCCGACGGGTCGGCGGCTCACTGACGTACACAAGTGGGAGACCAGCGAGAGCGGCGACGGCGCGGCGACTTCTCGCACGACGGTCAAGAGTCGGCTGCTCTACTGCCAGTACGACACGGTGGTCAACGCCCGCATCGCAGAGCCGCTGCGGCGTTCGGCTGACGACAACGGCGCGAACAGGCCCCTGCCCGAGTGGGCGAAGCCGGTGTCGTGGCCGAGCTCCACACCCTGGACGCTCCGCCACCTTGACCATGCTCGGCAGGACATGTGCGTCCAGATGCACCAGAACGGCGTCTACGTCAATCAGGCCAAGGTGGTCATGTTGACAGAGCGCTTCGAGAAGGTGGCTCACAGTCTGTACGACAAGCTGCAGACGCTGGCCGACGTCATCGGCGTCAAGCGCGCCAGCTCCGGCTTCAACCCCGGCTCGTTCCAGCAGGTGGGCGATCTGCTCTACGAGCAGTGGGACCTCGGCATCCCCTACGGCATGGACGCCAAAGACTTCTACACCGACACGGGAGCCAAGGGCACCGGAGATGCGGTGCTGCGTGCTCACATGGCGAGCCCGTACATCACTGACGACCAGAGGCAGTTCCTGCTCACGCTGAGGCAGTACCGCCGGGTCAAGACCAAGGTGCTCGGCACCCAGCTGTACAGTCTCCGCCCACTGAACGAGGGCGGGTCGCTTCACGCAGACGGTCGAGTACGGTCGACCTGGAACAGTCACACGACTGCTCCGGGTCGACTGTCCTCGAGCGGTCCGAACATGCAGAACCAATCCAGCCGCAAAGACCTGGGCGGTGTGCGCACGGTCTATTGCGCCGCGCCGGGCAACGTCCTCGTAGGCTGCGACCTGAGCGCTGCGCACCTGGTCGTGACAGCGAACTACTGGAAGATCCAGCGGCTTCTCGACTGCTTCGACCAAGACCTCGACCCGCACTGCTGGCTTGCGCTGGACCTCTTCGGAGACGACTTCAAGAACGCTCCCGGCTGGGACAAAGGCTTCAGCCTCCGCGCCGACCACAAGCCGAACAAGAAGAAGCGTGCCGGCCTGCTGCGCGAGCTGACCAAGACGTACCGCTACGCGTCCATCTACTGGGCCTCGGCGGAGACGAAGCACTCGGTCATCAGGTCGACTGAGATGACCAGGTTCAACGACGAAGGAGAGCTCATCACCGAGCTGCCGTACCTGCGCTTCGACCTCAATCAGGTGCGCTTCTTCGACAAGGTCTGGCACGAAGCCGAGCCCGACTGGATGATCGCGTGGCAGCAGATGCTGCAGCTCTACGAGAAGCAAGGCTTCATGGAAGACCCCGTCTTCGGTCGTCGCTCCGGCGGCCTCATGGAAGGCAAGAAGAACGAAGTCGTCAACTTCCCCGTACTGTCTTGCGAGGCGGCCATCATGGCCATCGCAGAACAGCGGGTACTCGAAGCCTTCCCCTTCCAGAAGTGGGGGCCGGGCACGGGGCTCACCGCCCAGGTCCACGACTCCCTGGTGGTCGAGGTTCCCGAGCATCTGGCCGAATGGGCGCAGAAGACCATGACGGAGTGCATGACGATCAAGGTGCCGGGATGGCCCGTCCCGTTTACCTGCGAGGCCGACGTCGGCCTCACCTGGGCAGAAGTGTGATACATCTGTTTGACAACGACACGGAACGGCTTACTACGGTATCCGTCAAAGGAGCGACGAATGAGTGACCTGGACTACCGGTTCTTCCTGGCGCACGACCGCGGCGAAAGCGACGAGCGTGTCGACCAGTGGCGTGAAACCCTGACCGAGGGGCTCGGCGAGGCATACCCAGACCATGCGATCACGGTCGTCGCCGGCCGCGATGACTACCGCAGCCGCGCGTCGGACGCCGGCGGCTGGAAGGGCTGGCCGTCGACGGTCGTGTCTGGTCGACTGTGGGACGGCTCTCCGCGCTTCCACGGTGTCATCCGCCCGGCGCAGTACGTCGGCGTGATGGACACGGTGTGTGGCCGGGCGACCTTCGACATGATCGAAGGCTTCATCCGTGAGGGCAAGATCGCCTGGGTCTGGGACACCCGGACCGGCGAGTACCACAAGATTCGTGGGGCCGTGCGCCTGCCTGGCGACGACTACAAGGCCTGGGGCCGTCTCGTCGTCCGCGAAGAAGGGGCTGTGCAGTGACCGCACCGACCACCCGCACGCTGGGTAAGGACGACTGGATGACCCCAGCGGAGGTGTTCGACCCGGTCAACCAGGTCGTCCAGTTCGACCTCGATGCCTGTGCCACGAACCTCGACGCAGCTCGTGTCGACCCGTTCATCGACCCCAAGACCGACGCGCTTCGGGTGCGCTGGGCCGACTATGGGCGGCGCGTCTGGTGCAACCCCCCGTACGGTCGCGACATCCGGTACTGGTTCGAGAAGGCTGCACGCGCCTGCCTTGACGGGTGCGAGCTGGTTGTGCTTCTCGCCTACGCCAACACCGACACGACCTACTGGCGCGAGTACGTCGCGCGGTACCCGATGGTCTGGTCGGTCATCTTCCTGACGCCGCGGGTCAGGTTCGTTCGACCAGACGGAGAGCCTGCGGCGGGTGCGCCGAAGGGCAGCGCCCTCATCTGCTACAGCCACAGGCCGCGTCCCGGCGGTTCGAGGATCCCCCACGCCTATTGGGACTACAAGAACGAGCCCTTCACCGACGTCATCCGGCGCACCGGCATCACCCACGGAGCAACATGAGCACCCCTAAGATCCTGAGCGTCTCGTCCAACATCAAGTCCGCGGACGGTAGCCCCCGCAGCTACGACCTCGGCGAGAAGACCCTCATCGTCGGCCCCAACGGGTCGGGCAAGAGCGCTATCGTCCAAGCCGTCTCCCTCGCTGTCAGCGGCGCAGTCGAAGAAGTCGCAGGACGAGCCGTCACCAGCGACCCCGCACTGCTCATGACTCTGGCGCACCAGCACGGCCACGACGGCAGCGTGGTGTTCGCTCGAGTCAACCTCGATAACGGAGAGCACTGCCAGTGGGAGACGTCTCGCGACGGCTCTCGCGTGAAGACGCCCGCACACATCCGGCCGCGGTGGGTGATCCCTCACACCAGCAAGCAGCACAGCCCCCACTTCCCGCTCCGCGATGTCCGCGAAGTTCTGACCGGAGCGCCCAAGAAGGCGCGTGAGAGGTTCCTCGCCTGGGTCTGCGCGGACCTGGACGACGAAACGGTCGAAGCCGCGCTGGGAGACGACTACGAACAGTACCTGCAGCTGACCGCTGGGTGTGATGACCTCGTCCCTGTCGACCGCCTGACCCATTCGATCAGCACCGCAGACAAGACCGCGAGGAAGCTGCGGGCGGAGGCCAAGGCGCAGGCACAGCTGCGCGACAAGCTGCTGTCCGAAGTCGGCGTGCGCCCGGCGGACGCTGCCGTACTGGCGGCGCGTGACGCCGTCCGCGAGGCGCAGGAGCTGCACGAAGCCGCGCTGCTCTCCGCGGGGGCGGGGGAGAGCCGGCGACGGCGAGAGCTGCTCCACAGCCTGTTGGGGCAGCTCAGGGCCGACGAGCAGCGACTGTTGTCGCAGGTCGCCGAAGAAGAAGCCAGGCTCTCTGACCTCGAAGAGAGCGAGAGCGTGGAAGTCCGTGGCAGCGTCGGAGCGCTGCACGCACTCGAGTGGGCGATGTCCATCTCCGCGGACTCTTGCCCCATCTGCTCTTCGCCCGTCGGAGCGCAGCACGTATCAGCCTGTCGAGACTTCTACGCGCACAAGGTCGAAGACGCCACCGCCCGAGATACCCGACGGCGTGAAGCTGCTGCTGGCCTCGCGTCTCGACAGGCGCGGCTGTCGGCAGTGCGGCAGAAGATCGCGATGCACGAAGACGAGCTCGACGCCATGCCGGCGCACAACCCCAACGACGAGGGCGTCTCCGTCGACCAGACCCGCGACGCACTCTCCGCGGCACAGGCGAAGCTGAACGCACTCAACACTGCCGCGAGCCAGTGGAAGACGCTGCAGGCTGCGAAGAACCTGGTCGAAGTCAACCACGCAACGGCTAAGACCTTCTCTCGCTACAAGAAGGCCGCCCAGGACGTCGTGTCTCGGCTGCTCAACGAGAAGGTCGAGTCCTTCTGTGCCAAGGTCTCGAGCTACCTGCCCGAAGGGTGGGAGTTCGGCGTCATGGTCACCGACAACGGTCGCGACGCCTTCTACTACGGCCTGTACGAAGGCCACGGAGAGGGTCGCTACCTCAAGGTCGGCCTGTCTGAGGCGCAGCGTGTGACGGTGACTCTCGCGATGTGCGCCGCCCTCGATGACATGATGCCGCTGCCGCTGGCGGTTCTCGCCCCGGAAGACCGTGGGTGGGACGCGCAGACGCTCGGAGAGGTCATGCAGGCCTTCAAGCGGGTCAAGCAGACGGTGCTGCTGACCTCGACGGTCATGCCCGCCAGCGACTACCTGAAGGGGTGGAAGGTGATCGACCTGCGGAAGGCCGCGACGCCTCGTCTCCGCCTTCCGGCTCCGTCGCTGCCCGAAGATGACGGCGACGAAGTCCAGGTCACGCACTCCCTGCCGAAGCTGCCCGACGAGCTGTCCGTCAGGGCGGCTCCGTCCAGTGGTCGTGCCCGCGGAGGGAAGTTCCGGTCGCTGCGCATCCGCGTGTCGAAGTACGTCGCCGAGCACGGCCTGGAGGCGGCGCGGCACGCATTCCGCCTTGCGCACCCAGACCTCGTCGTCGAAGATGAAACCTCGCCGGATGCTTTCGCGGAAGCCGCTGCGAACTTCCTCGCCCCCATCGGGCCGCAGTATGCTT
>AACY020014170.1_pt1 | contig 14849 bp, 25 predicted proteins | sample 267378 | NCBI WGS metagenome assembly AACY02 (sample SAMN02954345, study PRJNA13694) | marine metagenome | biome: aquatic; feature: ocean; material: water; isolation source: isolated as part of a large dataset composed predominantly from surface... | reverse complement strand
AATTTTCTGTAAGAACCACCGAAGGGTTCGGTACCTGCTTACGCGTTCAAAACTTCTAAAGCGAATCCTCATGTGTCTGGACATATGTGACCCCCCTGTCCAAAGTAACTGTTATTGATTTTAATGTGATACGAGCAGTATGTAAAATTACATTTCGGACATTTCTGAGATTTTTTTTTATCCTCGGAGCACATGTGTTTGAAAGTACTGTCACACTCGACATTCTTTGAGGTCAATTGGCGTAAGGTCTCAATACCCTGGATGGCACCGATCATTTGTAATATACATAGATAAAGATTACAAAAATTACCGCAAATCTTTATCAGCCGTATAGTACGTCTTACCCTTAGTGGCAAAACTATACACCCTCGCGTACCCCCACGCTTGTGGAGAAGCTCCCGGTCGATGCCCGGTTCTCCACGCGGCGAGTCCCCTCTTGTACACGGTCTTCACGGTCTTTAGAGGAATGCCAGTAGCCTTCGCAATATCTGGCAACGACTTAACATCTGAGCCGTACCTTTTCCGGAACTTTTGGGTGTAGGAGGAAGTCTTCGTCTTTTGTCCTTTGTCTGTTCGGAACTTGGTGTAATCTCTCTTGAGCATCTTTTTGTATCGCGTCTCAACTTCGCCGAGTGTGAGGAGTCCCCTGAAATATTTGAGCGGAGCGTAAATCTTCCCCTTAGTTTGACGCAAGGTTGAGACCTTACGGCGGATTTGGGCATCGGCGAGGGGCATCCTTAATATTATTTAAGATTTTTCTGATGCTCTTCGATTGCTCTTCGAAGAGACGCCTTACACGGACACCCATAGATATCCTCCTGTCCACCGCAGTTTTCCAAATATTCGAGATGCTTGTTTCTCTCGCAATTATTCGAGTCAAAAAAATCCGGCATGCCCTTTGTCTTCTTCTCGTAACATTGAGTTATTTCGAAAGCTGAACCTTTTCCGTCCCATTTAAAAAAACCATCCCACATTTTTTCCTCAATTGGAATCTGATGTTCGATACGCATTTTAAAACCCAATGGGTCTATGGAGCTCAGGACGTCATCTTCATTTGAGAGTTCTATATAAGATTTTTCTTCCTTATCTGTGATATATTTACCTTTGCAGTACTGCAATTTAGAGTTTCGCTTCTTCAGTTTTTTGACAACGCGTGGTGCAAGTTCTCGTGGGACTCCGACTCCTCCATTATTCACGAGTTCGGTTAAATCTCCTTTTCCGAGCGTTTTTGCGACCATGAAGTTATTAAGCATCGTCGCCCACTCAGATGATTCTTTCTCGATACGTTCGGCCTCGGCTTCGGCTTCCTTCCTCTTACGTTCGGCCTCGACTACTTCAGCTCTGGCGGTTTCGTTCGCCTCCTTCGAGGCTCTCTCCCTGGCCTCCACCCTCTCCTGACGGGCTCGTTTCTTCGCGTCGCGCGCATCCTCCTTCGCGTCGCGCGCAGCCTTCTCCTTATTCCTGACACTCATAACCACGACAGAGGATACCACCGACGAAATGGACATTCCGGTGATTACGACCAAGGCGAACGTCATATTGTTTACTCATATTTTTATTGTTACGTACGACACGGCGAGGACGAACAAACTGAAAAACGCATCACTTGGACTCCATTGGTATCCCTCGTCGAAGTCACCCAGTGTGTATTTAGTCATTAGAACCACGATCACAGGGATGATTAGTTCTTTCCTGAAATTCGACTGATTAGGTATCCGTTTCAAAATGTACGTCAACGTCGCAGCGAAGAGGGCGTGTCCTAACATTTCTACTTTTCCTTTAGATATTTAATTGCAACTTCGATCGACGGGTAGATGAGTTTTCCGAAGCGGACGCGACCCGTCCTAGGATTGTACCAGCCATCGTGTCCTTTGAACTTTGCCCTGTGGACCTCGATCATATAAAAGAATAACATTATATTTTATGTATGAGCCTATCAATCATCTGTGGCAACATGTTCAGCGGGAAAACATCCGAGCTTATCCGGCGCCTAAAATGTCGAAAGGCGATCGGTGATAAAATCTTGGTCATCAACTCGAGTAAGGACACGCGGTCTACCGAACGGGTGCTGAGAACGCACGACAACGTCACGTTCACGTGTCTCAAGGTGTATGACATCTTCGACGTGATACACATGCCGGAATTCGACGACGCCGACGTAGTTGCCATAGACGAGGCTCAATTTTTTCCTCGGCTCAAAAAGTTCGTGGAGTGTGGGATGTACGTCAACAAAAACATCATCATCGCGGGACTCGACGCGGACTCGTCGCAGCGAAAGATCGGTGAGATCATAGATTGCATCCCGATGGCGTGCGACGTGACCAAACTTTCGGCGCTTTGCATGCGATGCAAAAACGGAACTCCTGGTCCTTTCACGAAGCGCACCGTAGACGACAAAAGTCCTGAACTCATAGGAGGCTGCGACAAATACGTAGCGGTGTGCAGATACCATCTCACCTCCTATGGACATCTAGTATGAGCACGGTCCTCTTACCCACCCCTTCTTTTATCAACTCGTGGTACCTGCTATGATCGAAAAGAAATTCCCCGCCTTCTTCGTGGACGTGCTGTCCCCCGTCCGTGTAAAGAACGCATCTACCACCACTCTGCACGGTTATGTGGTATCGCAACAGGCGGTTACATTCCGCTCGGTGTGGGTCGAGTCGCATAGGACCTTCACTCACGGCGAACGCCGCCACTTTCGTTTCGACGCATGGGATCTGTTTCAGGAGACTGTTGAGTAAGGGGAAATCTTCAACCCTGTAATAATAGTAGTTATCATTCTTCTCGAACCAAGGAGAGAGGTCGTGGTAAAATCTCTTCTTCAGCGAGGGATGGACCCGTTCGAATTCCTCTTGAATCTTCTTAAAGTGGAGTTTAATCAGCGCCAGGCCGGGGTAATTGGACACCTTGCACGGACTAAACATATGGATGATGTCTCTGAACGAATTGCGTATTCCACAGAGCGGTCGACGAACGTTCTGAAAATACAGGCTGTCTAAAGGAAATTTGCAGAAATCCCACATCACCATCAGCGTGGGAACCGCCAGGACACTTTTGACCCACATTATTATCTCTGTATAAAATAAAAAACGAACGAAATGCCCGGATACACCGAACCGCTCGAGCCCGAGCCCACCAAGGAGAAGAAAGAGATCAAGTCCCGCTTCGCGATGCCCACGAAGCTCACCATCGTTCAGATGGTCCTCCTCGCGTTCCTAGTCATTCACGCGTGGACCTCCCGCAAGGTTAAGGGTGTGGTAGTTTCCACCATCGCCCTCGCCATAGGCCTCCTCCATATGTACGATCACCTCTACCGAGTTGGACGCCACGGTGGTGAGCACCTGTTCTTCCTTCCCAAGAAGGAGGAGTACGGCTGCAAGTCCTGCATGTAAAAAAATTCAAAACGTAATGTAAGTATGCGCGTCAGGATTCGTCGGAGCCCTAACCCGGCGAAGAAATTCAGGGCGACACTAGAAGACGGCAGGACTGTTGACTTTGGTGCGAGTGGATATAGCAACTACACCAAACACAAGAATCCTTCTCGTATGCGAGCGTACGTGCGGCGGCACGGCGGTAAAATATCGATGGGTCTGATTTCAGAACAGGACCCCAAAAAAATTCAGACTCGAATGTTAGACGTCGACCGAAGCGACAAAGAGAGCTGGGGTGTGAGCGGCGTAGGAAGCGCTGGTTTTTGGTCCCGATGGTATCTGTGGAGTTATCCCTCGTTCGGTCAGGTGGACAAGTTCCTGAAGAGGCGGTTCGGAATCATTGTTTCGCGTTGAGAATTTGGTCGACTAAATCTTCAGGCTGTTGCTCCATCATATCGCGGAGACTTTCACACGAGTCTTTCATCTCCATTATCGCGATGTCTACATTTGAGAACGGTAAGCACTTCTTACGCTCTTCGTCCTGGCTCTGCCACGTGCAGGAATTTCGTACCTGATCTTCGGTGAGTCTCCCGTAATCAACTTTCATCTCTTCTGTGGGTTCCATCATGTCTTTCAGGTAAGATTTCCAGTCCTGGAACCCACTGAAGGTCAGAATGCTTTCGTTACTTTTGTAATATTGCATGCCCTTTTTGATTTCCGCTCGAGCATCTTCGCTCGTCAACTCATTGTACAAGGTGCAAAGTTCCGGTGATTTTTCCTGAAGCTTTCTGAACGAGTCGAGCATCGCGTTCTTCGTCGTGAGGTCACCGGGGAGTTCTCCCTCTCTCGGGATGTCGGTGCCGATGAGTCGCAATTCGTTGGCCAAGTCCATGAACTGCCGCATCTTCTTCATCCTGACAACCTTCTCAAAGTGAGGTGAAGTTCCTGGTATGAAACCGGTGATAAAACCTCCCGCCGCCGAGCTGGACAGGGATGAGCAGCAGCACATCAGGAGAAGGAGGCTCGCCATTTGGTAGTAGTCTATATTTTTTTATGTGATTATAGTAATAAACAATGGATCCACTTTCGATGCTCAGTTTGCCAATGACCATGATGAATGTCGTTTCCGGTCTCTCCGCGGGTATTCCCGTCATCGGTGATATAACTCCCAAAACCGACGGTCCTTTGAGTGACAAGGAGTTCGGTTCCTACATCGCCAGTGTAATTTGTTTGATCATAATGATATATATGATAGTCAAAATGCCCTTCAAGACACCCCCCATTATGTTAGCCTGCTGTTGCTCCCTCTCCTCGTGCAGCAGCTCCACCAGCCGCATCGTTGACGAATCCAAGCGTCGTATGGCGTCCTCTCCGGCCGAGGAGTGAGTCAATTTCAAATAAAGTTGTCCACGCGATACATGTTCACATTGAACGACCCTTTCCCCGTGACGTCGACTGATTCACTAGAATGAAGTTCCTGGCAGCCGACGTCATCCATGCAATCTCTGTCCTTGTGTCCCACAGGTATGGAATATAGATTATCACCCCCCGTAGTCGTGTAGAAGTGATACCGATCTCGCCTGCCCCTGACCTCCTTACCATATAAGGGTAAGGTTTCCCCTTGCTCGCCTGTTAAGACTCCCATCTGGTGGAAGACACCCGGCTTCCAACTTCGAATAGGTGGCTGACGGAATTCCGGCTCCATCCGAGGGGGAGGAGGCGCCCTCGCGGTGCGAAAAACTGGGCGAGAGACGACGACCTTCTTGGGGTTGGCCAAGAGGTAGGCCACGGTTGCTATAAGGGTGATTACGACGACCATCATCACTTGGGATTTAGTCTGCTTCTTCATATTACAGTCTAATTAGATTTTTTCTGAGTTTCACCGCTATGTCGTATAGTAATAACAGGACCAGAATTCCCAATATATAAGGAATCGTATTGGTCAACGACTGGACCCCGGATTCGACGATTAAAAAGACGGTCTCGACCGTCGTCGCCCCCCTCTCTACAGCCCCTCCGATACTTCCCACGAGCACAAAAGGACATCGTATTAGTTTGTAAAAGGCTAATCGAATCTCCTGTTTCGTCCTAATGTAATTCATGACACCATTATGCACCGCCGCAACCCTGGCGAGGTGCTCCTTGTGACTGTAATACACTTGTAAAATTTTCAGTTTGTGATTAAGAAATTGTTCGTACGCACTGACTGAATTTAGTACGGTTATCAGTAATAATATGATGGTACTACCATACCACAACCTGTACATATTACTAATTTAGTACGAAAGCTCTAAGCTCCATGCTTCATTCTGACGCACACAAGACACCCGACCCCCACGAGGCCGTCGAACCGAATTTCACGAAAGGTGTATTTAAGCGCCTAAAACGTATCCTGTTGCTACCGCCGTGCACACATTTGAAGCGTCGCTCTCAAATACCCCCGGCATCATCCTCTACCGCGACGCGCTTCTTCGATAATTCGACACGTGGCAAAATATGGAAACCATCAACCATATTCTCGGAGCGTACAAGGAAATGGAAGACGCGACTGTCATTTCTTATGATGAGCAGCCGGAATCGTTATTCCCATATTATATGGTCTTGGACGGTACCTCTTCAAGTCAGATCGTCATCTCAGATCTTCTGAAACTGTTTGCGAGGATTCAAGAAGATCAGGGTTACGTTCCCAGTGAATTCGCGATGGTGTTTCAACACATTGTCACGTACCGCGCGATAGACGCGGCCAATTCAGACGATCGCCAAAGCTTTCAGCTGTACAGTTTCATCGCACAAGAGCTGTTTCGTTGTATGGACATCCCTGAGGGTGGATTCGACGAAGACGACCCATGCTTTTTCAGTTGTGGTCACAAAGCACTAAGCAGCTTATCTGAAAGAATGGTACCTCTCGAAGAAATCATCGCCGAGCTAAAAACTCGCGAAGAGGACGACGACGAGCTAATCAATCAAATTTTAGGAGACAACCGCATTTAATAAATAAATATCTTTTGGTACTATATATGACTTGGATTCAACCTGAATTCGTAGGTTTTCTTTTTGGAAGTAGCTCAATAATCGCTTTGATATTATTGATTATAGATCGCACCACAAAACCATGAGGTTCATTTTTCAACGCGCAAACGCCTCCGAGCCGCATCACGGTCCGGAATCGACTTTCACGAAAAGCGTGTTTGAACGCTTAAAACGTATCCTGTTGCTACCGCCGTGCACACATTTGAAGCGTCGCTCTCAAATACCCCCGGCGTCATCCTCTATCTCGGAAACAAACAACCCAAAAGTGCCAGGCTGGCACTTTTTCTGATGGACCTTCCTCTCGATTGTTTCGGTCTCATTGTTGAGAAATTGGGATCCAATGATGTGACGTCACTCCTTTACGTGAACAAGCAAGTCCGCGAAGACACGTTGGCCACCTTGTCTCCGCAGCAGTGTCTGTGGGCAGCTGGAAAAATCTTGAATAAGGAATATGCTGAGCGGGCTCTCTTTGCAGGTGCTCGTATAAACAAGATCGACCAGGGTACAGGCAAGAGCGTTCTGAAACTCATCGAAGGAAGAAGCGGAGGGGAACAGCTTTATGCGCGCCTCGAAAGATGGAACGATCACACGAAAACGTTTGGACCCAGCGTGTATTCTGCAAGAGCTCAAACCCAGGAGGAACTCGACCGTCATCTAGTCAGATGCGTCAAGCAATTTGCGGGTTTGGATTTTTATGGTGAGTGTTATGAGCATATCAATGACTTACACCCCTATGAGGAGTCTGATTACTTGGATTACGGAGTCGGATGCAAGAATATGGGCTTGTCGATCAAAGAGGCCTTACTGGATGGAGCCGACCCCAACGTCAGAACGCGGATCGTATCCATGATAGACATGGAAGGGGGACTGTTGCACCTACTCACAGTGGACCCTACCGAGACACTATCACCAATGTATAGTGATTGTGAGGACATTGTGGACATCATCAGAGAGCTCAAATCCTTTGGTATCGACATGAACCAGGTTGATAGCAAGAATGATAAGGATCTACCGAGTCAAGAGACTGCACTGCATTATGCCTGCTGGGCAAAAACAGATCTCGGTCCGTGCGAACCTGGCATCCGTCCAGCGATCGTGAAGGCGCTGCTGGATTGTGGAGCAGACCCTAACAAGGCCAATTCTCGAGGAATGACTTGCCTCCATGATTTGGTTTTCCTCCTTATTCCAAACGATCTGACTCCAAATGATCTTACTCCAGATGATCTTAACGATAACCAACGGTTGCTGGAGGAAAACAATACACTGGTGAAGATGTTATTTTCTTATGGACACCGTGCTGTATGATTAGGAATAAATTTGTTTATAATATGATTCGTCGGTTTATTATTAATCATCGCCTTAAAACCATGAGGTTCATTTTCAAAGCGCAAACGCCTCCGAGCCGCATCACGGTCCGGAATCGACTTTCACGAAAAGCGTGTTTGAACGCTTAAAACGTATCCTGTTGCTACCGCCGTGCACACCTTTGAAGCGTCGCTCTCAAATACCCCCGGCATCATCCTCTACCGCGACGCGCTTCTGTGATAATTCGACACGTGGCAAAATATGGAACTCTCCATCAAAGAACTCGATGAAGCTGTGGCCCTGCGTCTCAAATTACATAATCAGAAGAAATTTGAAAACCAAGAAATTGTCAAAACTAGGATTCGGCTCTGTACTCAAACCCCACCTAAGGTGATCCTGGGTGCACTTGATTTAGGGTTTGAAAAACTGGAGAGGGCTAATGCAAAAATTGAACAGCTGGAGAAAGAACTCAAGGTGTGTTGGGTCATTTCTACGCTGATATTTTTACATTTTTTAGTGACTCTCTACCTATACAGGGTATCGAGACGTCTTCACCCAACGACACTGCCCGTAAAGGCGCCTTCAATATGGCTCTTCAGAACGAGGTCTACAAGGCCGCATCTTCGGACACGCTCCTTCACAAAGTCGTGTCTCAACACCAAGACGTATGTGTCATACTCTCGGTCGGTGTGGACGAACTCAGCTCTGCACAAAAGAAGCTACTCTTCGAAGCGTGCATCGACATCGGTACCAGCGATACCGCAAAGGTGAACACGTTTAACCCATCGTGCGATCCGAGCGGTGACCACATCATGTGTACGATACTCGTTCCCGGGGTTCCGATGTGCTACTTGAAGCTTGATTTGATGGAATCAGAGTCCGACGAACACTATCCACTAGACGCTTTGGAGTCGTGTGTACGGGTTTTTACACTCATGTTTCCTTCTGAATACTGATAATTTAATATAAAAAAAAGATATACTTTAATTAGATAGAATGCCCATCCCAGTGGTGAACTATGCCCGGCTTGAAAGACTCAAACCACCGGAAAACAAAAACATTCAGTGGAACCTCAATACGTTCCTAGTTATTTTTATATGCCTGTCTGTTCTTTGTATGTATAAACGAGCCTCGAATATTCACACCAGGCGGAGGAGGTACACAACGCTCGACGGATATCTCGAACAAAGAGAATGAATCACTCGAGTGCGGACACTATGCCGTAACGGATACAATCCTTGGGCGACAGGTAAATGTCTTTCTGCATTAATCTTTTGAATTTACGCTCCGGAATTTGGGTTTTTTCCATATACATTTTTTTGAGCATCTTCATAAATTTGTCAGTGGACCGAAGTTCGTGCTTAAGATCTTCATAGTTTCCCCACATCTCAGTGGAGATCTGATGAATCAACACGAAGGCATTCTTACCCATCCGTCTCTCGGAACCTCCGAGGAGCATAAATGTGGCCGCCGAACAACACGAACCTTGTGCCACTGTTATTACGCGAACTCTGGAAGATTCCAGGACGTTCATGAGGTTCATACCTGAAAATATACATCCACCATCTGAATGAATGTGAACCTTTATCAGGGGTTCGTAACCACAATTCTGCCTTTTTTTTTAGAAGTTCTATCTCCAACTTCTTAAATTTTTCAACAAATTCAAGGGCGTTTTCACGATCCACATCTCCATAAAATAAGATTTCATTGCCAGTGATTTTGACAGTTTCCGTAACTTCAGATTCTTCCTCTTTCGTAGACATTACGCAACTGCTTCTTTACTTTACTCACCTCTCTTGCTTTTAAATTACTTCCGACGCAGAGATGATTGATGACATCAAAATCCTGTGGTGTAATTTTATAGTTAAAGAGTGGTTCCAGATCACCCTTCTCTGCATATTTTTTCAGCAAACCGACCTCCTCCACCCCCAGATTCAGTCTCGATTTCTTTTGAATGCTGGCGAACTTTGATTTTCGCATCCTGTAATTCCCCAGCTTCGTCCAACAGCTCCCCGGTCGGATTTTGTCCCGATTAAGAGGTTCACCGAGCGAAGCCTTCGGTATGGTCAGCGCGTGTAACACGAAATACGGCATCAGGAACCAACTGCCCCGGGTGTATATATGTGTGTCGAAGAAGTCCGCGTCAGAGAAAGCTATTGTCGTCCTCGCTATGTCCGCGCCGACGGAGTTGATATAATTCTCCTGAAACACGTCCCACACATGACCATGTTCGGAGATACTGTCACGAATGTGTATCGGTCCGGGATCACACAGAACGTCGGCTATGAAATCTTTCGGGGTTTGGAAATCGTCCATCGTGTCGTACCCTTCGGAGTAGTTGAAAAAACTTCTGATGTTCCCCTGGCATCTGCGCGCGGCGGCTTCCACCTCGGGTGTCACCTCGTCTACGAGCTGTAACAACGTGTCGGGTTTGTGTTTGGGGATGAACACCGTCTCGAAGTTGGGGTACATACACATGTTCGTCGTGGTTATGATAAGGGATCCGCGAGAGAGACGGTCACCGTCAGATACGCACTCGACGATTTGTTTAAACATTGTGTCGTAATCTTCGATGTAGACATGTTGAGCCGAAGGTTTGATGAACGGAAGGAAAAGTGATTTAGATTTGAGATGTTCACCCAGAAGCTCTACACATTTCAGGCCACGGAGCGCTTCTCTCAACACGAAACTTTTACCAACTCCCGTGGAGCCGCAAATGAACACATTTTTACCCTTGTTCAGGTAACCCTGAATCAATGCAATTTTGTTTCCGTGTATCGTGTGAACCTTTTCATGCTTTTTTTCGTCTTTAACTACAGTAATGAAAGAATCCATCGAGGCTGATGACTTTATTAATCAGGGGGTAGATTTAGTTTTAGGTAACCCCGCACTACAGAAGCGTATCGTCGAACCCTTAACTAAGAAGGTCGTTCTACCATACGTGATTTGCACGGGTCTGTTTAACATTACTATCTTGATTCTCCTCCTCTACCTTGTTCGAGGTCATCGTCGTCAACCGCCATAATACCCTCCTCCTCTTCCTCTTCCTCTTCTTCGTCTTCGTCTACATCAATCTCTACGTCAATCTCTTCCTCGTCTTCACCCTCTTTATTAAAAATCTTTTCCAGTGGAGTATTTCTGGTGATACTCTTCAGGAGTGGAATGGCGCGGACGCGAAGGATCTCAGGTTTGGTAAAGTTCGATTCACGCGGGTATTCCCTTTCAAACTTCAAAAGGATGTGTTTGGGAATGGGCGGACTTTGTTCTAACAACGAGTCATATGTCGTTTTGCAATCTTCCACGAACTTCAGACCCTCCTTCTTACGCTCCTCTCTCGGCAGGGCGAGTTGGAGTCGAATGTTCCTGCTTAGGTTCCCGTGTGCGAGTGCGGCTGTCCGGTGGTTCTCCATGAGCTCCTGTATTTTTAGGAAGGTGCTAATAGTAGCTATAAGGCCCGCAATAAGATTCAAACCACCGATAATCGAAGGAGCCATGGGTTGGATAGAGACGGGTAATGTACTCTGAGCGAAATTCGCCGTACCCGTCAGCGTACTCAAAACGATGACCGGTAGGTTAAACCGGAGAGACAGCTTCCGGTACATCAGGAAAGATCTATGGTGCATATAGCGGTAACAGGCACTCTGCTCCCCCCAATTTTTAAGAATAACTTCGTGGTAATCGTTCCACGATGCCGCCATTTTTTCCTCTGTTATATTTTCTACGCTCATCTTAGTAAATATGAATATAATATTTTGGATTCATTTTTGTTTTTTGTTATGGATTCTGGTGACTCCTTTCCTGAACGATCGCAGACAGCTGGAGTTTTATGGTATGATAATCCCCTTTATTTTTTATCACTGGTCGGTGAATGACGACACCTGCGCTATGACGCAGTTGGAGATGATGCTCACAAATCAGGAAAAGGAGAAGACCTTCATGCACCGCGTCGTTTCACCGATATACGTGATGGAAGAAAATGATGTAAATAAAATTACAAAAACAGTGTTCTTTACTCTATGGGCATTTAGTCAGTACAGACTCGGTCATTTCAGTATGTTCACAGAGGATTTGAAGCGGCTCTTCGGGAAGAGTCTGTGATCTCCGGGAGCTGTTGTCTGAACGTGTTAGCAGATGCGAACAACAGTTCACAAAAAAAGCGTCCATTTTCATAGAAATGATTGTCTTTCCGAACAGCCTGCCAGAGTTTGATCACGCAATCTTTCTTCGCGCAGTCGATACGCATATTGAAGATGGGTCGATTCCCAGTCAATCTACCTTTGAAATAGATGACAAAACCTCCGTAACTCGGACCACCATTGGATCTGCAGACCGGTTCAAAGCGTATGAATTCTTCGGCACGCATACCAGCTTGGTGCATGCGATTGACCAGCTGAGTTCTCAGTTTTTCGTATACGTGCAATCTCGCGATCTGTCTTTTGATTCGCTCACAGAAATCGTGTCTCATTTTTTCTTTCTGTTGATTGAACGCGCGGATATATTGTTCGTAGGTCATATTCGCCTCAGCAACCAGAGATTTGTGCTTTGCTGTCACGCGGCTGATACTTTTATGGGTATTCAGGTTAGCGTACAACCTGGAGATCCGCCGGTGCGTGAAGGAAATATCCTGCTCCTTCGTGCGTAGCTCGCGCTCCCACGTCCGACGCTGCATATTCCATTCAGACGACGTGATGCGGTATGGTGATACTCGAAGGCGTGGTAGTGTTACTCGTGCTTCGTGGGTGGGTAAGACGCTTATTCCATCGAGATTAAGCGTGGGATCGGCGAACACACCGTCGCTGACGGAGAAAGACACCCATGGTATTTTTACGGCGCGCGGTGTCTCGTGGTCATGCAGTCGCTTGATGTCGTCCGCGAGTGAGACGAAGAGGCTTTCTTGCATCGTACCGTCGGCGGCCGCGTCGCTGATCTTGTCCAGCATCTCTCGGTGGATGTCATCGAGGGTGTCGCTCATCGTGCACGCGCGGTGTGTTGTGCGGTCCGTGTCACGCGGTTTGGGCGGGAAAAATCAAAAGTCCCTGCACCCCCCAATTTTAAAAAAATATACGGTTCGGCACACGCCACTTTTCGTTGCACGTGGCCTCGGCCTCCACGCGACGACGCATACACAGCGATGAGTTCAATGGCGTCCTCCTCTCTCTGCTCCGGCGTCATCGGAGATCACGGTCACAACGCAGCTCCTCTCGCTGATGACCCGTGTTGTGAGTCGTGCAACCACGAGGTGACCGTGGCTAGGGTTACGAGTTCCATGGTTTCCGGGTTGAAACAACCGGGAGTGGAATTAAACCGACAGGTTGGCGAATTAAAGAAATCTCGTTCAAGAGAGGTTCTGAAAATTTTTTGAGGTATACCAATATTTTTAATCATCACTTATGTAAATGTTTGCCCTGTTGTGCCGCCCCATCGTCGTCCCAACTCAGACGGGAACCCCCGTCCTTCGCGCGAACGACTGCAGGATCGCATATGTTCAGCCGAATAAAGAGGGAAAGTTGGAGACCGAGATACTAGAGGCTCCCCCGATCACAATAGGACCGGATCAACAGAGTGAAAAATTTTAATCTCAACACTTTATAATGGGAGCACTGAACATAGTGGTGATGCTCTGTGTATCCTCCATCCTCATCCTCTCGTTGATGGGTGGGGTCGGTACGGGTCTCTACAAGGCTGGTTCAGAGGAACAGACTCAAAAGTTAGAGCGCGAAGCGAACGAGACGTGGGTGAAACAGATGGAAGACGACATGTATGAGGAGTTGGATCAGTACCAAGATCCCAGGAGTAAGAGCTTCAGAACGAGGGTTGAGAAATCAGAGGGGTTCGGGCAACTTCCGTATTTTCCCTCCGGTGCGTATTTTAGGCGACGACCCACGGAGTCCGCCCTTCTCTGGCCGAATCGCGGCGATACACTTCCCAACCGGGGTCGCGACTCATTTTCACTCGAAGGTAATCCAGTCAGAGTCGTAGACAACATCACAGATGTCGAGGTTGAATGGGGTAGGTACGATAAAGACGCCTGGACGAACCTATGGGCGAAAGACGATCTTCGTGTCGATTGTGGATCTGACGCTATAAACAGCTTTCAAATACGCTCGGAGAAGTTCGGGGTACCCCGTGACATTATTAAGGAGAAGAAGAATGTGGAGACCGAAACCTCCCTTCTCTTCAAACACCAGTTCCGGAGCTACCACGACAACTACAAACAAGTTTTCAGGTGCTTGACTGGTGCCCCGGGATGGACGTGGACGAAAGAGGAAGGTAACAAGATGTGCTCCGACACTGCGCGGTGCAGAAAACAGATTGGTGGCGAATTCAAAACGCCCATCTCTGATCAGAGGACGAACACCTTACAGGCAAGGAAACCGGATAAGAACTTTAATAAGATTATGGATTGTGATTTCAAATCGGTCGGCGCCGGCGAGTACGGCGCGGATGCTGCCGGAAAGAACTTTCCTCTGACTACGATCGTGCCTAAATGGGAAAATTCCATGGTCAAAGAAAATTTCAGGTTCGGCGGGGCGCAGACAAATGATATCAGACTAGATCCGAACTTGATGGAATTTGATTTCAAATGCAGTAAGCAACCCGTCGCCGGGCCGTGTAGGCCGGTGAAGTACACCGAGTGGACACCGTTTTTCTCGTCACAGGGTGACGGTATACGAGAACTGCGACACCTGGCAAAAAACGCTAGAGTCGCCAAAACGAGTCACGAAAACATCTCTGTGAGTGATCAACTGCAACGAAAGCTTCCGTATCAGGGTAAGGGTAAGATGGACCCCATCAAGGGACTTGGAAAGGTCCGATGCAGTCCCACAGAGGCGTTAACACGCGTTGACTTTGAAGTTAGTGAGGGGCTGAAAGCTCCCAAGGACTGGATTCGATTCGCTTACACGTGCTGCAAGATGTAATTAGATAATGAGCCTATGAAGCTTCTCACTGTTTTTCAACTTCATGAAAACGGCTTCATCACTATCGCCACCTTTCATCGTGAGCGACGGTTCCGTGCACAAGTACCCTCTCGCTTGTATCTGTTACAGCAAAGAGCGACCCTCTCTGCGATATCCACGTTTTGACTGTATCCTATGAAGGTTCGATCGATACCCTCTCCGTCCACGGCTTCTACCGTCG
>AACY020562998.1_pt1 | contig 14862 bp, 15 predicted proteins | sample 267378 | NCBI WGS metagenome assembly AACY02 (sample SAMN02954345, study PRJNA13694) | marine metagenome | biome: aquatic; feature: ocean; material: water; isolation source: isolated as part of a large dataset composed predominantly from surface... | reverse complement strand
TATCGCTGCCTAGATCAGAATGTCTGGCCCAACTTCCATTCTGCAATACAACTAGGTAGCGATTTTTTTTCTTAGGGCTATTAGATCTCTTGTAAAATTTAACGTCGAATCTGGATTATTTTGTTGAATATCAACACATAAACCTTGATACCTTTTGTCTATTGGAAGCCAAGGATCATGTTTACTGAACCCAAAATTTTCTAATTTAGAGTCCCAAGGGATAGGAACTCTACAACCATCTCTACCTTTAAATTCTGGCCAGAAATTTTTCCCAAAGGGGTCTTGTATATAATCATATCCAACATCAGACTCTAGTAATCCTAGTTCCTCGCCTTGATAAATACAGATATTGCCTTTCAGTCCAAGCAGTTTTTCCATAATTATTTGTGGGTCTTTATTTACTCTGCTAGCAATACGTTTTGAATCATGATTACTAAATGCCCAACATGGCCATGATTGAGGATGATTTTCAAAGAAATTTTCTACTACACCATCTATGGTTTCAAAATTAATATCTTCTGATAGAAATTCGAAGCAGTATGCCATATGAAGTCTTTTTTCATTAGTGTAATCACCAATAGTCTCAAGAGGGTCCTCAGAAACAATCTCCCCTATAGAAATAGCATCATATTTATCTAGCAGGCCTCTAATTTTTTCCAAGTAAGGAATAACTTCCGGTCTGGTATTATCATATTCATGAATTTGCAAGCCATAAGGATTGTCTTTATTGAATCCAAGAGGACGCACTAATTTAGGATCCTTAGAGGAATTATTTCGCAGCTCTTTATCGTGAAATAAAAAGTTGATGACATCAAACCTGAAACCATCTACACCAAACTTAAGCCAATATTCAATCTCTTCAAGCATTTGATTTTGAACTTCTTCATTGTGAAAATTTAGATCGGGTTGCGATGTAAGAAAATTATGTAAATAGTATTTTTCACGATTTTCATCCCACTCCCATGAGCTACCACCAAATACTGATAACCAATTATTAGGAGCGACATCGGACCTTCCATCTTGCCAGACATACCAATCTGAAAATTTGTTTTTCTTGGATTCTTTGCTTTTTTTGAACCATTCATGTTGATCAGAAGTATGACTTAACACGAGGTCAGTAATAACTTTTAAATTTTTATTATGAAATATGTCTAATAGCTTTTTGAAATCGTCATTTGAGCCAAAGAGAGTATCTACTTTTCTGTAATCAGAGACATCATAGCCAAAGTCTTTTTGCGGCGACTTAAAAAAAGGAGATATCCATACATAGTCGACTCCTAGATCAGAGATGTAGTCAATTCTATTGGCAATTCCATTTAAATCACCAACCCCATTACCAGAGGTGTCTAAAAAACTTCTTGGATATATTTGATAGATAACTTTATTTTTCCAATCGTCCATAATTAATTTTATTGAGTATTGCCTTTATCAATTATAGGTATACATTAATTATATGAATAGTTTGGATTACTTAATTGTAGGTTTATATGCTGTAAGTTTAATTGCCATAGCCACTTATGTTTCCATGTCAAAAAAAGGCGAAAAGAAAACAGCAGAGGACTATTTTTTAGCAGGAAGATCACTGCCTTGGTGGGCTATAGGTGCTTCTCTCATAGCTGCAAACATATCATCAGATCAACTTATAGGTATGAATGGAGATGCTTATGCATTTGGCATAGCAATTGCCACATATGAATGGACAGCAGCAGTAGCATTAATTGTCATAGGTAAATTTTTATTACCGGTGTATTTAAAGCAGCAAGTTTTTACTATGCCGCAATTATTACTACAACGTTTTGATAAAAGAGTCAGCACTATGCTGGCTATCTTGATGCTCATTATGTATGTGATGGTTATTTTGCCAGTCGTACTTTGGATGGGGGCCAAAGCTATAAATAATCTTACAGGTCTAGATCTTATACTGTCTATGATTCTCTTAGGCGCTTTATCCCTTGCTTATTCCTTATATGGAGGTCTTAAATCTGTGGCTATGACAGATATTATTCAGGTTGCCTTATTAGTTTTTTCTGGTCTATATGTTTCTTACCTTGGCTTAAATGCCATTTCTGATGGAAATGGAGTTATAGAAGGCTTCATGATGCTTCAAAGCGAATTTCCAGAAAAGTTTGATGCCATTTTATCTTATGCACCAAAGGCAGATGACCCAGAAGCATATGCAAATTATGTAAAGCTCCCTGGCATTTGGGTATTAATAGGTGGTCTTTGGATTGGACATTTTTATTATTGGGGCACTAACCAATACATTACTCAAAGAGCGCTTGGTGCAAAAAGCTTAAATGAAGCTCAGAACGGATTGATGTTCGCAGGAGTACTTAAAATTTTCATGCCAATAGTTGTTGTTTTGCCAGGCCTAATTGCTGTAGCGCTTGAAGGAAGCCCTAATTTCCCTTCGTTGATCAACCCTGAGAATAACGAGGTTGATAGAACGAATGCTTATCCTTCTATGTTGTCATTGTTACCGAATGGAATGTTAGGTCTTGCATTTGCTGCACTAATTGCTGCAATTGTTTCTTCTTTAGCATCATTGTCAAATAGTGTTAGCACAATCTTTACTATGGACATTTATAGAAAAGATCAAGATATTAATGATCCAAGCTTAGTAAATATTGGGAGAGCAGCAGGCTTAGCAGGCCTAGTGGTCTCTATTATTGTGGCTCCAGTATTTCTTGGAAGTTTACCTTCAGCTTTTCAATATGTTCAGGAATATATGGGGCTTTTTAGTCCTGTAATTTTGTTTGTATTTTTATCAGCAATTTTTGTTAGAACCTCTAACTCAAGATCTGTTTTAATTGGTTCAATTGCCGGTCTTATTTCAGGTGTGGCTATGAAATTGTATGTCCTCAATGTTGAAGAAGCTCTAATAGAACCTTTTTTCCATCAAATGCTAGTTTCATTTGGAGTAGCCTTTATGTTTAGTTATTTATTTTCTGATTCAAAGACCAATCAAAAAGTTTTTCAATTTTCAAACGAAGATTTTAGAACTTCGAAACTTTTCAATGCAGGGTCAATATTTATTATTGTAATGCTGGTATTTATCTATACTACTTACTTTTAAAATTAAGCTCTTTTGTTGAAATCAAGATGCCATTCTGGTCACAATAAGCCCAGTCATTTCTGTTTATTGAAGTGTTACCAAAGTTTAATGTCTCTGATCTACTTCCTTGACCTTTTTTCTCACTTCTTTTTGGTGAACTTGCTATAGCCATAATACCTATAGATAGACTCGATAGTATTTCAACATCTCTTACACAACCGTTTATGACTATTCCAGACCAATTATTATCTATTGCTTTGGCAGCTAACATATCACCGAGAAGAGCACACTTCATCGACTTAGAGCCATCAACAAAAAGCAATCTATTATTGCCATTCTCCTCTAATATTTCTTTTACATATGAATTGTCATCAGGACAAATTGCTGTCTCTATTTGCCCATGGAAAGATTTAATACTTCCATAATGATTAAAAGAAAGTTCAATGACTTTTGCATCGTCGTTTTGGTCAGATAAATCAGGAGTTGAAAACATCACAATAGTATTTTACATCAGCAACCAAATAATTCATTATGACAAATGAAATGCAAAAATTTTTTATCACCTTAATTTTATTCTTTTCATCATTTTTATTTTCTAATTCTAAGCCAGTGGCAATAGTTGTGCATGGTGGGGCTGGGTGGTTTGAAAATATGCCAGAAGGACAAGTTGAAGGCATTATGAAAGGCTTAGAAGACTCAATGAATATTGGATATGAGATACTTGTTAATGGCGGCTCAAGTTTAGATGCAGTCGAACAAGCGATAATTCATCTAGAAAACGATCCACTCTTTAATGCAGGCAAGGGAGCAGTTTATACATCTGAACTTAGACAAGAACTTGATGCTTCTATTATGCATGGACTTAATAATGATGCCGGAGCTGTAGCATCAGTAACAAATGTTAAAAACCCTATTTCTTTAGCACGTTATGTTATGGAGAATACTGATCATGTAATGTTCTCATCAAGAGGAGCTGAGAGGGTTGCTAAAGATGCAGGGTTAGATATTGTTTACCCAAGTTATTTCTACCAAAAAGATAGATTAGAAGATGCCAAAAGAATAAAAAAAGAAAAAAATAAAATGGGAACAGTCGGAGTAGTAGCAATCGATATGGAAGGAAATATTACTGCCGGAACCTCTACAGGAGGAATGACTAATAAGATGCCTGGTCGAATCGGAGATTCTCCTATCATTGGAGCAGGCACATGGGCTGAAAATAATGTTTGCGGTGTATCTGCAACAGGACATGGCGAGTACTTCATTAGATTTAATGTGGCAAATGAAATATGCGACTTAATTAAGTATCAATCTAAAAATGTTAATGAAGCAGCTGAGATAGTTATTGAAAAACTAAAATCTATTGGGGCAGATGGAGGGGTCATAGTATTAGACTCTGAAGGAAATGCAGCAATGACATTTAATACTCCAGCTATGGCAAGAGCCTATAAGAATTCTAAGGGCGAACAGCTAGTAAAAATATATAAAGATTGAAAACCTTTCTTGAACAGAATCTATTAAATCTGGATCTTCATGGCGTAAGACATCATGAAGTAAAAGTTATAGTCGAAGACTTTATACTAAATAATCAAGAACAATTACCCTTAATAATAATTTGTGGTAATTCATCAAAGATGATTGAACTAGTAAGTCAGACTTTAAAAGATATCAGTGTAAATTTTGAAGAAACAAGATACGGTAGAATAAGAGTGAATTCATTAGATGCGTAAACTTAAAATAATCCAGGTTCTCCCAACATTGAATACAGGAGGTGTTGAAAGAGGGGTCTTAGATTTCAATAAATATTTAATAGGAAAAGGCCATGAATCATACGTAATATCTAATGGCGGCAGACAGGTAAAAAATTTAATTGATGATGGGGGTAAGCATATACATTTGCAGATAGCAGAGAAAAGTTTATTTACTCTTTTTCAGGCAAAAAAACTTGCTGATGTAATTAATGAAATATCTCCAGATGTAATACATATCAGATCAAGAGTTCCAGCCTGGGTTTTACAGCTTTCCAAACTTTTTATCAAGAATCCAAGACCTTTAATATTTTCGACTTTTCACGGACTATATAGCACACCCTTTTATAGCAGAATAATGGCTAGTTTCGATAGGGTTATTGCTATATCCAAAACAGTTGAAACATACATCTATGAAAACTATGAGAGACATTTAAAAAAACCACCAATGCTTATTTATAGGGGATCAGACGAATCTTATTTTTCACCTAATTTTGAACCAAAACCCGGGTATATTGATGATTTCTATAGAAAATTGCCTAATTTATTAAATAAAAAAATTGTTGCTTTTCCTGGAAGGCTTTCATCGTGGAAAGGACAAGAATCTTTTATTAAATTAATTTCTGAATTGCCTGATGATTTTTCTGGACTAATTGTTGGACCTTATAACAATGCTAAGAAAAAATATTTTAAGCGCTTAAATAAGCTTATAGAGAGTTACAACATTAAAAGTAGAGTTTTTTTCTATGATGCAAAGGATGATATTAGAGAAATTTATTATCTGTCTGATCTAGTAATGAATCTTTCTACTACACCTGAACCATTTGGACGAACTATTCTCGAAGCAGCAATGATGAATAAAAAAATCATTGGTTGGGATCGAGGTGGTGTTGGTGAAGTTTTAGATATGTTCTATCCACAAGGAAAAGTTGAATTCGGTAATTTTAAATCTTTAGCAGAAACTGTTGAGAATCTATCTATTTCAGATGAAAGGCCATCAAATGTATTCCTTACCTCAGAGCTGATGCATTCAAAAACTGTTTCGTTTTATCTCGATACTCTAGAAAATAAATCTTGATAAATTTTAATGACTTTTTTAGCTTGAATTGAAAGCAGGTTTTCTTCTTTAACCTTTTTAAAGCAATCTTCTTGTAGCGTTTCTAATCCATTAATATTATCGACCCATTGACACAGTAAATCTTTAAAACTCTCATCATTAACCTCAGCAAGAGATGAGGCAGGAAGTAAGTTACTCATAATGCCACATTTAGTTGAAAGTACAGGCACATTGCAGAAAAGAGATTCAAATAAAACTTTTGGTGAACCTTCTCTATCAGAAGGTATTACTAGTGCTTTCGCCTTTGAGAATAGCGCAGCAACATCATTTGTTTCAGGCTCTAATGATATTTGATCAGACAAATTGAGATCTTCAATTAAATTTTGCATTTCACTCTTTAATGCACCTTCACCAACCATAATTAATTTTTCATCTATGCCTTTCCAAGCATTAATTAGTCTTTTAGGATTCTTGACGGGTTCAAACCTACCCAAATAAAGAAAATATTCGCCTTGAGCTCTTGAGTAATTGTTAAATCTGCTTTCATCGACCCAATTTTCTAAAACCATGGAATTTGATGACGATATTCCTTCTAGTGACTTTTGACTAGCTCCAAATATGAAATCTGTTTTTTGAAAAAGTGAAATATTTTTCTTAGTTCCATGAATAGTAGAAACATGAAGATCTAGATGATTGAATTTGTTAACAATACTAGTCATCTTGCTTGCGTGAGTATGCAATATATCAGGAGCTATGGAATTAATTATTGTTTTAGTTTGGCTATACAGAATGGGCGAATGCCTCCATTGATTGGTATCTAAAACTTTATATTCACAACGAAAATTTTCTTTCAAGCTTTCAGGGCCCACAACTATGACTTCATGACTTTTTGATTGTTCATAGGCAAGCTCTTCCAAGTGTCTCTCTAGTCCAGCAAATACTTTGCTAGAAAATAGGTGCAAGATTTTCATAGCCTTTCTAATAATTCTTCAACTACTCTTTTTACTTCTTTAAGATGTATATTTTTTTGGGGATGAATCAAATCTATATCTTTAATTGATCGCGACAATAGAAAACGTTTTGTATTTATGTAGCCCAAAGAGCCATTCCTTTTTAATCTATCAATGTTTTTGCTAACCTTCGTAGAACTTTCTCCATGTTCACTAGCGTGTTTTTCATTATGAAATACATAAACTTTTGTTTTTGTTGAAAGCGCTTCGTAAAGCACCGAGACACTTTCAGGAGTAATAAATGTTATTTCATTTGTTTGGATTTCATTGGATAGCCAATCCGATGACGTTTCCTTCCAATTAAAGAATTCTGCATTACCTTTATGTTTTGGAGTAGGCATATTTGGTGATCTGGGCGATGTTGTTATTTTCCACTGATAATCATCAAACTTATCATTTAGTAACCATTCTATTTGTTGCTGGACAACTTTTTTTCGAAAATGAAAATGTCTACTTTTCCCACCTATCACCATTAAGCCTGTCTTTTTATTTATTTTTTGATCTGAATATTTTGATAATACGCCTTTAGTCGACATGACATTTTTAGGCTTTCCTAAGTAATACTTGTCCATATCTGGCACTATTGCTATATCAAAACATTGTGTAAGCCTTAAAGAAGGTTTCATCAGTACAATGGTTTTTGCACCTTGACAATTTTTTTTAGCTTTTAACATATGTTTGTGTGAGCTATTACCAGCTCCTAAGATAATATCGGGCATTGAATCGTGATTTTGATATTCAGTGAAATTATGTAAATTAATTCTTTTATGCTTCTCAAATTCAGAAATAAGGGCTTCTATTTGCTTTTCATGGCCTTTTTTTCCATCTTTAAAGGCCCAAATGGTAATTTCTTCTTTCTGTTTAAGGGACATAGATTAAAATAATGATACATGGATCAGAATAATCAATACAAATCTGTTTTTTTATCAGATATACATTTAGGTTTTGGTGGCTGCCAAAGCGATAAGCTTGACCTTTTCCTTAGCAGTCTAAAATGCGAAGAGCTATATCTTGTTGGGGATATTATTGATTTTTGGGCAATGGAAGATAATTTTTATTGGCCAGATATACATACGAAGATATTGGATAGGTTTATTGATCTTAAAGAACAAGGTGTAGGGGTAAAATATATTTCTGGTAATCATGATGATCCGTTAAGAGAAGATAGGATATTAGAAGATCTATATAATAGAGGCGAACCTTACCACACAATAATCAATCAATTAGATAGATTAGACCATTCTGAACAACATGACTTTATGTCAAAGAAGCATGGAAAAATTTTGCTGATTCATGGAGATCAATACGACTCTGTAACTTCTAATGTAAAATGGATATCTAAGTTTGGAGGTCTTATTTACGATGGACTGATACATATAAACCGACCACTTTCAAAACAATTAAAAGCCTTCACGAAGAGACTTGTAGATGGAGCTAGCGGATTCCATAGAAAAGTAAAAAATGAATGCCATAAAGGCACATATGCTGGCTTAATGTGTGGACATAATCATAGGCCTGAAATTAAAAAATTTGAAAACCATTTTTATCTAAATACTGGCGATTGGGTAGAATCTTGTTCTGCTATAGTTGAGCTAACAGACGGTTCTATTCAGCTTATAAAAATGGATAATGACAATAATATTATTAAAGTCGCAGAGTTATGAAGAAAATTTTAATAGTTACTGATGCATGGAAGCCCCAAGTTAACGGAGTAGTAACAACTATGACTACTATAGTAGAAGAATTGAAGAAAAAAGGTTTTCATGTAGATGTAATACATCCAGGCCTGTTTCATACATTTCCACTTCCAAATTATCCAGAGATATCTGTAGCATGGAATTTTTGGGATCTTAAAAAGAAAATTCAGAAACTTGAACCAGATTTTTTTCATATTTCAGTTGAAGGACCACTAGGATTAACAGCTAGACATTATTGCTTAGAACATAAAATACCTTACACATCATGCATCCATACGAAATTTCCTGAGTATGTATATGAGCGATTTGGTATTGGTCTTGATGCTACAAAAGGATTGTTAAAATGGTTCCATAACTCTGCTGCTAAAACACTTGTTAACACTAAAAGTCACATGGAGGACCTAACGTCTGATGGTTTTACAGATCTTTTTTTATGGTCAAGAGGATTTGATGAAAAAATCTTTTATCCAGCTAAGGAAGGAAGCAAAAAAAAATATTTGCTATACGTTGGCAGAGTTGCAGTTGAAAAAAATATAGAAGAGTTTTTAAAAATGGAATCTGATTTACCTAAAGTAGTGGTCGGTGGTGGTCCTAGCCTAAAGTCATATCAAAAAAAATATCCAGATGTTGAGTTTGTTGGATTCAAGGTAGGTAATGAGTTAGCGAATTTTTATAGAGATGCAGCATGCTTTGTATTCCCATCTAAAACAGATACATTTGGTATTGTTCTGATTGAAGCTCTTGCATGTGGAACGCCAATAGCTGGCTTTAATGTCACCGGTCCTAAAGATATTGTAATAGAGGGTGTAAATGGATCTCTTGATGAAGAAAATCTTAGTTTAGCTGTACAAAGAGCACTTAAGGTGAAAAGAAAATCAACATTTGAATCCTCAAAAACTTATACTTGGGATAGGGTCGCAGACCAATTTATAGATTCACTAATACCAATTAAATAAGATGTTTGTTTTTTATCCACTTTCAGACGACAATCCAACAACAAGAACACCAATTCTGACTTGGGCATTAATTGGAGTTAATGTTCTTATTTTTCTTTATCAATTTTCTATTGGCGATGCAGCTAATAATAGACTTATAAGCGACTATGGCGTTAGACCAAGTGTGTTCACAGATTTTAATGATCTTCATACAATTATCACGTCTGCATTTTTGCATGCAGATATCTGGCATTTATTTTTTAATATGTTGTTTCTATATATTTATGGAGACAACATTGAAGCTTATTTAGGCCGAGTTAATTTTATGATCTTCTATGCTCTTGGAGGTCTTTCTGCAGCATTATTGCAATCTATGTTTTCAGGGGGCATGGATATCCCCATGATAGGTGCAAGTGGCTGCATATCAGCAATCATGGGAGCCTACTGGGTTCTTTACCCCAAAGCTAAAATTAATGTTTTTCTTTGGATATTTATTTTTATTCAATTCATAAAAGTTCCTGCCAGCATAGTAATTGGATTCTGGATACTTGAGCAATTAATTTCTGCAGGCAATGGATCATACGACGGCGTAGCATATTTTGCTCATATAGGAGGATTTATATTTGGATACCTAGGGATAAAATTCTTTTTTAAAGAATACGTTCAATATGAGGAAATCAGTGAAAGTGACTTGCCAATATCCAGAAAAAATAAATCTCAGGGGTTAACAAAAGATGATTGATAAAATTAAGGAAAGACTATTAAAGAACATTCAATGCATTCATCTTGAGGTTGTAGATGAAAGTCCAAATCATGGCGGGTATGATGGCTCAGTTTCTCATGTAAAAATAATTATAGTTTCCGATGAATTTAGTGATCAATCTCTAATTAATAGACATAAGTTGGTTTATAAAGCTATGGGAGACTTAGTAGGGCAAATACATGCAATATCTATAGTTTCAAAAACTAGCAATCAATGGGAAGAATCTAATGAATATCCTAGTTCTCCCGAGTGTGCTAAATAATGATTCGAGACTTCTTCCAAAAAATAATTAATCACAAATATTTAATTTTACTTGGATTATTTCTTCTCTTAGGTACTTCTCTATTAGGGTTAAATAATTTTAGATTTGATGCTTCTTCCGAGACTCTAGTTCTTGACAGTGACACTGATTATCAAATCTATAATCAAATAAACGATGAATTTGGCACCTCAGAATACGTAATCTTAGCAATTAAAAACGATAAGATGTTCTCTCAAGAAACATTAATCCAGCTTAAAGCTATGCAAGATAAACTCCTTGCTTTAGAAGTCGTTAGTGATGTTGTATCAATATTAGATGCGCCAATATTCGAACAACCAAAGGTATCTTTAATTAAATCAGCTGATAACGATAAGTATTTGTTAGTCGATAAACTTGATTTAGATAAAGCAAAAAATGAATTGAGCACAAGCCCAATTTTTAATGAGTTAGTAATCAGCAAAGATGGTGAAGTTACAGCCATGCAGATCAACTTATACGATAGAGATGATTATTCACAAGCTGTGGCTGAAATAAGAGCTATTATTGATAGTAATCAGACATTTGAAATGTATCTAGCTGGCCCGGCAATGATAGTGGTCGATACAATAGATTTTATTAAAGCTGATGTGAACACATTCGGCACTCTAACTGTAATTATATTTTTTATATTACTTACTTTATTTTTTAGAGATCTTTGGCCGGTATCAGTAGTTATATTAAATGCAGGCTTAGTCATGTTATCTACAATAGGCATTTTAGGCTTATTTGATTGGCCAATAAGTATAGTTTCTTCAAATTTTCTTGCTCTTTTGTTGATTGCATCAATTGCGATATCAATACACATTCTTGTTAAGGTTCAAGAAGGCATTGAAGAAGGCATTACCAACGCCGAATCATTTTCAAAGATTATTACACCATGTTTCTATGCAGCCTTAACAACAGCTATAGGCTTTTTATCACTAATTTTTAGTGATATTAAGCCCGTAATTGATTTTGGGAAAATGATGGCTGTCGGAGTCTGTTTAAATTTCCTTGTATCATTTATATTCATTCCTAGTGCTCTAGCCATCAGAAATATAACCGCAAATAAAAATAAGAGCTTAGTACCTTTTTTCTATAACAATATTTACTTAACAGGCAGAAAATTTGTTAGAAAATTTTACCTTCTAATTCTTCTAGTTAGTTTTCCTTTATTTTTTCATTTCAGCTCAAATTTAAAAGTTGAGAATAAATTTATCGACTACTTTAATGAGAGTACTGAGATTTATCAGGGCATGTCTTTGATAGATGATAAATTGGGAGGCACAACCCCCATAGAAATTATTTTAGAATTACCTGAAGAAGAATTTTTTATTGATGAAGATGATCTTTTCTTTAGTGAGGATTCAGAAACAGTCACTTATTGGTGGCGTGAAAAGAACATGGACGTATTGAAAGAAATTCAAGAAGGTTTAACTGAATTTGAAGCTTTAGGGAAAGCATTAAGTCTAGTAAATGGAGTTCAGCTTGCCGAGAGATTAAATAATGATAATGAAATTGGCGATTTAGAGCTGGCATTTGTAAAAAATTCTCTGATTGAAAGTGAGAAAGCTAAAGATCTATTAAATGAATTTATTTCAGAAGATGAGAGAAGTGCAAGAATAACAATTAGAACAATTGATTCATTTGATGGCATAAATCGAAATCAACTTCTTCTAGATATTGATAATTTTCTTTCTGAAACCTTATCAGATAACGAGGTAAGTTATACCATAAGTGGTTTAGGTGTTTTATATAACAATTTATTGCAAAGCTTATTCAGCTCACAGATAAAAACTATATCTTTAGTTTTTGCAGCAATTTTTTTAATGCTGTTGATCTTATTTAGGTCATTTACAAATGCATTATCTATTATTGCTGTACCAGCATTTTCTGTTGGTCTTGTTCTTTCTTTAATGAGCATATTCAATATTCCCTTAGATATCATGACTATTACAATCGCATCTATATCAGTCGGAATGTCTGTCGATTATTCAATACATTTTGCTTGGAGATATCTACAAGAGAGAAAAAAATCACATGAAAATTGTGAAAAAGAAACAATCTATTCTACTGGCAGAGCTATATTGATCACAGGATTAACAATTGTCGTAGGATTTTTAATTTTTATATTCTCTAACTTTAATCCTACAGTTCTATTTGGTATTTTCTCAGCGATTGCAATTTATATAAGCATGGTAATGTCATTCCGTTTTTTACCTGCGCTTTTGGATTTAAATTTTAAATAAAAGTTTGAAATTATTTGTAGTCAAAGTTCCCAGTTCTTCATCTGAAATATCGATTTCTTGAGCAATAGTAAACAGAATATGATTAAGATACTTTGGCAAATTGCGATTATTCTTTGGTTTTGGCTTTAAATTTTTTGGTAATAAATAGGGAGCATCAGTTTCAATTAGCATTCTATCTTTTGGAATATATTTCAATAAGCTTTTAACTTCATTGCCTCTTCTAGGATCACAGATCCATCCTGTAATGCCAATATAAAGACCTAAATCAAGAAAACTTTTTAGTTCCTCCTTGGTTCCAGTGAAACAATGCACGATACTTGGTGGCAAGTAATCTATGGTGTTTTTTAAAATAGGGTAGAAGTCAGAAAAGGCATCTCTATGATGTAAAAAAGCTGGCAATTTAGTATCTATGGCAAGGTCTAGCAAAGTTTCAAAGCATTTCTTTTGTACCTCATGACTTTGAAAGTTTCTAAAATAATCTAAACCTATTTCTCCGATTGCTTTTACAGAATTATGCCTAGCATATTGCTTTAAATTTTTGTGGGTTCCAGGTTTCAGTTCAGAAGCGTAATGTGGATGTATTCCCACAGCAGCAAATATATTTTCTGGAAATTTTTCGCATGTTTTAAGTATATCTTCAATCTCTATTTCTCTTGATGAAGGACAAAAAAGGTATTCAACATTAGAAGAAATTGAATCCTCAATCACTGAATCTAAGTCATTTTTAAAACTATCATGTGTGAAATTGAAACAACTATCTGCTAATAACATTTGAAATTAATTTTGATAAACTCTAACCTAGTCCAAATGAGATTCCAAGGAACAAAAAAATATATAGCATCAGATGACTTGAAGTTAGCGGTTGATGCTGCTCTAAATCTAGAGAAACCCCTGTTAATAAAGGGAGAGCCTGGTACAGGTAAAACTATGCTTGCAGTCGAAGCTGCAGATGCTCTAGGAATGCGTTTAATTGAGTGGCACATCAAGTCAACTACAAAAGCTACACAAGGCTTATATGAATATGATGCAGTCTCAAGATTAAGAGATTCACAACTAGGTGATGAGAAGGTAAAAGATGTTGCAAACTACATTATTAAAGGAAAACTATGGGATGCATTTGCTTCAGAAGAGCAGGTCGTGCTTTTAGTTGATGAGATAGATAAAGCTGATATTGAATTCCCAAATGACCTATTACAAGAGTTAGATAGAATGGAATTCTATTGCTATGAGCTAGACAAGACCATAAAAGCTAAAAAAAGACCATTGGTGATAATCACATCAAACAATGAAAAAGATTTACCAGATGCATTCCTAAGAAGATGTTTTTTTCACTACATAGCATTCCCTGACAGAGAGGGATTAGAAAAAATTGTGAACGTCCATATACCCAAAATTAAAAAGAAACTTCTTAAAGATGCGTTTGATGTATTCTTTGATATAAGAAAAGTTCCAGGACTTAAAAAGAAACCATCAACTTCTGAATTAATCGATTGGTTAAAGCTAATAGTATCCGATGATTTAGCTCAAGAGGTGCTTGCTTCTGATCAAAGTAAATTAATCCCTCCATTATATGGAGCATTAATAAAAAATGAACAGGATGTTGAATTATTAAAACGTCTTGCTTTTATGAGCAGAAGAGATTCAAGTGTTAATTAATCTTTTTAACACAGTAAGAGCATATGGAATACCAGCAAGTGTTAGGGAATTTCTAGATCTATTAAATGCACTTGAGAAAAAAATAGTTTTTGCTGATTGGAATGAATTTTACTATCTATCAAGATCTGTTTTAGTTAAAGATGAAAAGTACTTTGATAAATTTGATAGAGCCTTCGATATCTATTTTAGAGGTATTGAAAATTTAGATGACATTTTTAAAACCATAATCCCAGATGAATGGTTAAGAGAGCAATTTAAAAAGAATCTATCCTCAGAAGATCTTAAAAAAATTAAGGATCTAGGCGGCTTAGAGAAATTAATGGAAGAATTTAAGAAGCGTCTTGAAGAACAAAAGAAAGCTCATCATGGTGGCAGTAAATGGATAGGAACTGAAGGCACTTCCCCTTTTGGTAAT